>Ga0099800_1261_pt1 | contig 12867 bp, 6 predicted proteins | sample Uncmet6_SortRC_1_FD_89868 | JGI IMG/M metagenome (GOLD analysis project Ga0099800, IMG submission 89868) | Marine eukaryotic communities from CALCOFI LINE 67, Pacific Ocean - CN11_C50_N6_SortRC_1 | ecosystem: Environmental > Aquatic > Marine > Oceanic | place: Pacific Ocean: Monterey Bay | collected... | reverse complement strand
GCACCCACTAATCATCGACGACAACGAGCCCAGCGACTATGACAAGATGTCCATCGAGGCAGTCCGGAACATCTACATAGACCCGGAGTCGGTCGACACTCAGCCCGTGGAGGTCGAAATGAAGCAGGTGCCAGACGAACCGCCAGAAGGCGAAGACATGGACGACTATGAGTTGTCACTAGAACTTGACCTGACCGGAATATTGCCGAAGAAGGAAGAGGAAAACAGCAGCGAAGCTGCTGAGACTGCGGCGACCCAGAAGAAGCAAAGTAAGCTGATGCATGAGCACCAGCAGAAAAAGGCTATTCAGGAGGTCCTGGAGACCGTAGATATGCGCAGGCCACTGCGATTAACGGCAGTGGGGACTGTGCAGACGAGGAGCTCATCCGATAAGAAGTTTCTCAAGATGGCGAGGCTACACGACTTCGCTGTAGAGTATGTACAAGACAACCCCAAGGTGAAGGGAGATGCTACAAAGCACCCGGAAGGCAAGGAGTCTTGGAGGCTATACGAAAGGTTCAAGAAGGCAGGCACCATTAAGGAAGCGCTAGCACTAGGAGCAACCATAAATCGTATCAACGACGACTACGAGAAGGGATTCATCAGGTTTCCTGGGCGAGAGTCGAAGGAGCCAGGGCATGTGTTCATGGCAGACGAGCGAGCGAGCGACTTGATCAGTATGCTCGGACTCGACTATTTTAAGGAAGTAGGGGAGGACAAGACGTTCTCTGAAGCACTAGAAAGTGCTGAAAGCGCTGCCGAGGTGGCAGAGCGGAAGATTCGAAATAACTTCAATGAGGTGATAGCGAATTGCTATGAGCCGGAAGAGGTAATGCGAATAGTAGAGGACAAGCGGTACCGCGACATGTTCGCGGAGCACCATGGTCTTCGGTTGATGTGCACGTCAAGCGCGTGCAACTACGTCGACATCGACTACACCCTGACGCCAGAACCCGACTACAAAGGTTCCCTTGAAGAAAATGGGTGCCGCGAGTGGTCGCAATGGGAGAAGGCAAGAGAAGAAGAGTATGCAGCGATGCGGAAATTCGGAGTATACGAGGTAGTGAAACGACATGAGGCCAGAGGCCACAAGCTGTTGACCTCGAAGTGGGTCCATAAACGGAAAACGGATCAGTGGGGGAAAGTTAACCGCCACAAAGCAAGATTGGTAGCTCGCGGGTTTGCTGAACGAGAGTACGACTCGTACCACCCGGACGAAGTATTCGCCCATGTAGTAGACAGGAACACCCTGAGGACACTACTGTCGGTGGCAGCAAGCAACGATCTGAAGTTATACAGTTTTGACGTCAGCAATGCATATTTGCAGGCGGATCTGAAGGTCCCCATTTACATGGAACCCCCCCCGGGCATGAAGTTAGCACGGGATGAATGTCTTCGCTTACGGAAAGCGTTGTATGGCTCCAAAAGCGGAGCAAGATCGTGGAGCGATGCGTTAGATAGTTATCTCACGGAAATTGGATTCACGCAGAGCGTAGCGGACCCGTGCTTGTGGAAGCGCGAGCGTAACGGAAAGGTATGGCACGTAGCAAGTTATGTTGACGACTGTACAGTGGCGTGCACAGATGACGAAGCACGCGACGAACTGATGGCAGAAATGCGCAAGAAGTTCGAGATCAAGGCCGACGAGGGCGGACCAATCGAGTATCTGCTCGGTATTTTAATTAGTCAGAATTTGGAGTCTGGAACTGTAACCATGACCCAAGAGCTAGCTGCGACGAAGCTTGCAGACGCTTTTCTCACAGATGAAGAAAAGTTGAGCGCGGTCAAGGTGCGACACCCTATGTTGCATTCTGTAGAACTGCCTCGACTGAAGGAGCGCGAGGTACCGGACAGCAAGTTCAGGTATCTATCAGCTATCGGTAGTCTGTTGTATATCTCTGGATGCACGCGACCTGATATCGCGGCAGCGACGGGGATGCTGGCACGGCATGGAGCTACGCCAGGCGAGAAGCATGTTAAAGCTGTAAAGCGGCTGATACAGTACGTGTATAATACCCGTAAGTACGGAATCAAGTATTCTAGGAAAGCGGAAGAAGTCGAGAAGGATACGCCAAAGCTCTATGGACAAGGGCGACACCCTCTCGATAACGGCCACAACCACATGACGGTTTTCGCGGATAGCGACTACGGAGCGGATTTCTCGCGCCGCAGCACCCAAGGGTGCGTCGTCATGATGAATGGTGGACCGATAGCATGGTCGTCTGTTTTGGGCAAGACCATTTGTTGTAGTACTGCAGAAGCAGAAGTGATGGCAGCAGTATCGGCTGCCAAGGAAGCTGTACACTTGAAGCTGCTCTTAGGGGAGCTTGGAGTGGAGCAGAAGGAGATGGTGATCCAGGAGGATAACCAGGCTTGCATAGCACAAGTCAAAGGTGGTCTCAGGCACATTCGCAAGGCAAAGCACTACTCTGTAGCGCTAAGATTCTTGCAAAGGTTAGTGCTCAACGGAGACGTAGGATTCGCGTACTGTGACACGAACAGTCAGTTAGCCGATCTATTCACGAAGCCTCTGGATGAACAGAAGTTCAATTTCTTCGCGAGTCAGATCATGTACAATTCGGACGACGAATCTAGCCATTCTACAGCGTGTTTACTTAACGGAGGCACGCAGAACTCGGAAGCCACTCGGTTGGATTTTATCACCAAGAGAGCTGAAGAGACGGATGATCCAGATGAGATTATGACACGCCATTTCGATGACGTGTGAAGAAGCGAAAGGAACAAGAAACGCCATTCCTCAACACAGGGGAGTGTCTGATGGTGCCTTCTCAGTGAACTAGAAGTTCAAGAGTAAAGGCCAATCAGGTGCTTCGAAGGCGTTTCCCTAAGTCGCTGAGGAACTCGGAAGCTACTCGGTTGGATTTTATCACCAAGAGAGCTGAAGAGAATTATAACTACGACTGATAGCCATGACAACCGATCAATGACCGACTCTCCACCTCTTGCTGACGCTTCATCCGACACTCTGCAATGCCCTTGCTGCCACAAAACCAGTGCTACTCATTCCATCGGCCCTTTCGGTGATCATTGCTTCCATGATCAGCCGTCGGGTGCTCGGACGTCCGACTATCACGATCCGCTCCGTGACTGTTGATTCCGATTCTGCCCTGTCAGTGCGACGGTAGAGGGCGGCTGGTCATCGGCAACCATGAACTCCACTTGCTTGTTGCTTGTACGCTAAAAGGTTTGGCGCGAGTGATGACAGCGCCGCCCCTCCATGATCTGCAACATGGCATCTTGTCAAAATCGAGATACACACTCTGCTGGCGACGTAAGCCTGGTGAATTCCTAACTGGAGTGCAATTAAAAATAATTATTTAATAAAATTTTGGGGACCCATAACTTACCCCCATTAAACCCAATGAAGGCGATTAATGTGCCAAATGAAAGATCTCGTCGAGATCTATCCACCCAAAATCCGAGGCAAAATTCACTTTTCAATAAATAAATTTCGGTTTTTAATTTGGTGCCACAACACGCCCTAATACTAAAACGGAAGGATTAAATTCGCTGGGGGGGACCAAATTCAATAGAAACGCGAAAATGAATAAAAGGGAGTATTCCTAATCTTCAAAAACCATAAAATCTTGAATCGAGTTACGCATAGAATTATTTGGCACTAGAAGGGCCAAAAATCCGTAATCTTTTATTTATTCTTTTCACGATAGGGTCTTTAGACCTATTGTTAATAGCTCAGGGGCTTATTTGTTTTCACTTTTTACGACAGCCGTCTTATTCTGCGGGATTCTGTCTCCTTGACGAGGAGGGCCCTTGGTCCCCCTTTGATTATTGCCACATTTTGGATTTTGGTAGTATTTGCTGTGCCGGTGGTGACGCAGCCTGTGTTGTCGGCTTTTGTGATGGCGGCTGCGCTTGGTCTTCTGAGAGTCCGAAGGGCTGGCGGACTCAGATCTGGTGAACCCCTTGAGAAGACGGCGCATCGTCTCCTATGTGAGTGAAGGCGCTGCCGCCATGTTCTCCGACAAACCATAAACCTCCTATTAGAAAAAGACTCTAAATTCTCTATTGTAAGTATTGAATATCGCGTAATATGGAGAAACTTATTACTAATTTCCAACAGACCTACTGTACTAGGAATTCCCACTATATGATGAGTATTATAAACCAATTTCGTGAAAAGGCCCCGGATCTCTGCATCAACTATGAAGAAAGTAGGGTTCTCCCAAAAAGTCATTGACTATTTGGGGTTTTTCAGAGATTCAAATAGTCAACTATTTGGTGACTATTTAGTCATTTTTCCTATTTGTTTAGTATCTTAGCCATAATTGTGTGTAGTAAACTTTCACTTTCCAGGATAAATACACTAAATTTGATAAGGAAAATGGGCATTTTGACCTTCTATAAATAACTATAAATTATAAATAAATATAGTGACTATTTGATTGACTATTTGGGGAAAAAAAAGTGACTATTTGGGAGAACCCTAGAAGAAAGGGTTTTGATCGGTGCTAGCTTCCTAGTTCAGAAAACTGGGGACTTTAGATTTTCTTCAAATACTTAATGTGGGTTTTAATTATATCAGCAATATCTTCGAGGCGCCCCTTGTTTATTAGCAATATCTTCAGGACAAGGGGTTGTCGCCAAAGCAAGAATGTTCTTGGTCAATTGGTTCTATAATGTTCTCTCATCTCTAGGTAGGCTCATGATAGCCGATCTGTAGCCCCATTTCAAAGCTAAAGTGCAAGGGATAACGACGAAAATCGAACTGAGGGGCTGACAAACATTTGACCTCATAGGTTTCGAGGTGTCTCAGAGGTCGTCGCAGCACCACGGCCTTAACTTTCTCACATTTTCACTTCAATAGGTCTCTACCATAAGGATGCCCGCATTCTTTTTCTTGGACTTGACAATGCGGGGAAAACGACGTTGCTGCATATGCTCAGGGAGAACCGCTTACAGGTGCACGAACCGACGATCCACCCCAGTGAGTTCAATTGTAGCAGGCACATTTTTACTCTTTCGACGATATGCCTCTCACGCACGGACGATCTGCCGTTCCGGACGAATGTTGCCTGCAGACCAGGACGAACTTATTATGGGACAAATAAGGTTCAAAACATTCGACCTCGGCGGCCACGAAGGGGCCCGCAAACTATGGCAGGAATACTATGCCAATGTAGATGGCGTGGTGTTTCTCGTTGACGCCCTCGACCAACAGCGCTTTCAGGAAGCAAAGGCGGAATTGGATGCTCTTCTGACGACGGAAAATTTACAGGACGTACCATTTCTGGTGCTGGGAAATAAAATTGATCTTCCCCTCGCGGCGTCGGAGCCTCAACTTCGTGATGCGCTTGGTCTTCACGATACAACGGGAAAGGAGGTAACTGAGAGAGTAGACGGACAGCGCCCAATTGAAGTTTTCATGTGCTCGGTGGTCCGAAAAATGGGCTACAAAGATGGCTTCCAGTGGCTCGCAAAGTTCGTTTAGTTTTTCGAAGTCGAAGTGATACCAACTCTTCTTGAGGGAGGAGTTATATCATAATCGGAAGTACTGGACATTGGTGCGGAGGTTTAGGTTTCGGAGATATGGCAATTGAATGAGACAAGCTCGAAGTGTTCGAAGTCGACGTTCTATCGGAAGTGCATACTCGACATGGGATGCGGAGGTTTCGGAGTTGTGAACATGGATCCGCGCTCGGGATTGTGGGGAGGGGACAGAGGACAGAGGGGCGCGCGTCGTGTAGTTCGCGGGTGAGTTCGCGCTCGTAGTTCGCGCGTAGTTCGTACGCTGTTCGCGCGTAGTTCGCGCGTAGTTCGCGCGTTGTTCGTACGCTGTCCGTACTCGCAGTTCGCACTTTTAAAATTTTTAATATAAATTAGTAGCATGATTAATAGACACCGGCTGATATTTGGCGCTGGCAACGCTGGGGTTTATCAAGGCCTATATCACAACCGCCACACACCGCAAGAAAATTAACACGGGCACGAGCACCATAGGCACGGGCGCATCATGGGCTGAACGAAATATACAGTGTTATATAGCAGCCCAACCAGCCCTAAGGAACGGCCGCGCTCCAAGATTCCAATTTTTGCAACTCGCTGCAAAGCTGACTGACGCTGTACTGCACCATCACGTAGAAGCCAGCGTGCCCTGCGACCTCCTTGCCTGAGCACATCTTGCGGTGGAATGCCCTCGGGCCCAGTTTCATATCTTCAGCTTGACTGCGGCGACCATGGCGGCAGCTTTTGTTGGGGGGGCGGTTTTTTTATTGACCGGGTCCACCGCCGGGGCGCCATTTTGGGAATTTTAATCTTTTTATGTCCCAATAATTATTTATGACAGGGCAAGCTGGTTTGGATTTTGAAATTCCGTCAGTGGTTTTGCAGGCCATCGTTTGAGACCGCACTGGCCCCGGGGGAGGTTCCCTGGCGGATCGGATGCAATTCGAGCCCCCCTCTTTCCCCCGGGACAAAGGAAGAACCAAATCGAACACGCCAATCGATTTATACGCCCATTTTACGTCGGAAAAGTGCTTTTGAGTTCATTTTGCGACTTTGAAAATTTTACCGACCCCCCACCTACTATAAACACCTGCACCTATAGCTATACTAATTATGATTAAATTAATTTTTAATTTATTCCCGGTTCGTTGTTCGTACGAGTTCGCACTCGTTGTTCGTACGAGTTCGCGCGTTGTTCGTACGCTGTTCGTACGCTGTTCGTACGAGTTCGCGTCGTTGTTCGTACGCTGTTCGTACGCTGTTCGTACGCTGCTCGTACGAGCGCGAACTCACCCGCGAACTACGCGACGCGCCCGTCTGGCCAGGATAAAAAAGGGAAAAGGCGGCAAGTGCGGAATAAATTCGCGCGCGGTTTTTTCTATGCTGCCCGGCGGTCTACTAGTAAAGCTTATATACAGAGACCGGCGCCTCGTGTTGCTCTTTTGCACGTGCGCTCTCTCGCTCTCCCTCCTAAAAATATATACACTTATTCACAACGCGCGGCTTTCTATTTGTGTTTCTATATGCGCGATCACTAGCCATGATCAAATGATCAAAGCTCAGTTGACACAGCGCCCAGCTTTCCAGATTTCCCAGCCATGTCCCTGGTGGAAGCTCTGTTCTTCAATGCCGACTTCACCTTCGCTCTCATTTTCTTGTGGAACTCTTCACTACTCTTTCTACAGCCCTCGATGGCGTTGTTCCAATCATCGGCGGAGTACTCGTCGAGCTTCCTCTTCTTTCTACTCCGGATTGCGACGCAGCCGCTCTTGGGATTGTTATTGATTTCAGACGTGATAGCGGCAATGACATCCAGGGTCATGACTCGGCCCTCGAGCTGCTGTAAAATTGGTTTATTCGCGCTATTTGTGACGTTCGCTAGCAAGCTGAATGAACTCTCCAGGTAGTTCGTCGTCAAATAAGTCTCCTTCATCGTCTCCTTCTCCGATGGTGAAAGTACGTCGATCGCGAGCTCCCGAGCCTCCACGTTGTAGCAGAGGTCGAGCCACTGCTTCGTTGGGAAGCCTCCTTGGTTCTGTTTCGTGAGCGCCGATACGGAGCGAATGTTGCGCCCGAAGAGGCGATGAACCAGCGCCTTCAAATAGGCAAGCGCCTCTGTCCTATCTGCACGCGTTTGACCAGGCCACTTCCAGGCCTATTCGTTTATGTGTCATCGTTTAATCAATTCGTTTGCAAATGGGGAAAGGTTGTTAGTTCTTACGAGAGCCTTTTGCCTCATTTATTAATTAAGCCCTTACCTGAGTCCCAAGACAAGCCAATAACCTGGAGAATCGTCGCCTCGCGATGGTACTTCAAGTCCTGCAGCGTTTTGATGAGCAGCGTGTGTGTTGCAACAAACATAGAGCAGGCATGGCTATGTTTGTCGTATGCGTTATAAACGATTGCAATGAGCATTTCATTCCCCGTCTTTTTTGCTGCTTCACGGATGATTTCGAGGTCCAGAACTCGACGAGACTTGATTTGTTTCTTGGATGGCCATAGGAGCTTCGTTGTGAAATTGTGATACACATGATCAGGGTCAATAACGGTAATGACATCTTCACCCGGGCTCTTTCGATATAGGCAGCCTCCTTCATCCTTCCGCAAGCAAGCGAGCCGAACATCGGCTGCTGCTGCTTTCAACTGTGCGAGTGAGACTTCGAGGTTCAGCGTAACTTTGCGTTTGGCTTCGACTTCCGCTATTTCAGTCATGTCAAGCTCGAGCTGAGTCCGTTCGTTGATTGTATTGCCGTTGCCTGCATGCTCTTGAATGAGTCGAACGAGGGCTGCACCATCATTAACATTTTCTCCGATGCCAAGATCATTTGAAAGCTTCCTCAGGTATGGAAGGCCATACATATGAAGCGCTTGTAGTTTCGGTTTCGATTTACTGAACTTCTTTTTTCGCTCTTTGGCGGAATACTTGAGCCTGCTGATACGCTCCCGCTCCAAGAAGTTTTTGCAGCTCTCGCGGATACGGCCGAGTGTTACTGCGGCCATCCGCTGTCGTGCTGTTAAGAAAAACTTTGATGCCGTTTCAGGTGGCTCTCTGTTCTTCATATCCGCACCAAAAAGAGCAGAACCGGGAATGGGCTGAACGCCCAACTCTGCTATTATAGGCACGTACGCTGAGATTGCATTCGTGAGGGATGTCACCACGGCCGCGCCACCTCCACCTCCACCTCCACCTCCATCACCTGCTCCCGCAGCGGTTTTTTTCGCCCCGTTTGTTTTGTTCTGCGTGTTTGCATTCATGCGCTGCCGACGGGATTGCTCGTATGATCCGAGCTGCTCCCATTCTTCCTTATCGGCATCTGTCGTTGGGTGCGCAGCCTCGGCCTCCTGGTCGGAGAAGCTGTCGATGAGAAGGCTTCGGATCTCACGTGCGCTTAACTCCTCGTCATCGCCATCGCTGTATGTGACTCTAAATATTGCGTCGCCTTTCTCAACACGCAGAAGCGCAGTAACATCACCATCGAAGTACCTATCACCAAACTTTTTCCTGATGTATCGCGTCACTAGCTCGCGGTCACTTATCTTCCCGCCTTCTGCCTCATCTTCATCAGAGGTGCCGTCATCGCTACTATCGCTGTCGTCGGTTGCTGCAATGCCCACTCCAGCGACCGAACAGGCTGGGTTTTTCGTAGGTGGCGCAAATGAAGTCAGTATTTCCAATGGCACGCGCATGGCAGTCAGGACATAGTCAGTGAGCACTACATATCGCTGTGCATTTGAAATGTTCGTTTGCCCTTCTATGTTCGCAATCATTTCATCGACGAAGTCTCGAGCGAGGATGGCGTCACTGCTGACAGTTCCAGTTCGTGCTTTCGAATGCTCTCCATCGAAGCTCTGCACCGACACGACGACGGCTCCACCAGTGACGGTTTTCACTTTCTGCTGCACGAGCTCGAGCAGCGCACCGGTCTGTGTTTGCGACATCTGGTCGAAAGCGAGGCGAATGATAGGCACGACAATTTTACCGGACGGAGTTTGCAAAACCCCGGAAAAGAAGTGCGTCGCTGCTTGCCTCCGTATGAGAAAAATCTTCTTCAAGGAATCAATCACTTCTTCGCGCTCCGCATCATTAAATAACCCATCTGTTTTGCGCTTTTGCGCGAGGGCAACAATTAAAGCGTGATGCCGTAAAGCTCCTTCGCACTGCTCAACATTTTGCCGGTACGTGGTAATGTATGTTTTTTGCAAGCCGAAAAGATCCGAAGTGGAGCTCCTTCCTTCGTTGGTACTTCGGTATTTCAATCTTTTCTCAGCGAGCTTCTGATTGGCTTTGACAAGTGCTTTGCCCAGTTCGCCTTTCACTCCGACTGCAAACGTTTCAAGCGCCTCCGCGGTTATTTTTGAGTCCGAAGCAGTGGCAGTTTTATCACGTATCTGGGCAGCTAGGCTTGAAAATTCCTTTTGTAGAGCAGCAGGGCTCGCTCCTTTAACTTTCTCAGTTATGTTCCCGTAGTTCTCATCGCCCACGAACTCGTAACCGTTGAATTGCTGGTTGGTTTCAACGTCTGTGGCATCCATGCTGAAGGCGGCATGGAGCGGTTGCGAAGCATCAAAGCGGCGGCTGTAGTGTGACGAAGCTTCCTCTTGAAAATGCGTGATCGCCGGTTCAGACACGCCGTAGGTCCATTTGGGGTCGTAGTGCTGCATCTTGATAAATTGCCGGATGGTCTCGCTTGATGGAAATGCAGGAAAATTTGCCGCCAGTCGTTCTCCCGTTGCCGATGCAGATGATGCGCTATACGCATGCGCCATCGTTTTCAAGTAGCGATTACGATCCGTGGACCATCCACCACTTCGAAATCGATGCGAATTACGGCTGCTTAAGGCCATGTTTTGAGATGCGATCGACATTGCCTCAAATGATACATGACCAAGACCGCTAGTGTTCAACAAAATCGCCTTCGCTCCCTGCCGTAAAAGTGGAGGCTTTCCCTCATTCTTCAGTTTCTTCTCCGCCTCGTCGATGATATAGCGATCCCTCCTCTCTTGCTGCAGAAGAGCTATCGTTTTTTGTAGGTGCTTAATCGCCGTTTTCCCTCTGCTTGCGTCATCCTCGATGAATTGAGTGGTGCGCTGTCCTCTCGATGGCACGAGCCCGAGCTTCTTTACCCATAGCGCGCGGGCTTCGTCGAGCGCAGATTTACTCGGTGGCTCCAGGATGCGCTTCCGCCGTCTCGCCTCCCGTCGGTTATGCCTCCGCCGCGCTGCTTTCCGCTCCTTTTTGCCTGCTGCTGACGGCGCTCCTACGCGAACGAGTCGAGCGTCATAAGCGTTGTCATCCATCTCCTCATCCGCGCGTTCGTCATCATCTTCCTCACCCTCCTCTTCATCTTCCAGCTGTTCATCTTCCTCTAAGTCGTCCTCGTCGTCCTGTTGGCTGTCGTCGTCAGACTCCTCGTCGGCCGACTCGCCATCTATGGTTATGCCATTGGCACTATCATTGCTCGCTGCATTGAAGTGCTGTTCCTTTTCCCGCTTGGTCTCCTCCTCCTCCTCCTCCTCCTCCTCCTCTTCCTCCTCAGTCGTCTTGCTGATCATCATACGGTCATCATCTTGGCCACTGTTTTCTACCCTCGACTTCTTCGTTGGCTTGCTATCAACGGATTCCCTGGCGCTCCTGTCGTTCGTCACCTCGCGGGATCGATATGGCTTTCTTTGTTGAACCGAACCACCGGCGCTTTTCAGAGCTGCGGCATTTGCTCGTGTCGCGGAAGCTCCTAATTTTTCTTCCGCGGCTTTGCGTGCGTGCAGGTCTTCAGTGTAACATTTTTGGCACACCTTCCCGCAATGAGGATTGCTCTTTAGCGACCATTTGAGCAGGCGCTTCACATCGCTCTTCTCGACCTTCACCGGGCCATTTCCAGCTCCATGCTTACAGTTTGGAGCGAAGCACCACAAGTACTGCTTGCCCATGGTGCAGAGATTATTTGGTCACCGCAGTTTTTTATCAAGGAGTCGTCGGAAAAACTCAAACTTTGGGTCACCAGGGCCCATGCTGGTCGGCGTTCGGCTGGCTGACCACCAAGGCCTGAAGAAAGGAAAGTACGGCCACTTCGGAACTGCCGTTTGATGTACTCGACGGCCACAGCCAAAGCCGGTTAGCAACGCCCCAAAACGCCAAATTCGCTCGAATAGCGCATTTGGAGCAAAATGGGGTGCAGTTGCCCCCCCTCAAATAAAAAAAGCCCCTAGCTGCGCGGCTTTAGATGCCAGTGGGCTTCTGGGTTCCTGGGGTGCTTTTTTTATTTGAGGGGGGTAAGGCAGTGATCTAGTAAGATCCAAAAATCCAAGTCCCGTTTTGCCCCCTATAACCCGTTCGGCTGATCTGGGGATCACCCTTCTGTCATGTCCAGCCAAGTGCGCTCATGGGTGCCCTATCTAAGGGGGGGGGGGCTGGTGTTCTTCTCCTTCTGGCTTCTGGGTTCTTCTGGCTTCTGGGTTCTTCTGGTGTTCTTCTGGTGTTCGACAACACAGAAGAACACCAGACACCAGAAGAACCCAGAAGAACACAGAAGAACGCCAGGGACCCCCAGAAGAACACCAGAAGAACCCAGAACACCAGAAGAGAAACCGCCGGCTAGCCCGCCGCCATGTCCGTTACTGCCGTTATACAAACCGAAACGACAAGTGACTTCATCTAGTATCGCTCGTTAATGATAGATCAATTGATAATGAAAAGAACGAGAACAAATGACCAAAACGAAGGCGATCTTCTACCTAGAAGAACTACCACCCGGTCGACCAGGACTTGTGTAATCGATTTTCAAGCACTTCAAAGGAAAGCCTCCTGGTGATCCTCTACGAAGCGATCGTCTCAGGGCCACCAAAAATATGGGTATCCTCCGTTCTTTCGTCTCGAGCTGCCAGCTGAGAAAGAAAAATGGCTGCTTCTGCTACTGATAGGCTACGTCAGCAACCACTTAAATTTCGCCGAAACCAATTCCAATTCCAATTCTATGTACTGAAACTGAAACTTTTCCTCTTGTGTATCACCAGGAGTACAAGGCTCAATCTTCCAAAATTCCAAATCTCAACTTCAATGTTTCCGCCTTTTCCGTCAATAGAAACTGGGCACGTCCGTGAGTGCTCTTAGATGGCCCCATATGGACCTAAGCCGAAAATCCCCTTGCCGAATTCGCTGGGGCATACTTTTGCGATTCTCCCAATTTGCACTCCACACACTGCGCAAGGGAAACGACCAATTCCTTGCCCCCCCCTCTGGTTTTGATTTTCATTTCACTTTCGTGCGGTTAGCTTGCTCGCGCGTCCAGCTCGGCCGCTCTAACAAATGGACTTGAGAGGCACTCGAGTGCCGTAGCTCTTTTCGAAGGGTGGAATGCGAGGAGGGGCAAAAGGAAGTCCGCTATT
>Ga0099800_1260_pt1 | contig 12929 bp, 9 predicted proteins | sample Uncmet6_SortRC_1_FD_89868 | JGI IMG/M metagenome (GOLD analysis project Ga0099800, IMG submission 89868) | Marine eukaryotic communities from CALCOFI LINE 67, Pacific Ocean - CN11_C50_N6_SortRC_1 | ecosystem: Environmental > Aquatic > Marine > Oceanic | place: Pacific Ocean: Monterey Bay | collected... | reverse complement strand
GATAGTATGAATAAACGACAAACTAGAGTTGGAACACCATTTTGGATGGCTCCAGAAGTTATTATGGAATCATTTTATGATGGTTGTGCTGATATATGGAGTACTGGTATTACTGCTATTGAATTAGCTACTGGAAGCCCACCTTTAGCTAAGAATATGGCTCCATTACAAGCTATATTACAAATACCTAAAAGGAATCCACCTCGTCTTGAAGACTATGAGTTAGAAACATCTACGTCTAGTAGTACTAGTGAAGGTAAAGACGACAAGGAGGATGATGGAGAGAATATTAATGATACAACAACTATCAATGCGAACACAACAAGCGGTTCATCTCATATAATTGCTTCTAATAGTAAGAGTAGTAATGGAAGAATTATATTTAGTGATAGTTTTAAAGAATTTGTTGCCCGATGCTTGCAGAAAAATCCAATGGATCGCCCAAGTGCAAAGGAAGCCCTAGAATTAGAGTTTTTGATGAGTGCTCCAGATGATATGCCAGAAGAGTTGACTGAATCAATTAAAAGATGCAGAGATGTTAGATACAATAACATTGCAAATCAAACAAATCAATATCTTGTTCAAAAGTCAAGTAAAACAAATATAACAAATAATAAATCCAAAAAAAAATCATCAAATAAAAGTAAAAGTAAAACGAAAACAAAAACAAAGACAAATGTTGATTCTGACGGTAATGCTATTACACTTACTGAAGAATATGGTAACGGTAATGGTAATGTAGTAATTCATGATACTAATAATGTAGATATGAGCGAGAAGGAAGAAAAAAAGAAATTGAAGAAAGGTCGAATCAAAAAGAAAAGAAGCAATGTAAATGAAGACAACGATCATGGTACTGACGGTAGGAACCATTATGATACTAATGTGAATGATGTTAATATTAATGATGTTCATAATAATAATTGTAATAATGATGACCCTAAGAACATAGAGACTCCTCATATTGATAAAGATAAAGAAGAAGCTACTTATGATGCCAAAATAAATGATAATGCCACTTTCAATGATGATGATGATAAGAATGTGCTTGCTATTGATACTAATACTACAGGTACTGCTAGCATCACTACCAGTGACGATAGAAGCAAAAATAAAGACAATGAGAATAAGAATGAAGATGAAAGTAACAAGGATAATAATAAAAATGAAGAGCCGGGAATAGAGGTGACTGAATCTAAAAAGAAAGAAAGAGTGAAGAAGAAGAAAATCAAAAAACAAAGTAGTAAAGGTAGTAGTGGAAGCAGTGACAAGAGTAAATTGAAATCATCAAAAAATAGAAATAGAAGTAGAAGTGATATAAAAGACCATAATGAAAGTGATATGAACAATACTCCCGGTTCTTCGCCGATGGCCTCACGAGGAAAGAAACACAGTACAAAAGATTCTCTCTCAGACGATAATTTCTCTTTTTCTAGTGCTAGTAATAGGAGATATACTCATAGTCAAGCTAGTCTTGGAGATGATAGTAGTATCTTCGATCATAGTATCGATGAAAGCCATGATTATCATCGTCGATTTGGAGAAATGTCCAATTCTCATTCTCAATCTTCTTTAACACTTCAAGGGACTACCACACCTAAGGATTATTATAACAACTATTATGATAATAATAATTATTATTTTCCTAATGATGGTGTGTCAGGAATGAATGATGCAGATGCTGGAGGTGCAGATGGTCAGGATAGAGAAACTTTTTTCGATTGGAATTTTGATGATAGCAACAGTAAAGACATGTCTGGGTTGATGAGTGATTATTTACGGTTTCAAGGGATGGATGGAAGGGAAGAAGCAGCTTTTGCCCGTAGATTAGCATCAGATTTAAGAAGAAATCGAAGTCGTAGTGAAGATATTGATACTGAAGATACGTTGAGTAGTGATAGCAGTTCCGCTTCTAGTGATAGTGGAACAGGTACTGGTAACTCTAGCTATACCGGCAGTTTAAATCGAACTCCGTGGGATAATAGAGATCATAATAACAATAGTGGCTTTGGTTTAGGATCTTTACGATTGATGCGTAAATGTGGAGTAGCATCTGAAACTGAAAGCATAATTTTTAAAAATGTCGTACAACCATCATTAGCTGCGTTGGTAGAAGCAGCTACAAATATAACTTCTAGCAATCATCCTAGTTCTGATAATTTATTAAATGATCAAGATTTACAGCATCGACAACATACATCAATAGGCAGATTATGTGAGACTTTGATGAATACATTGCATGAATTGGATGTCAGGAGTAATGGTAGTCTAACTATGGAATTAGTGACTAATATTTCAAGCTTTATGATGGAAGAAATGGATGGAATCCCTAACTCATAAGAAAAAGGAAAAGAATATCCAAGAGAGAATCCAAGCATACATTTTAATTACTTTACTAAATTTTTAACTAATACAATACAATTAATCTATCAAAAGTAATGAATGCAACAAACATCATTCCTAATAAACCATGACCAACGTTGCACTCCATCCCTTGTTACAAATCATATTCTATAGAGCACAGAGAAGATAAACTGCAAAAAGCGTAAAAGTGGCTGATGCAATCGAAGATAGCATATATCTTGCAACACTAGCAAATTGCACATTAGTACAAACGAGTAATAAAAATAGCAATTGAAATATTATATTTGTTGTATATAACGATTTCATGGCTGCTTCTGAATGTATCCTTGGTAAAGTATCTTGATTATTATTATCTATATTTAATCCTTTAATTTCATTGTACATGCTCGTTCTATACTTTGCTGCTAATGAATAATATCCCATAAGCAATAATGTTACACTAATACCTAATGCAATTATAACATAATTGAGATTACTCATTATATCTGAACCAAAAATTACTAAAGTACAAACCGGTGAACTTGCTCCTAATACTGCCATGACTACAAACATCATACTATCTGAATTGCTAACAGCTGGAGGATTTGATGATATACTTATCAACCCTTTGCCATCTGATTTACTTTTCTTCTTCCCCATCTTGAGTTAGAATATAAAAATTTCTCTCACAATACACTCTTCTGCGACCAAAAAGTGTATGCCCATGTTGTTGTCGTTTATTGTCCGTCATCATGAAAAAAAATAGTCGCTGGTTTTATGATTTATGAAAATTACTTGTTCCAAACTCTTAAATCTTTCAATATTTTTCTACTTTTTTAATTTAATATTATGTTTGGTACTAAAGTTATTGAAAGATTACGTTTAAAGAGTAAAAATACGAAATTGTATCGTGAAATTAACACATCAAAAGATAAAAGCAGTAATATAGTTATAGAATCTCCATTAAGTGAAATAAGAAGTGAAATGGATCGTAATCAATCAAAAAATGACATTAAAAATTCATTAGAGTTACGTACACATCGTGTTTATTTAAAAAATTCTACATATAATGTAGGTTGGGTATTAGATTGTCAAGTGAAAGATTGTATGTGTTGTAGTAAAAAATTTAATTTTTTTGTTAGAAGACATCATTGTAGAACATGTGGGAATATTGTGTGTCATTCATGTTCATTAGATAGATTTAATGTGGAACATTTGAATGAAAGAGGAGGTTCAAGAGTCTGTTTCACCTGTCATGAAACTATTTCACAAGGATATGATCAGATGTGTAATAGGAATACTAATAATGATACAATAAAGCAACAAAATAACCCAGTGCAAGCAAATAGCCAAATAAAACTTAAATCTAAAAAAAGTAAGAAATCTATAGAAAATAATAGTCACAATAACAGTGGCAGTAGCAGTAATATTAACAAGAATAATAATAATATCTCACAAGATAATTTGTTAAAATCAAAACCACAACAAAAAGTGATAAATAATTATAACAATACACGAGTTCCTGCATCTGCTGCATCATCATTTGATCATGGAGCTAATTATGATAACTATTATGATAAGGAGAATATCGGTCCTGCAGCTTTGATAATGAGTAATAGAAGGTTCTTGGATCATTCGATGGAATCAACAAATGCCATAAATATTAACAATAATGATAATAATCCTAAGACAAGTAAGAATAAGAATCAAAGTTTTAATAGTATTGATACTAATATGGCTAGATTGATACCTGAATTGAATACTACTACTACTACTACCACTACCCTCACAGATATTGATGACAATTCCTATATTTCTAAAATATCTCCTGATGTGCATTTGTTGATTGATAATCATACACCTTTCAGTATGTCTACTATGGCTTCAGTGAATATGAATAATAATAGTCGTACCAAAGAACCTACATCTATAGTTTCAGTAGCTTCTTCAGTAAAATCTACAATGTCAAATTTTTCAAATTATAATGGTAGGACTGGAAATAGTAGTATGTTTTCGAAGATACAAAGAGATGGTATTTGGGAAAGAGAAAGTGATACAAATGACGATATTTTTAGTCCAACTAATAGCGTAGGTGTGACAACTGCAATGTCTGGAAAAAGCGTGCTTACATCACCAACAGATGAACTTGTTAACAGTGTCATGACATTGACATGTGACAGTACTAAAACCCAAACTACTTATTGTGATAGTGGAGCACGGAGAGAAGCTCACATGAATGGTGTTTGGAACGATGAGAGTATGGATGAAGATGGTGATACTATTAACAGTCCACCTTTTGGGAGAATTCTCCTACAAGATTTTTAATAGTTTTGCTCCGCATGATGACTAAATTCATAATAATAATAGTAGCAGAAATGATAAAAGAAGGATAGAGATTTACTTGGATTTACAGAAAATATTGAGTTGAGTTTTGCATCTAATTAATTTATTTATTTTAATCGTAAAGGAAAACATACATTTTAATTTTCTTTTCTTGTATACACTTATTATCACATCGCTTTAAACTATTACCACTACGATTGTATTCAACTACTGTTGCTTCGAAATATTATACTTCCTCAAGAGTGATTCATTCATATTCTGCTCTTCATCAGTCATAGTTTTACTCAAAGATGCCATACTCTTATTTCGCAAGTTTTGCAGTTGTCTATCTAGGTCTTTTTGATAAATCAGAGCGGCGTCGTGTTGCTTCTTTTTCTTTTGACCTTCCGCAATCCAATGTTCTTTGTCTTCTTTCCGCATTATTTGTCCAAATTTATAACTTCTCTCAATTTCTTCTTCGCGTTCCTTTTGTTGTCTTCTCATCATATCAGCCCATGACTTACTGACTGTACCATCACCTCTTAATTGGGCTACACGATAATTTTCAGCGTCTTCAGTTTTCTTTAGTTGTTTACTTATAGTATCCGTCATTCCTTCAAATGTCTTATACATATCATCTTTGTTCTGATGAAATCCTTTCATAATCTTTCTATAAACACCATGAGCTGGACCATCACTAGCTAGTTTATCTAAATGAGCTAATTCTCTAGCCCGTCTATCATCTTCCATACGTTCATTACGTTCTCTTTCGGCCGTAATTTTAGCTACGAAAGCCCAATCTGCTAATTTGTCATCATTTTTCTTCTTGATTGCAGCTTCATTTTCAGCAAATAGAATTTTATTTTGTACCAGTGCTTTTTCTTTAAGCTCTGCTTGTTTTTTTTCATCTTCAGCAATTAAATATTTGGTTTTTTCAATCAACATTGAAGAACCATACATCTCTTCATCTAAATCTTTTTCTCTTTGAATACGTTTTGTTTCAATATCTTCTAGAGCATTTTCAATAAATTGTTTATGTCTTTCTCTAGCATCTGTGACTCTTTTCTTTTGTTCTGCATCAATTCTAGCGTATCTTTCATTAACTTCACGCATCATTTTCGCATCACTACCATCATCTAATGCTCTTATTCTGGCATTATCCTTTAATTGATCTCTTAATCTGTTGCCAAATGTAGTATTTGCCTTTGCTTTATCTTCTCTACCGATGATTTTATTGTATTCATCTTCTTCATATTGTCTTTTGATAATTTTACCCCATAAATCTGCTTTTTTAGATGCGTATACATCAGACAATGATGCACCATCAGGTCTTCTAATCGCACGTTTAGGAATAAAATACGCATCATCAAATTTTATATTATTTTTATAATTTGCATTTGAACTTTGTTTCTTTAATAATTTTTTTCTCGCAGTTAATGCTGCCATACGCAATTTACCTTTTTGTGTTAATTCTTGTTTTGATAAATCATCTATTAATGCTGTAGTTGCCATATCATCTTCCTTTTGTGTTTTTCTTGTTCCTGAAGAATTTTGCGTTGCTTCTAATAATTTGTCTTGTTTGATAGGTGAATATGATGAAGATGGGTCAAGAGTATTATTATTTGATTGTAATAATGCAGATGTAGCTTCAGATGGGGTTATAATACCAGAAATTCCAGAATTATCATAAATACTGCCATAGGTTTTTGATAAATTATCTTTAATTGTACGCAATCGTTTTGGTGAAAAAATCAAAGCAGAACTTCCTGGACGCTATTAAATTCAAAATAATAAAAAGTTTATAAAAAGTTTATATTAGTGTTGTAAAAGGAATAAATTGGATTTTGTCTCATTCTAAAGAATAATTGTATAAAACAATAATTTCTACTTACCTCTTTGTCCATTTTTACCATTCTTGCTTTAATGACCTTATCAACTAATGATTTATCTTTTTTATTCATTATTTATTCTTAATATACAATAAAAATTGAAATATTATCACTTTTAGATACTGAAAAGAGATGAAACCTTTTGTGTGGGATGGGAACATATTCAGCATTGGCTCATATGATTATTACAAAAAAGAGGATCTCGAAAACTCGAAGTATTTATTTGTCACTTCGAAAGTAGTCATCTTAACCAAAGTAGAAGAGAAATGGCATTAAAAAGAATTCAAAGAGAACTTTGTGATTTAGGTAGTGATCCTCCAGCTAATTGTTCATCAGGTCCAGTTGGTGATGATTTGTTTCATTGGCAAGCAACTATTATGGGACCAGAAGGAAGTCCATATGCTGGTGGTGTTTTCTTTTTAGATATTCATTTTCCTGCAGATTATCCATTTAAGCCTCCTAAAGTTAATTTTACTACTAGAATTTACCATTGTAATATAAATTCTAATGGTGGAATTTGTTTGGATATATTAAAAGATCAATGGTCTCCTGCATTAACAGTTTCTAAGGTAAGTAAATGTGTTATGTTTTACTGAATTACATTATTAGATATATTCATAGACATTTATATGTTTAATCGTTTATTATATTTTTATACTGATTAACTATTCCTTTTTATTCACATTATATAAATTTGTTTAAATTTTTGTTTTGTATAATAGGTTCTATTAAGTATTAGTTCCTTATTGACAGATCCTAATCCTGACGATCCTTTAGTTCCTGAAATTGCCCAAATTTTAAAGAGTGATAAGACTACTCATGACGCTACTGCTAGAGAATGGACTGCTAAATATGCTATGTAAGCTTATAAAATAAGATTAAAAGCTTGGTTGGAAAACTACCATCATAATGGTGATACCAACAACCTATTATAATTAGTGAGAATAATGATAATCATTACAATAACATATAAATAACATAATAAAGCAATCTATGTACATACAAACAATAACAGAAAGTAGTTAAAAGAATAGTCAAGTAGGAAAATTTCGAAAATAGTAGGAAAATTTTGAATTTTTAATATCATAATAATAAATGTGAGGATCAAAAAAGGAAGAGGAAAGAGTATATAAGTAAACCATCATCATCTTCATATACACGATATCAAACAACGTATGACGATGGCCTTCAGTCCTTCTAGATTGTTGTTTTTGAAAATAAATTGAAGAAATCCAGGATTCATATCGGATGATCTTGGGTAATAACTTCACTCTTAGGTTATAATCTTTCCTATCTTTTACATCTTGTGTTGGTTAATATAATATAATATATCATTTGAACTACAACAACAGGCAGGTCATCCGTCGTTTTTCTTTTTCATTTTTTAATTTTTTTTCTCTTTTCCTTTTTTTTTTCTCTCTATAAGAAAAACTTCAAATTCCCAGTTGTTTCTAGCATTGAATTTGGATTGAAACCATGCAACTAGATGAAGCGTGTGATTATATGATGGAATCTATATCTCATTATATAGCCACATGTGATCCACAATCTTTACATTCAGTTGAATCCCATTTAAATGTGGTTTACCATGAAATCGTTGAAAAATTGAAATCTAATAAAAAATCTCAAGTAGAAGATCAACAAATGATGGATTTTTATTCGTATTGTGAAACAATAAGCAACCAAGTAGAAATATTATATAATAAACGTTTGGAATATGAAATTGTAAGAAATGTTAATCGCTGTCAAGCTTTAATTATTGAATCAATGGAACATTTTATTCCATCTTCTTCATCATCATCATCATCTATTAGAAAAAATGAAATTATTAATAAAATAATTCGATCTCATTTAAACAAAATAACAGATGAACAATGGAATGATTTAGAGAATATATTTGGTCCTGGTGGATGGAATTATGATAATAATATTAAAAAAGATCATGATAATTTGTTGGATCTGGACAAATTTTTACCTATATGGCAAGCACAAATTAAATCAAGAATCGAAAAACAAATCAAAACTAAAGTGATGTATACTTCATCACCGTCATTATCCTCTTCTAAGAGACAAAAAGTTCAAGAAGAACAAGAATCTGTAGCAGATGATGATAATGATGATTCATCCATGGCAATAAGTGATACCGAAGATACGTCTACTTCGACTGTAGCTCAAAGTAAAAAAAGACGTCGTACTTTAAAGAAGGTGGAAGTGCTTTCAGAAAGACAGGCTGAAGCTGATAGAGCAAGAGATTTTATTAGTAATAGTAAAAAAAATAAGAAAAAAAATATGAGCAAGAAAGCGAATACAAATAAAACAGTAACAGATAAAATATCCGATGAGACAATAGGAGTGTCTGATAAAAAAAGAAGAAAATCTCTTGAAAGATCAGCAGCAATCACGAAACGTAATCAAGAAATTGCTAATGCTACAAAAAAATAATAAAAGATTTGATTACTATATATTTACATATTTCTTTCTTTATAATCATTAAAGTAAATAATATAATAAACATAATTAAACAGCGAATATGATTATTGACATTCTTCTTTTAAAATATTTACTAAAGCTCTTTTTGTTCTTTTTTGTAATTTTTTCATACGACTTGCTATACTATTTTTTAAATCATCATTATCATTTAAATTTGAATCATTCATTGTATCGTTCGGAATATTTGAAACTTCTTGCTCAAAATAAGAAGAACTAATAACATTTTTATCTTTATTAATCAATTTTAGATCGTTAGCATCAATAATTATATCATTTTGATTCTTTAAATAATTATTACTAATAGCATAATTTCTAAACAATATTTTGAAATCTGAGCCTAAATTGGATACTTCTGACATATATTAGAACAGAATTTAAATCAGATATAATTAATATAGAAACACTCTAGTCAAAACGTCAAAAATCCCCAATCTAAAGAAAACAAAACATGGAAGATGGACATTAATTTTTTAACCTGGGCTTAGCGCTATTCACACGCGCTAAGGCTAGGAAGGTTGGGAAGTGGGAAGTTGGCCGAAGTTAGTTAACTAACATGAGAAATAAAAAAATAAACCATAAAAGCAATCATATAATCTGTATTATTAAAGAGAGATGTTCAATATCGGTAAAATTAGGATAAAATTCTATCATCCGTTTTTATCTGTAGGGTTTCATTAATTGAATTCCCTCATACAAGATCAAAATACCACCTGAAAAAATGATTTTATATTTTTTTTTATTATTACTAATAAATCAGTTTATTATAATTATTAGTGGTTTACGATCAACCCTTATTGGTGGTGGTATGACCACTGATTCTAGCCAACGTAATCAAAATGCTATAGTATCGATACGAAAAAGTAGCGGTAGAATTTCCTCTGCTTCTTCATATGACATAATATCTCCATTTGGTGAAATAGAAAGTGGTGGTACCGAATTAAATTTGACATCATTTGATTTAAATCAAATGGGTACAAATATTAATGCAATATTTAGCACCGAAAAAGCGTTTTTAGCATTAAGAAGTAATAATACAATATATACTTGGGGTCATAAACTTTATGGTGGTGTTATTCCTTCTGTAATCAAATTACAATTACTTTCCAAAACTGTCACGCAAGTTTATTCTACCGCTACTGCATTTACGGTGAAAACAGATCAAGGTAATATTATTACATGGGGTGATTTAAAACTTCCAATTTTAGCTTATAAGGATCATACTTATGTAATGTATAATGAAACATGGTTGTATCAAAAATATAAAAATAATACTGATCATACTGATCATTCAGGTTTCTATGTAGAAAAAATATATACAAATCGTTTTGCATTTGCTGCTGTAACTTATGAAGGACAGTTAGCAACATGGGGTGATGAAATTTTAGGTGGTAACTCTTCTTTAGTATCTACTCTTGATGGTCGACTTTTCACTTTAAATGACTTAGAACAAGCTAATTTCAAAATAGAATTAGTAGCTGGTTGTGTTAATGGTGGTTTTTCAGCTTTGTTAACTTACGGTAGAGATGCCAATATCGTGACATGGGGTAGTGATTATATTCTTGAACCAAGTACTAGTACTATTTATGATCTTAAAAGAAATAGTTTTGTTAGTTTATCTGCCACTGAATCTTCATTTGCCGCATTATCAGATACTGGATTAGTTATTGCATGGGGTACAGAAGCCACAGGTGGTGATGCTGCTGATGTTTTTGATTTTATTAAAGATTCTGTTATTCGTATTTACGCAAATTATTTTGCATTTGCTGTTGCTCGTCTTACTGATAGTACTAATGCTATTCGTGATAAAGAATATTTGAAACCTTTAACAATAAGCTATACTGGCATATTACCATTAGTACCTGTAACTATCATAGCTTGGGGAAATTCATTATGGGGTGGTACAATACCTCCAGAAATCACAACTAATTTATCTGAGATTGTCGTTCAAGATATTTTTTCTACTAGATATGCTTTTTGTGTGCTACGTAATGATCATGTAGCTATTGTATGGGGAGCGGAAGATCGTGGTGGTACAATTAACAGCGATACATCTGAGACATATCCTTATGATTCTTATAATCAAACCAGTTGGGAAATGAATAAAGAAAGTGTAGTATGGAGAAATAATTATATGGTTAGTGGTGTCAAACAAATAATTCCGAATCATTATTCATTTGCAGCAATTCATTATGATGGTAGTGTATCAGTATGGGGTGATAACCTTAGAGGAGGAAATGCGTCATCAGTTAATGGTACATGTGGTGATATGACATTAGTACGTTCACATCAATTTTTAAATCGTACATATATTTCCACTAATTGTCCCATTGTAAAAATTGTTCCTTCTCTTATGACTTTTACTGCTATTACTATCCATGGTGATTTGATTGTATGGGGTCAGAATTTATTCTTAGGAATAGATATGTCACATTATTTTTTAGCTGATTATGATTATTTAAATTTATTAGCGCAATCCAAAAATTTTAGTAAATGGGAAGATGCGATGGACCATAAACGTGGTTTTGAAATACCCATAAAATATGCGAATTGGTCTACGATGATGGGTAATACTGATAGAGTTCGTGTCAAATATAATATTGATTCCACTAGTAATATACCTGAAATAATTAATGAAGATATACTTCCTTTGATATATTCTAATGGTTATACTGGTACAGTTTCCCATTTACAGGCTACATCGATGCCAAGTAGTGCGCCGTCAGCTCAACCTACTACTGTACCCACTATAACACCGGTTCCCCCAACTTTATGGGAGCAATTTTGGAATTATATGAATCCAGAAATGAAAATTATTTTTGTATGTTTTGTAGGTTTATTATTTATTGTATTTTTACATTTATTTTATAAAAATTCAGGTCGTTTATATCGGTACATAGTATCATTAAGAAGAAAAGCAGCATCAAATCAACAAATAACACAATTAATAAATAGTCGTACTGGTGCTGGTGTAGATAGTAAACGTGATATATCAATAGATAATGAACAAACTTTTTTTATGGAAGGTGAAACACTGGTAATAAGTGAAAAAATAACCCGAATACCTGAACATGTTATGAGACAAGTAAGGCCAGAATTTTTGCAAGGACAGACTTCGAACAAAGATGTTATAGATGGTTCTGCTGAAAGTGCTACAATTCATGCCCGACATTTACTTGGTCAAAAAACAAATCCTCATATCAAACATAAACATCATAAATCTTCAGCGGTATCTCCTATGAAAAACAATGATGCAGAGGATGTTGGAGGAAAACCTGAAGATTCTATGTCTTTACCTATCTATCAGCAACTGAGTTTACCAGATGAAAACTAAGGTAGAAGAAAGATTGTATCGATGTGAAATACTGCTTACATTTCTTAGATTTTAATTTTTATATATTTAATGTTAATTATTTTATTTTCTCTATTTTTTTTATTCATTATTACTTCGACATCAGTTCTAAATCAACATTTATTCGTCTTTGCCATAAGCAGTCACCAAAAGTGTGATTTATTACAAGTAAGAAGAAGTAAATAATAATAGTACTGAATATAAATGATAGTAAATTCATTGTTGTGTGGTATCATTTATTTAATTATGAGTATTTCATATTTCCTTCTTTCTATCCTTCTTTTTACTTAAACCTAATGCTTCTAAAAGTTTACCAATAATTGTTTGACCCCACATAAGTTGTAAACCAGTCAAGAAAATATTTGATACTAAGAAATAGCATACAACAAAATTCGAATGTGCTTCACCAGACATTAATAATTTGATACTCCCAACCCAAAAATCAAAACTGATTATAGGCCATGCAACTAGACGTACTATTATAAAAGATGCAGCAAAAATCATTTGTACAAAATTATCTAATGCCGGAAACTTTT
>Ga0099800_1259_pt1 | contig 13075 bp, 10 predicted proteins | sample Uncmet6_SortRC_1_FD_89868 | JGI IMG/M metagenome (GOLD analysis project Ga0099800, IMG submission 89868) | Marine eukaryotic communities from CALCOFI LINE 67, Pacific Ocean - CN11_C50_N6_SortRC_1 | ecosystem: Environmental > Aquatic > Marine > Oceanic | place: Pacific Ocean: Monterey Bay... | reverse complement strand
AAATCTTGCAGTCAAGAGCAGCTTTAGGGGATTATTGGTGGGCTTAATGTTGTTCTTGCTGAAATCCTTTGGATATATGAAAAGAGTAATTGAAAAAATATAGTATTTCTTACTATTATGCTTTTCTATGAAAATCTATAGCTGTCGTTGACCCAGTAAGTATCTGTCATGGCGATGGATTAGTTGATGTATTGGGAGGCAGTGGTCTAGTTGGTAGATGTAATCACAACATTGCAGATGAAATTGTCGCCTAAGCGATTATTAATTATGTCACTCGTCTGTTGAATAAGGTTATTACAAAATGGAATATAAGGAGATGTACCGCTATCTTAGGGGTTGGTCATATTATTAGGAATACAAATGAATTTTAGGGAAAACCTGAGGAACTACTACTGGTCAACTCAGTTCGTCATAACCAAGAAGAAAGTTAGTAAGGTGATCTCGAAAGCCTCTTGGCTTCTGTACATTAAGCCAGTTATTCCGACAAGAAAGACGAAACAGCCACAGATCTCGTCAACTTGATGACTCTCTAAATTAGCAAAGGCCTGGATTTTCTTTTAACCTGCCTAGTCAGGCCGCACAAGAATTGTTCGCCAGCTAAGTCTCGCTCGACGATCTTGCCTTGCTGACGAGTGATATTCGAAGGAGATTACCTACAACTAAGCAAGGTTGTTCCTGTTCAATACCTTCGAGCGGAGACTTTGGGGCTGTATGCGCGAGTCCGTTGTAGTTCCAATTTTGCGAGTTTGCCTGATGCCGCGTAACAAGTAGAAATCCACAGGTGAGTGATAAAGCCCTGTGCAGCGAGTGCGGTTGGAAGCCACCTGGGTTGATAGAGCTGAGCAACAAAAGCCCTAGACCAGCAGGTATGTACGTAAAAGATGAGCTGGCGGATAAAAGCTAATACATGCGAAGCAACTCATACGTTTACAAGTGGCGAGAAAGTTTCAACTGAAGTAAAAATTTACGGTATGAACCGGATGATTCTACGTTAAGAATAAACGCTAATCAAAATGAAAAAATATTTACGGGTTGTAGAAATATATAATCTGAATGCCAAAGAGAAGGAACAATAGTCATGAAAATATGACTATTAAGAGTATTTGAAGTGTAAAAATTTTATTCAGGCTTGGAACATAAGGAGAGCAGGATTAAGCTCAAGAATGAGAAGCGTTCATTTGAAATGAAGGCATTCGAAGAATGGACAATAGCGACGAATCTTGCATGAAATATTAGCAGACTGATTTTATATTGAATGTTGATCGTTACGGATTGGGGTTGGCATAGATAAAAGCAGCTCTTAGTGCTAAAATTGCAAAAGGTGATATTAAATGGAGATTGAATTCTGCAAAAAGCTATTCGATATCTATGGGGTCGAGTTCTTGAGAGAATTCTTTTTAGAAGGTTTGCGCCATCAGGTTTAAGCCTTTTAGGCAGTTATGACTCATATAATGAGGCTCTAAGAGATTGCGAGGGGTATTCAAGTAGTGTTGTACTGGAGAAGGTAAGGTTAGCAATAATTGATGTATTAGAAGGCAAGAAAAAATATGAACGTGATGGAACTTCATTCAAATCAACTCCTGAGAAGCTCAAAATACGTCAATTGCTTCAGAGGCTGTTGGTTAGTAGATGCGAAGTTGTCGAATTTGGTGGTGGCCTTGGTGGAACGTATATTAATAACAGAGATGTATTCCCAAGTAGGGTTGATTATACTGTTATTGAGCAGCCAAGCTTTGTGGCATGTGGCAATATGCTATCCAAAGAATATGACCTCCCGATAAGATTTAAGGATTCTTGGAAAGATATATGCCAAAATCCTTGTTTAATAGTGTTCTCGGCAGTGCTGCAGTATATAGAATATCCATATGAAGCCATAATGTCAGCAGTAAAGTTAAATCCGGAATTCATTCTGATCGATCGAACTTCATTCGGAGCTGATGAAAAATGGCGAATACAAGTAAATAAGGACTATTATGATGAAGAAGTAGATTACCCTTTCCAACGCATTGACAAGAAAAAAATCTTCACTGCATTAGAGAATTATAAATTGCTTGAAGAATGGTCAAATCCTTTTGATCCAATTATCCCTAAACATACTGGACTTCTATTCAAAAATCTAACCCCAAGGCTTGGCAATCACTGTGAGTAATATATTTGAGTGAGAATAATTTAAATTCATGAAGTGCAAACAGAAAAATACTGACAAAGATAACAGCCAATAGACGGGGTGAAAAAGGTTTTAAATAGCTCTAATGCATAGACGTAGATTCATTCAAAAAGATTGGAACTGCTGGAATTTATTTAAATCTAATAAAATTGATTAGCTGGTCTAATAAATGCTTGAGAAATAGGGGATTATTGGGCTATTATTTGATTCTTGCTTAAGATGTTAAAATTAGGTAGGGAATTAACGCCTTTATGAAAACTTTGATTACTGGTGGTCTGGGTTTTATTGGTTCAAACCTTGCTAGATGTCTTGTGAGCGAAGGGCATGATGTCACTATTGTAGATAGTCTGATTCCTCAATATGGCGGTAATATGTACAACGTGAGCGGCATTGAGAATGTGATAAAAATAAATATTAGTGATGTACGGGATCGATTTTCCACAAGGCAGCTTTTGAAAGGTGTTGATGTTATCTTTAATCTTGCAGGGCAAACAAGTCATGCAGATTCAATGAAAGATCCTTTTTCAGATCTTGATATTAATGCAAAATCCCAACTTTCTTTGTTGGAAGCTGTACGAGAGGTAGTACCAAATTCCATTGTTGTATTTGCCTCCACGCGTCAAATTTATGGTCGTCCCAAGTATTTGCCTGTCGATGAAGGCCATCCTATCCGTCCCGTCGATGTGAATGGAGTGAATAAGGTGGCAGGGGAACAATTTCATATGCTCTACCACGATGTTTATGGAATTCGCACAACTTCTCTTCGCCTTACTAATACTTATGGACCCGGAATGAGAGTAAAGGATGCCAGGCAAACATTTTTAGGAATCTGGATTAGGAATCTGTTGTGCGGCGATCCCATCTGTGTATTTGGAGATGGGCAACAACTCCGTGACTTTAATTATGTGGATGATGTTGTTGAAGCACTGTTTAAAGCTGCGTTTACGCCAGAATGTTATGGACGCTCTTTTAACTTGGGTGGATCTGAGGTCATCAATCTTTCAGATCTTGCTCAGTTATTAGTAGACCAACATCCTGGTGGAACTTGGCAATTGGTACCATTTCCCCCAGACAGAAAGGCTATTGATATTGGAGACTACTACAGTGATTATCGACTTGCTAATGAGTTGATTGATTGGTCCCCATCAGTTTCTCTTGAGGAAGGTATCATTAAGACACTGACCTATTATCAACGGAATCTTAACCACTACCTCTAATTTATATTTTCTATGGCTAAGCCTCACTCAGTCCCCTTCATTGATTTTAAGCGTGATCCTGAGTCTCTTATTCAGGATCAGCTTGAGGTCGTTGAGCAGGTGCTTCGCTCGGGCTGGTGGGTCCTTGGTGGTCAGGTTCAGGCCTTTGAGTCTGCTTGGGCTAAGACTTGTCAGGCCACCGGTTGTGTTGGCGTTGGTAACGGCCTTGATGCGATCGAAATTGGTCTAAGGGCTTTGGGAGTGGGCCCTGGTGATGAGGTCATTACGACAGCCGTTACTGCATTCGCGACCACCTTGGCTATTCAGCGTTGTGGTGCGTCTCCTGTGTTTGCTGATATCGATCCCACTACGGCGTGTCTCTGTCCGTCCAGTGTTGAAGCGAGCATCACGCCTAAGACTAAGGCCGTTGTTGTTGTTCATTTATATGGTCGCTTTGTTGATCTTAAAAGGCTGCAGAACCTATGTGATTGTCACTCTCTTTACCTTGTTGAGGATTGTGCCCAGGCGCATCTTGCTAGATCTGGCGATTATTCAGCTGGTGAAATAGGTGATTTTGCAGCATGGAGTTTTTATCCCACAAAGAATCTTGGAGCAATTGGTGATGCTGGTGCGCTGACTTCGAATAATCAGAAGATTCTTGATTTAGCATCTGAGATGCGAAATTATGGACAGCGTGATCGATATCATCACGATACGGCCGGAATGAATAGCCGTCTTGATGAGCTTCAAGCTGCAATTCTGCTCAAGAGACTGCCAATGCTTCGTGAGTGGACAAATAGGCGTCGTGCAATTGCTTATCGATATTGGTCAGAGATAAAAAACTCCAATATGACTTTTCTTGCTTTCCCATCAACTGATGATTCTCATGTTCATCATCTTTTTGTGCTCACTAGTCAATATCGAGACACGTTCCAAACTCAGCTGCGTGAGATGGGCATTCAGACTTTAATTCATTATCCAGTACCTTGCCATCAACAAAAAGCTTTGGGTGTGCATCGATTATCGCCTAGCGGATTGCCTTTTACGGAGACTCATTGTCTTCAATGTTTCAGCCTTCCTATCCATCCTTATTTAACTGAAGACGAAGTTTCTCAAGTTATTGAGGCCTGTAATAATGTCCATGTCTGAGGTCTACGTTACTTTATTTGATTCATTTTTTCTTCCTCAGGGGCTTGCTCTCTATCATTCGCTTTTGCGACATGGAGGGAGCTTTCGCTTATGGGTTTTATGTGTCGACCAGGAATGTTTTAATCTTTTAAATTCTCTAAAGCTCAGAAATCTATTTCTTCTTAATCTTTCAGATCTCGAAACCAATGATCTACTTCGTATTAAGAAGGATCGAACACGTAGTGAATATTGTTGGACTCTTACTCCTTGGTCGATTCAATGGGCTCTCGAGGCTGATCTATCTGCTAGCCGAGTAACTTACGTTGATGCTGATACCTATTTTTTACAATCTCCTAATCCTATTTTTCATGAATTTGAAAGTTCTGAAAAAGCATTTTTGATTACAGAACATTCATATTCTCCAAAATATGATATGACTCCAGTTTCAGGTCGTTTTTGTGTGCAATTTGTTCCTGTTGTTCGTGGAGCTGGGCAGCCATTATTAGATTATTGGCGGGACAAATGTATGGAATGGTGTTATGACCGTTTCGAGGACGGGAAATTTGGGGATCAAAAGTATATTGAAGATATATCTTTGTTGTTTGAATCAAAAGTTCTTTCACTTGCTTCAGATGGCCGTTTCCTTGCGCCTTGGAATGTGGATCGTTTCCCCCTGAATCAGGCCATTTTGTATCACTTTCATGGGCTTCGAATATTAACCACAAGATCTGTTATCTTGGCTGGTGGTTATTCCTTGCCTATTCCCGTGCGTCAATATATCTATTCTGCATATGTCGAGGATTTAGTTAGAATTCGGAGGCTATATTCTCCTTTTGGATTTAAAATGAAACGTCAGCTGCCGTTGTCGTTTTCGATTGTTGTGAGAATTTTGATCTCATTCTTCTTTTCATTTTTTGACTACCTGCGTAGAGCTTCTATTGACGTTATTTTCTTTTAGTAATATATGTATGTCTGATCCTGTTTCTCCTCTATTATTCTTGCAATAAGTGTTCAACTAGGACAGCCCTCGGTATCCATGAGCATTTTTTACGCAACAGCTCATTGAGTGCGAACATGATTCCATGCAGGCAAGTCGTTGTTTATTATTTAGGGATGGTAAATTCACCTGCCTATTGTAAGCATTCTGGCGTTTCCTTGTATGTGGGTGCGGCCTTCAAAAAGATGGCAGGTATCATTATGGGTTTGAAGCATTCAGGCGTCAATGCTCAATTGTTGTCTTTGCCTTTCCTTGATAATGCTAATTCACCTTTTATGGTGGAGCAATGTGTTCTTTCTGGTGATGGCTTTAGAGCTATATATTTTACTACGTTTAGAAATCGGATTTATCGTAAATTCTTTGGCTCACTCAGCTTGGCATGGTGTGCATTAACATCTTTGTCGCGAGATGACATCGTGCTCGTCTACAATCATGCCCCTGAATATTTTCTATTTCTATGTCTTCTGAGATTAAAGGGAATTACTGTCTATCATGACATCGAAGATGTTCCGATTTCTTCCGATAATACAATCGATGGCTTTGTTGAGCGTTTATTCTTTAGGCTTACATTTCTGCTTAGTTGTAAACGAAAAATAGTTGTTTCTCGACAGGCGGCAAGCTTGCTTAAATTAAGAAATTATCTTATTTTAAATGGAGCCTTTGCGAATCGTACTGGTTTTGTAGATGATACAAGCTCTAAATGGACTGATTTGCTAAGTGGCGGACGGCTATGTATTCATTATGGCGGTACATTGTCCACGGAGACTGGACTAGATTTGTTTATTAAAGCATTGAATATTCTTGACAAGAGTTATATTGGTTCGCGTACTATTGCGTTTTTTGTCTCAGGAATTGGAGATATTGATAAGGTGTCTGATGTTGCCAATTGCCTTGTCAATTATAGGATTAATGTTAATGTATTTCCGAAGGCGCCCTTGGCTCATTATGAAAATATATTATCGTTGTGTCATGTCAGCCTCTCACTTAGATCTCCAAATGCGCCAATCTCCTCAACTACTTTTCCTTCCAAGGTGATAGAGGCGTCATCTCGTGGATTAGCTCTAATTACCACAGATGTTAGTGATATGAGGCAAGTCTATGATGATCGTTCTGCCTTTTTTCTTTCCGGCTTTGATCCTCATGAATTATCAAATCTGATTTCGTTGATTGCTAGTGATTCGGAGTCTATTTATGCCACCTCTTGTGCTGGTCGTGATCAAGTAAATAAACGTTTTTCTCCAGAAGTGGTTGGGAAATCTCTAAAAAGTTTTCTTCGTATCTCCTGTTGAATTATGGATATTTGGATTTGGCAGACAATGCTTACACCTCATATGGCATATTTTGCTGAATCCCTGTCAGGCTTGGGTCATGACGTCACGTATGTTGCCACTCAGCTTGTGTCTGAAGAGCGTAAGCAGCAAGGCTGGCAAGTTCCTGACGTGAACAATATAAAATTCAAAGTAATAACTGACCTGAATCAGATTGGGCCTCTTTTGTACTCAGTGAACTCTGATTCTGTTCATCTTTGCCAAGGTATTCGTGGCAACGGTTTAATTCGTGAGGTTCAATCAAGCCTTGTTTCTAGGGGGTTCAAGTATTGGGTTCTGATGGAAACACTCGACGACGTCTCCCTTGCAGGAATCATCAAGCGTCCTCTGTATAGATGGCTCTTACGCTCCAAAAGGAATGAAATCTCTGGGATTTTGGCAATAGGACACCGAACCGTTGAATGGTTATTGAATCGCGGGTGTTCCTCAGATCGTGTGTTCCCTTTTGCTTATTTTCTCCAGCCCGTAGGACTTCCTGCCCCAAAGTTCATCCACTCCTCTTCTGTGTATCGGTTCTTATTTGTTGGCCGGCTAATTGCTTTAAAACGCCTTGATCTCTTGCTTCATTCTTTAAGTCGCCAATCTCATGATTTTGAGCTTGTTGTTGTTGGTGATGGCCCCATGCGGTCTCAATGGCAAGATCTTAGTGACGCTTTACTGCCGGGTAAGGTTCAATGGCACGGGCGAGCTTTGATTAGCGATGTACCGGAATGGATGAGTGCAGCAGATTGTCTCGTTTTACCGAGTCGTCATGACGGATGGGGAGCTGTTGTTTCGGAAGCGTTGATGATGGGTACACCTGTGATCTGCAGTGATGCATGTGGTTCTGCAGAAGTGGTCCAGTGCAGCGATGTGGGTGGAGTTTTCAGGAGCGGTGATGTTTCGTCGCTCACGGGATTGATTGGATGCGAGTTGGTAAAAGGGAGAAGCTCCTTGCAAGATCGATTCCGTTTGTCCCAATGGGCCCAGTGTCTTGGCGGGGTTAGTGGTAGCCATTACTTTAATTCGATACTTGAATATGCCAATTCTGAGATAGCTATTAATAAACCTGCTCCTCCTTGGAGGCAACTGTATGAACCAAATCATTAAGCTACCCGTTATTCTTTGCTTTGCAGATTATTATCTGCCTGGTTATCGTTCAGGTGGTCCAGTTCGCTCAATTTCGAACTTTGTTGATTACTTTGGTGACGAATATGATATTCATATCATCACTCGTGATCGGGACTTTTTAGATTCAGACTCTTACCTTGGTATATGTATTGATCGTTGGAATCGTGTAGGAAAAGCTAATGTATTCTATGCGTCAAACCGTTTTCTCTCGCTTTGGGGCATTGCCAGACTTCTGCGTAATACCACACATGACATATTGTATTTAAATAGCTTTTTTTCTTACAGATTTACGGCATTGCCCTTATTAGTTCGAAAATTAGGACTTACTCCTAAGATCCCATGTGTGCTCGCACCCCGTGGAGAACTAGCATCTGGAGCATTGCTTATAAAAGCACAGAAGAAAACCTTTTATCTGGCTTTAGTGAAGGTGATGCGTCTGTGCAATCAGTTACATTGGCAAGCCTCTAGTGAATATGAGGCTGCGGACATTACTCGAGTGATGGGGATTTCTGTTTCCTCTATTGCTGTTGCCTCTGACTTGCCAGCGTACAGCTGTAAATCAATCGATATCAGTCTTGCCAGTAAAACCGTTGATGATCTGCCATCACCATTGCGCCTTATATCTCTTTCTCGCATCACTCCCATTAAAAATCTTGAATTCCTGCTTGAGTCTCTTTGTTTGGCTCATGAGCATATTGAATTAGCTATCTATGGCCCTTTAGAAGATCATGTTTATTGGAGCCGATGCCAACGCTTGATCTCTGTCCTTCCTCTAAATGTTTCAGTTGAGTATTTTGGTGAAGTCATTCCATCTCAAGTGATGGAGACGTTCTCTGCGTTCGAGCTTTTTGCGTTTCCAACACTTGGTGAGAATTACGGCCATGTTGTTTTCGAGTGTTTGATCTCAGGGACTCCTGTATTGATTAGCGACCAAACACCATGGAATTCTTCGGCTGATGGAGCTGTTTCGATCTTGCCACTTACCGATCCCTTGTACTGGGCAGCAGCTATCGACCGCCATGCACGTTTGAGTGTTGATGAACGACTTGAGTTGAAATCATTGGCCTCGAATTATGCCAGGGATTATCTTAAAGAATGTAATGTTGTTCAGAAGACTCGGCATCTCTTTAGCTCTCTCCTTATTCAATCCTCTCGTCTTTCAGAATCGTAGATTCTTGTTTTCTTGCCATTACTTGATCAGTTCTCGTTTCAGACAGTTTCTCGAATAAATTTTGTATTTTATATTGGATTTCGCTCGCAGGAATTTTGATTGAATATCTCAAATCTCAATCCCATCTATTGCAGATGATTTTATATTTGTGAACTAGCGGCTTGTATTTCATTGATGAGGACCTTTGTATCGAGTGTCTGGCCTATTTCTGCTTGAGAATTGCTGACATATTGCAGGCCAGATTCACCAGTTCACCCAATCTCCTTTGAGCAGAGCAAGTCCAGGCAGCTCACCCATCAAAGATTGTGTAAAGGAAATGGCTGAGGGGGCTCAGCCAGCAACTTGTGGCTTGGCGTGAAGCCTGCGAGATCAGCACCCATCCGCAAGACGGCCTCATAGGCCTTGGGAGAGCGCAAGAGAAGCGGCGCAGCTAGCAGGAAAAACAAGCGATTAGGGATCGGCAGCAGCCAGCAACGGATGGAAGAATCTTTCTTACGTGCAACCTTCTGCAAGGCCTGGAGCATGGCGCGATAGCTGAGCTGCTCATCACCTCCAAGGGGAATGCGTTCTGGCTGGTCCGGATTCCAGCCGGAACTGCTGAGCTGTTGGGCTAAATGGAAGGTGACCGCCGCCAACTGGCGGGCGTGAATGGGTTGGCGCAAACCTGTTTGAGCCGGAAGAGGGAGCAGCGGCAGTTTTTTCAAGACCTGGAGCAAGCGGCTGAGATTGGAGTCGGAATAAGCACCCACCTGTCCGTAGATCAACGTGGGCTGAAGGATGCAGCAGGGCACCTGGAGGTGGTGACAGGTGTCGAGCAGTTGCCTTTCTGCCCCTCTGAGCCTTGCCACCAGCTCACGATCAAAGCTATTGGCAGCGAACCGCTTGGTAAGAACTGAAGAAGAAGAGCAGGCGATCAGTCCACGTAAGCCTGCCAATCGATCGGGATGATTACGCGCGAGCTTTTTGAGGAAGGGCGCCAGCAACCAGATGGGTCCAAAGCTGATCCAGATCAACTCTGCACCAGGTTCTCCAGCCGGAATGAACATGCCCGGTTGTCGGAAATCGGCGGGATGATCAGCCGAGCGTCTGGAATAGCAATACAGCGGTACATGGGGTTCAAGATTGGCTACCCGTTGGCGAAAAGCTTCTCCTGTGGGCGTAGTAGCGCCAAAAAGATGCAGCTCCATCAGCGACTCCATGGCAAGAGGCTTGCCAAACGCCGGACGTAGCGAGCAAGGAAGGGAAACCACCAGCGCCAGCCGAAGGCTCGGCGGTAGGAGCGCTGAACTTCTTGCAGCCGGCGTTGGGTTTGCTGGCCGCTGACGCCGCTGTTAGCCATGTGAACCAGCTCAAGGTCCAGGCACTGGACGCGTAGACCAGCACAGCGACTGAGCTGCAGGAAATAGTCAAGGTCAGCCGTGAGGCGGAAGCCTGGGGCATAGCGAGCCAGGTGCTGACGAGCCCCAGGCCCAAAGAGAGTGGCCTGATGGGGTGGGGTAGAGCCGAGCAAGAGGGCACGCCGATATGAAGCAGTATTGAGAAGACCAGGAGGGTGAAAGACTGTGGCGCGGGCCAAAGCACCGCTGGCTGCATCGGCATAACGACCACCGCACACCATCAAATCTGGAAGTACCCCTTGCGATGCGGTTTCTACGAGAGCAGCAATCAAATCTGCAAACACGGCTGGTGAAGCCGTCCAGTCGTCGGAGCCCCAAAAGAGAAGCCAGTCAGCGGTGCCTGCAGCGACAAAGCCCTGGTTCATCGCCCCAAAGATCCCTGACTCTTCTGGGTCTTGCTCCACCCACTGGCAGCGGGCTTCAACAGCACAACATTGCTCAAGCCACTGGCGATGCTTTGGCCCAGAGGCACCATCAACAAACAAAACACGCCAGTGGGGCCAGCTCTGCTGCTGCAGGGAATCAAGCAGCTGGGGCAACAGGGCGTAGGAGTTGAGAGTTGGAACAACTATTAATAGGTGGGAAGTCATCCAATCGATCATTGATCTAACGCTTCCCCACAACAACAGCCGGATTACCTCGGACAATCATTCCCGCTGGAACGCTCCCGCTCACAAAAGAGCCAAGAGCCACCACGGCGCCAGGGCCAATTTCCGTGCCAGGTGCGAGCACTGCGCGGGCCGCGATCCAGGCATCAGCACCAATGTTGATCGAACCAACAACAAGGTCAAAGTTAGAGGAGCGGAAATTGTGATTGCCCGTGCAGAGGTATACCCCCTGAGACAAGCAAACACGATCACCAAGAGTGATGGGAGCAAGATTGTCAAGCCACGCATCTTCCGCCAGCCAACAGGACTCACCAACCTGCAATCGCCAAGGAAATTTCACTCTGATGCCAGGCTTAATGTTGCATCCAGAACCTATGTGTGCTCCAAACAAACACAAAAGCCATGCGCGCCAAACAGAACCTGGTAAGCAGCGGGAGCTGAGCAGCGGAGCTCCGAAACAGAACCAAAGGAACTGGAGCAGCAATGGTGCACCGGGATGCCAACTGGCAGGCAATCGGTATTGATCGAGGCGTTGCTCCAAGGCCATTTTGGATTTCCTTTACAAAGAATGGCAGTGAACCACCGCCTAGAACTCAGTCATAAAGCTCACGCGTCTGAGCGGCTACATGGGGCTAGCTGCAGAGATCGCGTACCAGGGCCTCCTCTCCCATGTCATAGCGATCAGATGCACTGCGACGAAAATCAGCTCCAAGGCAGTAGCCAGAGTTGCGGGCTCGGGCTGGGGGGCACAGCTGCACCAGCACTGATCATTTCCGGAAGATTGCATGCAGCACTGAGCAGACAGGGCAAGCAGTAGCTCATCGCTTCTAGATCCGCCATCGGCAGTCCCTTGGAGAAGGAGGAGGGCAACACAAATGCTGAGACTGAAGTTTGGGCGACCGCTTTATCCGCCTCAAAGCTGAAGGCGTTTGCGATGCTAACAGAATTATCAATGCAAACTATGTTCGAAAGGTTGAACTTAGCCATGTATTTTTAAGAGAAGCTGTCCTTAACGAATCCAATTAAGTCGAAATAAAAGTTCCTATACATTTCTGTTAGTGGTGATACTTGTTTCCGGAAATGCTGCCATGTTTCACTGACGCATTCGACGTCAATTTGACCATAAATTGCAGCTTAAAATAATATTTTATTGCATGGATATTCAGCATTTGGATTCCACCCTGCTGCTTATGTATCCGTAGTGAGATTGTTATGATTGCTCGCTACGTTTTAACTTGTCTTCCTTTCGGGAGCTTTCAGAACGAAGCTTTAAAAATTTGTTTCATCTTCTTTGGAGTTTACTCCTGAGGCGGTTAAGCTTTTGGCGAAATGATTGATGCTTTTTCGTGAGCCTGTCGGCTTCAATTTTAATCTCGCTTTATTTTGCTTCATTAAAATGCTGAAAGAGCTTTCGCTGTCAATAAAATCCTATGGACTCGTATCCCTAATGGTTGCTCCGTTGCTGCCAGCCTTTATGGCAAAGCAGGCGGTTGTTTTATGTTTTTTTTTGATAGTTCTCGTGAATGCGAATGAATTATTTCGACTTAAGTATCGGATACATGCTTCGTTGATCCTACTGTTTTTTTTTCCTGGCATACTTGTTTCTCTTCAGGTGAATCCTTCACAGCTTATAAGACTTGCTCCAATCATTTTTCTCACTCTCCTGGTCCCTCTGCGTCGTTCTATGGGACCACCCTCTCTCATCTTTAAAGTATCAGTATTTCTGATTTTGTATTGCATTATATGGCAAATAGGTATTCTGCTGGGAGTTCCTGGTCTCATGGAATTTCGGAATTTTTTATACCCTTACCGAGAGGCTATTCATCCATTTAATTGTAATCCTATAGACCCTAAGTTCTGTATATCTAGTACTTTGCTCTTCCCTTTTGGGCAATACAGAGCCGCGGGTATCTTTTTTAATCCAAATCTGCTTTCGTTTGTTCTTGTTATTCTCTACGCCACAGTTTATGGGG
>Ga0099800_1200_pt1 | contig 13140 bp, 10 predicted proteins | sample Uncmet6_SortRC_1_FD_89868 | JGI IMG/M metagenome (GOLD analysis project Ga0099800, IMG submission 89868) | Marine eukaryotic communities from CALCOFI LINE 67, Pacific Ocean - CN11_C50_N6_SortRC_1 | ecosystem: Environmental > Aquatic > Marine > Oceanic | place: Pacific Ocean: Monterey Bay... | reverse complement strand
CGTCTTCGTCTGCTGCAGTCCGTGCCCACGCTGTCGGCGCTGCCATTCTCTGAGCAGTGCAAGCTGGCCGCGGCGATGAAGGTGCGGACGTACATGGCAGGCGAGTACATCATCATCCAAGGAGAGGAAGGCGACTCAGCGTACATCGTCAAGGCCGGAGAGGCAAACATCACCATCACCACGCCGTCGAGGAAGAGACGGAACACCACTAGGACCAATGCAGCCGCTGCATCTGCCGGCGGCGCTGGCACAAACGGGGACGGAGACGGCGCGGTCGGCGGCGAGGCCGGCGAGGGTCGGAGGATGAGTGAGGTGAAGATCGCCGAGATTGGCCGCGGTTCCTTTGTCGGCGAGAGCGCGCTCCTGGAGAACAAGCCCCGGAACGCGAACGTCGTTGCGAAGACTGTTGTTGAGTGCTACGTTGTGACCAGCCGTCTCTTCCACAGGCACCTCGAGACCGTGAAGAGCGAGATGAAGAGCCAGACGAGCGAGCAGCTGGTGTCGCGCGAGAAGAAGCTGCAGAAGTACTACCACGGGTCAACCTACGAGCACTCGATGTCGATGAAGTCTGTGAACGTGCTCGGCTATCTCGGCGAGGGCATCGTCGGGAAGGTGCTTCTGGTCAACTCCAAGACAGTCGGTGATCAGTACTATGCAGTGAAATGCGTGCGTCAGGACGCGGTGATTGAGCGTAAGCTCACAAAAGACATCGTCAAGGAGGTGAAGCTTCTGAGACAGCTGCAGTGCAGCTTCATTAACGGACTGCTGTTCACTGATAAAGACGACGAGTACGTCTTCATGGGCTTCCACGCGCTACCCGGCTGCGACCTGTTCGCGCGCCTGCAGAACTGCGGGGCCTTCTCAGAGGATGTTGCCCGCTTCTACGCTGTTGGCGTGGTGAGCGCGCTGGAGCACCTGCACCAGCGGAACATTGCACACAGGGACCTCAAGCCCGAGAACGTCGCCATCAACGAGCTCGGATACCCGGTATTGATCGACTTTGGGTGCGCGAGCATGATCCAAGGGCAGGCGATGACAATCTGTGGAACCCCGCTGTACTGCGCTCCCGAGATCCTCACGTGCTCTGGGCACACGCCCGCGGTGGACTGCTGGTCGTTCGGCGTGATGCTCTACGAGTTTCTGTCCATGCAGACGCCCTTCCAGACCGACGCGGACGAGACGGTGGACGACGTGTACGAGAACATTATCGACGGCGTGTACGCACTGCCCGAGGGCCTCTCTCCGAGCGCGTGCTCCATCATCACGGAGCTCTTACAGGTGCGCGAGTGCAAGCGTCTTGGCGCGCGCAGGGGTCACTGGCTCGACGTGCGTGCGCACGAGTTCTTCGCGGGCAAGATCGATATGAAGAGAGCCGCACAGCAGACGTTGCCGGCGCCATGGGTGCCCAACTTCAGGGAGTTTGTCGACACTGCTGCGATCAAGATGGATGATGCGGAGCTGGTGTACAGCAAGCGCACGTTGCGCAAGGATGGAGGACGAAAGTCGCTGACGGGATCGCTAGTGTCGGGTCATAGCAGGCAACTGTCGCCCGGGAGGTGGCTGGCAACGTTCTGATCTCGCTTCGCCGGCGATCGGTGCCTTGGTGCGAAGGCGCGAAGGTGCGGTGCGACGAAGGTGGCATCATGTAAAAGAAGACAAAGAAGATCGTTTTGTACAACTCGCTCAAAAAAAAAAGTTGAAAGATAGAGAGGAGCACACATAACAATCCACAGTCTCAAAGTCAAAAGTGGTGCGCCTGCCGCCGCAAGGCGAGCGCATTTCCGCCGCAGGATGCCGCAACCTTGCACGCCGTGCTCTCTTCAACGTCTTGCAAGTCTAGGTCCTCATCCCCCGCTGATGAGCCCTTCATCCGCGCCATATACGTCCGCACCTCCAGTGGGCAGAACGGGGGCACGAGGAATCGCGTTTCGTTTTCCCGGAGGCCAATCTTGATGTACTGGTGCAGAGAGGACGTGGCCGCGACGACGCTGGCTCCCTTGGTTCGTTCGCCCGCCTCCGCCTCGCCCTTTTCTGTTGCCGCGGCGACTGGGCCGTGCTCCAGCTTTCCGAGCGTCCTCCACGCGGTCGCGAGGATCAGCTCGTCTGCAGGGATTTTCCGCCGCTTCTTTAGCGAGACGCTCTCCGTGAATTCGCTGTTGCCGAAGAGGGCGCTGTAGTTGTCGATGCACACGATCGCCCCGGGAGCCTCTGAGGGTTCTACCAGGTCGAGCTCGCGCCGCAGCGCTACCGCCGCGCGGACAGCGTCCTCAGGGTTCCGATCCGCGTCGCTATCGGGCGCGATCTCGGGCCCCATGGCGCCGCGGATGAGCTCTGTCAAAGTGTTTCCGAACTGGCGGCCCTCCTCCGTCTTGGTACGAACGCGATCGAGGGCCTCGCTCCCGTTCCCAATGTACGTGAATGCCATCAGCCGGATGGCAGCCTCGGGCGTGTTCCAGCTCGTTCCGCCACCGACAATCGCGGCTCGGCGGTACGTACCCTGGCTCAGAAGTGCATCGACCGGATCGGGAACGTACACCGTGATCCATCCGAGCGCGCGGGCACGACATGCGATCGCGTACAGGGCCACGGACTTGCCGACGCCTGCATGGCCGTCCAGGAGGACCGATTTTCTCCCTCCCTCGCTCCCGCCTAGTCCTGCCTGCGCCCCTTCCACGGCTGACGATTCTCCAAAGAGGTGTTGCTGCAGCGCCACCATGCACCGCCGCTCGAGCAGCGTCTCTTTGCCAGCCGCCGCGAACTCCTCGCGCACGCGTCTGGGGACGCCGTCTCTCAACGACGGATACGGCAGCACAGGCACGGGTCCGGGAACCGTCGGCTGCTTCTGATTCTGTTTGCCGCCGCCGACCGCTGTAGATAATGCATACGCTGCTTTCGCTTTGAATCCTCCCTGCGCAGCGCGGACCATCCTCATCATCCTCGAAGGAGAGTGCACCGCACGAAACATCTGTGTGTTCATCGCCCTCCCTCCCTCCCTCCCTCTCTCCCTCCCTCCCTCTTTTTTTTTTTTTTTTTTTTGTTTCTCTCTCTCTCTCTCTCTCTCTCTCTCTCTGTCTCTGTCTCTGTATAATTTTGCATCAATCTCTAACATATACACACTCTGGTGTGCAAAATTCTATATATATTGTTATTTAAAATCTAAGAGAGGGTGAGTATGCTTTGTAGAAGTATGAGTATGACAGTTCACCAGAGCATGGGTTCGACCAGTCAGTCAAAGAAAGCGTCTGAGAGAGACAGAGACAGAGACAGAGCGAGCGAGCGACACGGAGACACCGCGAGGAGAACTCGCACGCAGGTGGTGACACGAACATCAGCGTGCTGTTCGTGTTGCCGACGTCACACTCCTCTTCTTCTTCATCATCTTCATCTTCATCTTCATCTTCTTTCTGCTTTCTTTTGGTCTCTCTTCTTCGCGCGACGAGACAGAGAGAGAGAGATACAGAGAGAGAGAGAGAGAGAGAGAGAGAGAGAGAGAGAGAGATGCCGGCGGTACTGGCGCCCGTAGCTGCGGCGACATCGATGCCCGGAGGAGGAGGAGGAGGCGCCGGAAGCGGAGACGGTGGTGTGGGCATGGAAGTTGAGAGGCTGCAGCCGATCGGTGCATCGCCGGGCGCTGAGAGCAGCACAGGCCCCGGTGGGGCCGAGGAGAATGAGTCGGGCGTCGCGACGGACGCAGGAGAGGCGGAGAAGGAAGCCGCGAGGAGGGAGGAGGTGATGACATGCGTGAAGCTAAACGATGTTGCTGGCCTCGAGGCCGCGCTCAAGGTGCTATGTGCACCTTCTCCCAACGCAAACGCACCCGTCCCCGCAGGTTCGGGGACGGTACCGCAGGCGGCAGCAGCGGCCGTGGACCCACAGACGGAGCCTGTCCTGTCCAAGGGGATGGTGCTCGCAGCGCAGCTCGGGTTCGAGAAGGTCGTCCTCATGTTGTTGGACGCAGGCGCATGCGTGGACACCCGGTCGCCACGCGGCGATACTGCTCTGCACTGGGCTTGTCAGAAGAGAAGTTCCCCGCTAGTTTTCGACCTTGTATCCCGTGGGGCGGATGTGAACGTGTCCGGTGAGCTCGGGAACCGTCCCATCCACCTTGCCGTGTCCTGCGGCGCAGTGGACATTGTGGACGTGCTCCTGCAGCGCGGTGCGCTCGTTGATGTACGCAACCAGTACGGAAACACGCCACTGAGCCTCGCGCTGAGTGCCGGGGGAGAAATGGAGTCAATGATCGGGTCGGTTCTCAAGGACGGGGAAGCGGCACGGGAGGCGCTTCGAGCAGCGGCGGAGTCGCGCGCGGCGGCAAAACAGACAGAGCTTGACCGTATAGACGCGGCGGCTGATGAGGCGCGGCAGAGGAAGGAGGCATTCATCGCCACGGCGCTGGCCCGCCGTGACGCCGAGGATGCCGAGGAGGACAGGCTGGAGCGCGTGGAGGCGGAACGCATTCGGCTCGAGGAGGAGGCCAGGAGGCTCGAGGAGGAGCGGTTGCGGCAGGAGGAGGAGGAGAAGAGGCTGGCTGAGGAGGAGGCCAGGCGGCTGGCGGAGGAGGCGAAGAAAAAGAAGAAGAAGAAGGGAAAGAAGAAGAAATAGATGAAGATGGACTCTCGGATAGCCGTGCTCGTATCCGTTCTTCAAGGAAGACATTGAGGAGTACACGAGTACGAGTCTTGGAACATTTCTTCTGGGTTCTATCGTTGGGTCTTTTTTTTTTTTTTTTTTTTTTTTTTTTTTTTTTTTTTTTTTTTTTTTTTTTTTTTGTTTTCGGTGGTTTGTTTTCATAGTCCCGTTTCATGTGAACGGAATCTGCTTTCTGTAAATTCAAAATCAATTCAATGAACGACAACGAACAGAGATTCAAAGAGACCCCGCGATAGCGGAGGAGCCCAAGACTCGCGAGGTTGGTGGCGTTCAGCATGGTGGCGTCTTTTTCTGTCTCTGCAGCGGACTTCTGCATCCGAATTCACAACAATTCATCACCATCAGCTGCGGCTTTCCTCTTTCGCGTCGTCATCACCTCTCTCCTTTATATTTACAGCCAAGGACGTCCCGGCAGCCTCCTCGGGACTCTTTTCTCCTCCTCCTTCTTCGGAAAGGAGCGAATACAATAGATGGTGAAGTTATTTAAATGCACATGAAGGGCGGCGACATCTCCACGTTCTCCGCGTTCCGGTTCCCATGCAAAGATCGAATGTCCGACACGAGTCCCCCCCCCCCCCCCCCTCCCCCCCCCCCCCCCCCCCCCTTTTCCTCTTTTGGTGAAAAAAAAAAAAAAAAAAAAAAAAAAAAAAAAAAAAAAAACTGAGACAATAATAAAATATAGAATATACTCTAAAATTGGTATACAGAATACAACATTGAATAACAAAAGGTTATTATATAATCTTTGAGGATATTATTTGCGGCTTTTATTCATGAGGTCTCCTGCGGCAGAGAGAGAGAGAGAGAGAGAGAGAGAGAGAGAGAGCGCGTGCACGTGGCGGCGCGTCCCCGATCATCAGGATGGGCTTCTGGTCGCGCTCGAGCGAACCCAACGACGGCGAAAACAGCAACGCGAAGGGAGATGGAAGCAGTACTAGAACGGAGAGCAGCGCCATGTCTGAGATGAGCGCCTCGTCCAGTGGCATGGAGGCGCGGCCGGCAGCGCCACCGGCGAAAATGACCTTCGACTCGAGCAGCGCTGGCGGCGGCGGCGGCGGCGGCGAGGCTGGCGGCGGGAGGCTGTACAACCCGTACGAGGGCATCCACGCGGGCCTCTCGCAAAATGCAATGCGAAGTGTTTATATTCCTGAGGCACCGGAGCAGCTGTTCGCGGAGGAGGCGGTGGTGGACCGGCGCAGCTGGGCCGAGAACGTGACCTACCTCACTGGAGTCGGCTACCTCGGGGGCACAGTTCTCGGCGGCGCGGCCGGGTTGATGCAGAAGTTCAGGGCGGGTCCGCCGGGACCGGAAATCCTGAGGCACAGGCGCCTTCTCGCGAACTGGGCCATCAACGGTGTGATGAAGGCGGGACCAGCGTACGGCAACGCCTTTGGTGTGATGGGGTTCTACTACGCGAACATCGAGAGCGGCCTTCATTACTACCGCGGCGAGGACGATATGTGGAACTCGGTTGCGGCTGGCGTCGCCACGGGCGTCCTCTTCAGATCGAATGCCGGCCTGCGCGTTGCTGCAGCGAGCGGTGTGTACGGTTGTGCGTTCGCCCTGGCCTGTGTGGCGAGCAGGCAGTGGAGCCTTCAATTCTCCTAAAAAAACTAAAATGAAAAGTAAAATGGCATCGGTCTGCAGGCAACTCGTGCCTCTCTTCGGACCCACGTGAGTGCGCTTGCAACGGCACAGCAATGATCATGTAATCATAATTTCATTCGCCATCTGCATATGCGTGTTTCCACGAACCGCCCGGTTTTGACGTTCATGGTGCACACACGCACACACACAAAAAAAAATAGACAGAGACATCTACTTGTAAAGAAGTCGAGTCTTCAATCCTGCTGTCGCTCGTAGAGCTGCACGTACGTTTCACTCAGCGCCACCTGCTGCGGGAGCACCTCCGTCACGTTCAAGTCTTCGATGTCATACCATAGGCCCTCGGATCTCCTGTTGATATGCACGTGGTAGTACCCTTCTCCCGGTTTCCCCTCGTGGCACACATTCGCCAGGAGGTTGTATTTCGTTGAACCCGCTCCCTCAGCATCCTGCAGCGCCTGTGCGGGATCTGCGCTGGTTCGGCTTCCAATGTTGAAGGACTCCGCAACGTTCAGCCCCTTGACGGGGAAATTGACAATCGTCGGGTTCTTCTCTGTGAAGAAGTTGTTCCGCTGAAACCGGGACGCATGCAGGATCAGATACCTCGGCAGCCGCACAACACGGAAGCGCCGCCGACCACCGCGGATGGTGTCGTGGACGCTCACGCCGTTGTATTTGGCGAGGAGCGAGAAGAGAGGAATCTGCGGAATGGTATTCTTCTCCATGCTGTCCTTATACAGCGGCGCCGGTGGCAGATCGAGCCCGAGCATCAGGAACGGCACGCGGCGAACGAGGTTCGGGCCGTCGGCCGGCACGTTCGCGAGGCTTCCAGCCTCTGTCGTCACCTCGAGCAGGCCCTGGAAGCAGTCGGTGATCACGGAGGAGGACGCCGAAGGTCCGCGTGCGACGGATTTTGGATCCGCGGCAAGCACCACAGCCGATTTGCCGGTCGCACTGGGCCCTGGCGCCTCTGCTGTCTTGCCCGAGCTCGCAGCTGGCTTGCCCGATCCTGCTTTCTTTTTGGTCCGCTTCGGCATTGTAGCCGCCCCGCCGCCCCGTTCGACGAACGCAGCGTGCAGCGCGTTGAGCATCCACGTGAGGAACGCAACGGGATCCGCCGTTTCGTCAATCCTGTACTGCCTCCCGCTCGCGTCCTGCACCGCCTGCATGAACTCGTGCGGGGAGACGTGGCCTTTGAAGTTTCTGTTGTTCCACATCTTCCGCATCAACTCGCCGAAGCGCTGGAGGAGGACCGCGTTTGGGCTGCGGGACGGTGGCGTGTTCACGGTCCCGTGCTCGTCCTGCGTGACCATCGTCGCCATCCTGATCTCCGGAACGGCGGCGAGACAGTGCACAATCACGTTTGCGTAGTCATTCCTCTTCATGTTGTTCAGACCAATGACTCCGGGCATGTACTCACTGCCGTCGAGCGCACGGCTCCACTCGCGCGTGTCCTGAAGCGCGGCCACCTGCTCCCGAGAGTACTCCGGCTGCAAGACGTGTCGAATGTCATCGACTGAGCGATCCTCCACCTCTACTCCCTCTGGCAACCAATACAGCCGCAGCGAGTCCGCCGGTGCTGACGCCGCCTTCGTCTCTCGTCCCGACGACGAGGGCGCTGGCGAATGTTTGCTCCCGAGGGTCTCCGGAAGTCGCATGAACAGCGCGTGGTCCGTCTCTAGCGCGTGCTGGTACGCCGGCGTGCTCTTACCCCGGCCCCTGAAGTATCGCCCGCACACCAGGCAGGCGTAAACGTTCACGGGAGACAACGTGACTGAACAACACTTCTCGAAGTCAAAGTCGAGCACGGATCGATTGATGGTGAACATGAAGGGGCAGGTCGATGCTGGCACCGCGCAGAAACGCGACCGCCGCCGGTGCGCGGCCGCGAGTTGATCATCAGTGTCATCGCCATCATCGCCGCCACCTTCGTCATCAGCCTCCACGCCCGCATCGACCGGACGCGCACGCTTCGCATGTCGTCCACCATTCGATGCGTCGTCCACATCATTCGCATCCTCGTGAGGGCGCACGTTTGGGTTACAGCCCACTGTCGCTTCCTCATCATCGCGCACTCGCTTCATGCCCGCAGACGCAGACGCCATCCTCACTCTCGGCGTCTCGTCTCAGAGCCGCAGCAGGTGGGAAGAGACGGGGCACGGCCGGCAGGGGGCGACGGGACGTGCGCAGATACAGTCCGCCGCTGCGTTGAGCACTTCTCACTCAGACGCAGGCATGTGGACGAACGCAATTGTGTTTCTTTGATTTCGAGTCGTATCGTACGTAACGAGGGATCAATCAAATTGTTTATACATGCGACAAACTATGCGTGCATCTCGAAATACGGACACAGAGAGACAGAGACAGGAGAGCTCGAGAGCGAGCGAGAGAGGCGCGACGGACAGACAGAGGTGATCTCTTTCTCTATATGTATCTCTCATTCTCTGCCTGTCTCAGAAACAGCTTTTGTCCTCGGCGTCTTTCGCTCCGACTATGCAGCGAGCATCCGGGCCCCCACAACAAATTTCATATTGTGTACGACGAAGACAACGCCGTCATATCAGCGTGAACCGCCAGCTCTCCCTCTCCCTCCCGGCCCACTTTCTACCGCGGTGGTGGCGGCGCGTTGTTGACGCTTGTGGATATGCCAGATCGCTGCATATTCCTCAGCGTCGTGCTCAGCCAGTCGAGGCCTTCGTAGAGCCCCTCTCCCTTGGTAGCGACTGTGCCCTGCACGTGCCACGTCCTGTCCCTCAGGTTGCTCATGCCCAGCTGCTCGCACACCTCCGCGGGACTCAGCGCTCCCTTCATGTCCTGCTTATTCGCGAAGATGAGAATGGCCGAGTTGCGCATCAGCGGGTCGCTCACGATCGTATTGAACTCGTTCGAGGCACGGCTGACGCGCTCTCGGTCCAGCGAGTCCACAACATAGATGAGGGCATCTGTATTGTTGAAGTAATGCTTCCACAGCGGCCGCAGCTTCTCCTGTCCTCCGACGTCCCAAACTGTGAATTGCACATTCTTGTACTGCACTTTCTCCACATTGAAACCGATCGTCGGCACAGTCGAGAGCACCTCGCCGATGTGAAGCTTGTACAGAATCGTCGTCTTGCCCGCCGCATCAAGACCGAGCATCACAACCTACCGGCACACACACACACACACACACAGAGACAATGATACATACGAGAAGGAGAGACATATACGACAACAGCAACGCCGTGGTGTCAATGATCGTTCACCCACACTGTGAAATCTGGGGGGGATCACCAGCGGCAAAAGAAAAAGACATACGACACAGTCCCACCCACCCACAACACACACACACACGCCCGCTGAAAGAGATGAGAGAGATGGGAGCTTGGTCGAGAAAAAAAAGACGTCTGGCTGAACGTCAAGTGCGTTTGTCCCGTCCTTCAACATTGCTTCTCCCCTCTCACTCGCACGCCTATGAGCAGTATGCCACAATCAGCGTCTGCGAACGCTCACGGTGGTCCATTTTCGCTCCTCCCGCGCGTGTATTCCTCGGCTTGCAACGCGACGGATTTGGCGACAACCTCTCACGGTTGATTTCCACGCGAACGACTTCCGAAACACACCACAAATATGAAACGGACGCACCCTCATTTCCTTGTTGCCGAACATGCGGTCGAACATCTTGCGCATCGCCGCACCCATCTTGGTGTCTTGGCTCCTCCAACAACGAGCCCGACCCGAGTGTCACCGGACCGTTTCTTTCACTCCCGCAGAACCACGCCCGTGCACGCAACCAACCAGCGCGGTACCTCTCAACAACTCACCGCACACACACACACACACACACACACACACACACGAGCTGTCGCGCGCGCGTGCGTGCGCGCACAACAAAAAGAAGAAGAAGGAGAGAGAGACGAGAAGGGACGAATGCGAACGTCAGATCGCCTCCCTCCCTCTCTCTCCCACTCTCTCCCTCTCTCCCCCTCAGTGTCTCTCCCCTTCCGTGTGCCCCAGATGAGTTCTTATTACTATACGAGAACAATCATCTGGTCTTATTTATCCAAACATTAAGACCATGACATCCATCACCGGTGATCACCAACTCCACCAACAAAAAAAAATGACAAATGTAAAAATACTCATTCGTATGAGAATGTCCATTTTTATATAGAATTATGTATTGGAAATAAAAGAATGAGGTTATTTTTTATTTCCAATATTTCAATAGCAACCGGCGCGCGCGTACGTCGCCACTCGCGAGGTGAGATGTGAGACGTGAGAGATCCTGTTTTCAGAGATGATCATTGATGTTGCTCATGATGATCGTTCGCTCTCCATCCCTCCACAGGCAGGCACAATCGGACAACGCAATGGTCGACCGATCGTCGGCTGAAAAATAATACTTGTACAACAATAATCAAGATAATTTCTTGCAATTTCTCGACGACGTTTCGGCGAACTCACACTTGCCCGAGTCTTGCGGTGATGCGCCTCCGGTATCCGCACTCCTCCCGCCAAACATCGACGTGTTCAGGGCAAAACACATCCCGATGACGGTCCGCCAGCACAACACAAATAAACCGTACGCATTCAATATCAACAGGAGCACGAGTACGATTGAATCCAAGGGGCACAGCATTGCTAGAACAGCTGGACACGCGATGCGTATGAACAGCAAGGCACTCAGGCTGACGATTGTCACCATCGTCGTGGGCGTCAGCGGCCTATATGCGACGCCACAAACGTGCGAAACCATCAGCAGGATCGTGAGACGCGAGTGAAAGCATCCGCAGAAGATGAAGAGCAGAGTCGAGTGTCCCTCAAGCAAACGCTCGGACGACGTCGCACACCATCGCCATGCTAGCACCATCGCGTTCGTAACCAGAAACGGAAGAAGCCCCACGAATGGGGAGAATCGACCGACGACGACGCCGTCGTCAGATTCTTCCCCATCTCGCTTTGCTCGAGACGAACGGGCGACAGTTATACCGTACACTTTCGCCAGCTGCCCAATGATTGTGAATGCGCACGCGACTCCGAGGAGCGCGACGACGCAGGTATTATTTTTGATGCCGACAAGCGAGTCCGGTGGCAGACTGAGGCTGTTCTCGACCGCAGTACCAACGCTGCGGGAGATGGGAGCTTCCTCCTCCCACCAGGCGTCCCCGCGCACCGCGGACACGATCGCGATGCACGACAGGAGCGTCAGACCCTCGCTCGCCCCGTTCACTACGGGCAGCACGAGCGAGCCCGTGTGGTACTCCTCCCACGTGTTGAAGAAAAATCCGACGGCGACCGTTTCCCACAGCATCCACTGTTTTAGAGAAGCCCAACGGCGCATTGTGTGGTCGCCACCGACGTATGTGGCGACGTTCAAGTTCACAAAGAGGTTCAGCGTGCCGATGGTGGAGTTGATCGCGTCGCAGCCGTGGTCAACGACGTATCCCAGGGGCGAAGATGTGCCCGTGCGCCTTGCCTGCTTTCCGTCCATGTTGTCCAGCGTCTGATACGCGAAGAAACAGAGGCCGAGGAGGAGGTGCAGCCATGCCGGGAACGCGCTCGATGCCGACCACGGCAGCCGTACAAAAATTGTCGTCGCCATGACTGCTGCAAATCCGACCGCCGTCGCCGCGACGCCGAGGAGCGTGATGGCGTTTGGGTGCAGCGCCCTCGGCGTCATTTCCGTCAGGTATGCAGCCAGCGGAGACAGGACGTACTTGTAGAGCAGCGAACGATCCTCGCCGGTGTACCGATGCTCCCTGATGTTGCGAATCAGTTGGAGGCGCCGCTGCCGAAAGCTTTGCGCATCGACGGTGTCCTCCGGTCCCGTGCTACCGCCGTGCATCATGAGAATATCGTCCGCAGGGCCCCCCTCCGGCCCGACGAGGGCGGACGCGAAGGCACGAAGGTGCATCGCGAATGTTGCAGTCTCGGAAATGTAGAGTTTATCAGGCCGATGATGGCTACGCCGAATCAAACACGTCTGAAGACGAAGCGATCACCTCGAGTCGCTGGGATATGTCCACGCCACGCTTCTCGAAGGGATCGGACAGCAAGGTCGCCCTGACGCGGGGACGCGTGAACTTCTTCACGTCTGCAGCGCCAGCAACGCCGTTGCTCGCCAACACGCACACCGCAATCAACAAATCCTCCTCTCCGTATCTGAGGAGAAGCAGCTGGGGCTGCTCGCTCTGTTCCTGCCGCCCCGTCCTCGTCACCGCGCAGTCCACTCGCCCCTGCTCGAGGCGCAGGTCCAGCTCAATCTCCCTGAGCTTTGCGTAGGTGTCGATGCCGGTGCCCCGCGCCTTTGCTACCGCCTCCTTCAGTGTCCACAGTGCGAGAAAAGCAAAGCTGACGTCGCCACCTGCGCCCGAGCCCAACGCGTCCTCCTCTTCTCGAACGAGCGCGGCCTCGCGGTCGCTAAAGCGCCGAGCGGCAATCTTTCTTGCCCTCTCACGCGTAAGCGACGCACGCGACAAGTTCTCGATATCAACCCCACACTCCAACGCACGCTCGCCGGCCCCGCCGTCTTCTGCGGTTCGGTCCGTCGTTACCGCGCAGCACACAACGAATCCTGCGCTGTGCGAGACGTTAAATGAAGCGAACAAGCCGCGCTCGCGGGCGAACGGACCATCCAGAAATGGTTTGCCCCCCGGAGCCGCCCGCAGTGCCACCTCCGATGCGAGAGCGGACAGCGATCGCGCGCTGTCCGGCGTCTCGCAGTACCTCGCGGCGGTGGCTCGGAGCAGGGCACGGCTGAGCACCCTCTCCTCCTCGTGCGGGCTGCCGGTTTTCTGACGACGCTCACGCCTCTCCTCCTCCGTCAGTACCTCGAGGCAGCGCGCGATGATGCCCGGCGCGTGCCCCGCCGTGGGCAGCACCCACAGGTGCACTTCCGGAGTGGCG
>Ga0099800_1257_pt1 | contig 13263 bp, 8 predicted proteins | sample Uncmet6_SortRC_1_FD_89868 | JGI IMG/M metagenome (GOLD analysis project Ga0099800, IMG submission 89868) | Marine eukaryotic communities from CALCOFI LINE 67, Pacific Ocean - CN11_C50_N6_SortRC_1 | ecosystem: Environmental > Aquatic > Marine > Oceanic | place: Pacific Ocean: Monterey Bay | collected... | reverse complement strand
ATTTGCGTACAGTGCTCCCCAAATTGAATGTGATGATCGGTCAGTACTCTGCGTATCCTGCGAACCAGCACCTCACGGCTGGGGACCCTCTTTGTTTTGCCCGTATCCACTCCGGCGAGTAAAACTGCTAGTCCTAGTCTGCGTGTATCATTGGCAGGTAGGCTCAAAGTGCGGCGGTAGCAATGACATGCTGCCGTGCATTTCTCAATCGTGTGATATTCTGATGAACAGTCAAAAGCCAGTCTATCAGAAAGAAGTCGTATAGTGCAGTCACTACCGGTACACACATAGTTTTGTTCTAAACAATTGTCTAATTCTCGAACGCCGAAGTCTTCGAGTTCCAAAACCAGTCCATCAGACGAAAAGGATCGTATTTCCGCTGTGGCAGTGTTTCGTTGCAACGCTGTGAGTTTCGCTGACGACACAGTGAAGAAAGAATGTGATTCCATGCCCCCAAGGGTTTTGGCGACCCTTGCTGGATACATGACACCGACCGCCGGATCTTGCTGGATACATGATTTGATGACATGACCAGGCTCCCTAGGCAAGTCCATCAAGACCCACATTCCCGGAGAGTCAATCGTGATGTTATCCAAATGTAACGTCGCAGCACATTCATACTCACCACACTCCGGAACTTGAACACCCGCGATCCACATATCTGTGTAGCCCCCGAAGCATTGCCGTGGAAAGCTCCGTGACCAGCCAAAGCCGACAACCTGAAGGAGCATTTTCCAGTTACCTTTGACTAGATTTCCAAACTTGTCCGTCGTGCACGCCACAGCATGATGGTCCAAGCGTTGGAACTTGCGGGGAGCTCGAGGGGATGGTCCCAGCTTTAAATGTCCAGGATGTCCTGGAATTACAGCGATAAGCTCTGAGTAGTTGCACGAGCACAGTGCACCACCTGCCGAGCAGTTCAATGACGGCACGAAGTCTGTCCGCAGCCAGCAAGGCCCGGCGCACAATAACTGAGGTGCTCCCAACTCCATGAAGATCGCCGATCCTCGCTCAAGTTGCCCAACGGAGGTCGTGTTCTGCTCATGCGAGTCGGGGCCAACGATTGATAACCCAATATCACCTTTCAGTCGCGGATCGTGAGTGCTTACTAGCAGATATTCCAATCTCTCCCCAGCAACCATCCGGGCATCTAAGCGCGGGTGCAGGGACAATGACGCAGCCCTCGTCGTAAAGGGCGACATTACATGCCGATAGTTGTCGGTTGCTTGAGGATTAGAGCTGATGAAGTCGACGGAGGCGGGGGGGCTTGGGGTTCCTCAACGCAGACATCAGCTGTTGTTTGGGGATGCTCATTCTCCTGCCTTTAGATAGATACACGTAGAGAGATAGAGAGATCTTCAGTGAACTGCATCTTGATGTTGTAATGCACTTTACCCCTACTGCGCATCCTACTAGCTTCCCTGCCCTTCCTTACTTCATTCTAATCCAGTTTTAAGTCTTATAGACAGCGATAGCCCTACATCAACTTGACGTTCAAGTTAGTTTACTATCTCGTTACATCCACAAGAAGACTTTCCTGGGCGCGCAACAGGCGCACAATAATAGAAGAGGATGTCCGCGACGGCCGTTTGCTCGTCTCTCTCCTCTGTATCCTGAATATCCTGGCTGATATATGCTGGCGGCTATATGTGCAGGTGATATAGCCGCCAGGATATATCAGCCAGGATATTCAGGAGACAGAGGAGAGAAACAGAAGATATATCTCGTACTCGAGTACGGGTGATCGTCTGTCGCTGACATCCTCTTCTATTATTGTGCGCCTGAGCGCACCCCAGGAAAATCTTCTTTTTTTTGGGGGGGGTGGATAAATGTCAGGGAATCAGGCGGCGGGCGTGCCGCCGACAGGAGGGTCTAATGCCTTGGCGCCGGGCATAGTCGCGTGCGAGACGGGCCCGGCCGCGGCGCTCGGCGCGGCGGCAGCTGGAGGGGGGGACGAATCCTCCGAAGAGGAGTCCGCCCCGGCATCCCCGGCAGCGCCCGTGGCGCAGCCAAGGATGATAATAGCGGCTTCGCCGGGCATGGAGGAAGGACAGGAGGTATTCGAGAGCAGAAGGCTCGAGGACTCAGGGACGAGGATCATGCACGGGACGACGCCGGTCCGCGGCGGACGCGGCGAAGACCCAGATGCATTTTCTCCCGGTAGGTGGGAGTAGCGGAGTGCGCCTTCGGGCTGACTTCGTGTTGGGTGGAGCCCATGTTGAAGGCAACACCCAGCTCCTAATCCAACTATATCATTCTATATCTTGTATCATTCCTTAATATCACCTGCACATATCCGAGAGGAGGCTACTTTTTAGGCCGCATGGGAGGTCCGGATGTACTGCGATTGACATTTGCAAGGGATCACGTACTCTCGAACGTCCTTGTTACCAGTTCTGGCTGTGGTTTTTTCTCGGAGACGGAGTCGGATGGCGATCCGGCCAATTCCCCAGGTGACGAGACACCAAAATGGAGCTGGTGCGAGATGGTTATTACACTGTGGAATTCAGGTGTCGATATCAATCAACCACGAGAGTGGCTTTTACCGTCTCGGATCATTGGTCGGGGAAGTTTTGGTATCGTCGTGCAATGTGAGCAAAGACGAGGATTCTGGGAACTATCAAGGAGAGCTGTCGCTGCAAAGGTCACAACTGTGAACCAATACGAGAATAAAAAGTACGAAGAAGCAGCGGTGCGACTTGTGATGGAGAGGGCGATTTTGATGCACGTGCAATCACAATTCGTCGTTACTCTCCAAACCAGCTATACATACAACGACGAGTTCTGGCTCGTAATGGAATTATGTGATGGCGGAACAGTCGGTGATGCCCTGCTGGGAATTCAATCTACGGATGAGATCGGCGCCATATGCGCCTGCGTCACCCATGCTCTTGCGCATATCCATGACATGGGAATTTGCCACCGCGATATCAAGTCAAGTAACATCCTCTTGCTCTCTAGGGGCATCGCCAAGCTTGCGGATTTCGGCGTTGCCTGCGGATTATCAAGATTGGGCGAGGATTCAAAGTTCCACCTTGAGAAATTTGTGGCTGGCACATTGCATTATCTAGCTCCAGAATGCTGCTGCGATCGACCCACGGTAGTCGAGGCTCGATCGGTGGCACGCGACGTTTGGGCCCTCGGTATCTGCGTGTACGAGATGTTCTATGGTACAATTCCTTATGGACGCAGCGTAGACCCGCGTACCATCATTGTTCGAAAAGCCCCCCCCCTCTTTTGGAACGCCACCGCCTGGCCGCATTTCCTCATCGTCATCCAAGCTATTGGAGGTCATTGATTTTGCCGCCGCATGCCTCCAGCCGGCGCCAAATCAACGCAAGGACGCGCACCACTTGGCACATGCCCGTCTTGTATCAGCTCACGGTGCCAGCTTCCAGAGACAGGAATATAGCCCCGATCTTCGCGTGCTTGTTTCGCGAGCGAATAAGCCAGGGGGCCCTTGGGAGGCGCGGGCGGGGGCATAAGCCTGACGAAGAAGCCCGGGTCATCCCGACTGGTCCGCCTTACCACGTGGATTCCAGGAAGTGTGGAATGAATTTTCGCGTGGCCTTATTAGCGAGGTACAACGTGAGAAGGAGCCCCCCACTACCGGTTCGGATAAAAAAGTCCTGCTACAACTTCAAAACACAATGTGTCGGATAGTTCCAACGTGGCGCAGGTATGCTAGTCGGCAAGTGTTAGTACTTGTATGAGTGCAGCATGGACTAGTGCCTGTTACTCAGGCGGCCGGGGGGCGGGTGGGGTCCAAACTAGAAAGCGTCGAGTTTCCCGCGTTCGGTGCCTGTGGGGTTGTAGTGCAATGAGGGTAGGTAAGGGAGCATCGCTAGGGAGCATGGTGGTAGCCTTGGATGCTATAGTATCATCATAGTACTCCTACTAGTAAGGGCCGCCGCGGCGCCGTAGTCCTAGGTCCCAAATTACGCGACGGCGTTTTTACGAGAGCCGTCGCCACGGCTTTTTTGCGCGTGTTTGCGCGTGTTTTGCGCGTTTTTTACGCGGAGCTTTTTGTTTTTGTTTTTTTGTTTTCGCCGGATGATGTTCCCAGTCGCCAAGTCATCCCTTTTTCCTTATCTCACATCTAGCGAGGGCTGCCTTGGCGTTATCCAGGCTGAGGGTCCGCGCTAGTGCCCCTAGGCTACCCGGGGAGATCAGAGGTAATATCTACTTAGTATTTTAGTTGAAGGGCCTTACAATCCTTTGACAAGACTAGAAAAAAATTGAGTAAAAAAAAAGTACCACGTACCACGTGTCTCACGTATAGAGCAGAATGAGAATAAACATCTCCCAAGCCAGCATGCCAGGACCCTCAGGTTGAAAGGGCTGAACAAACTGCTGTTGGTCAACCATAGCGTCAAGCGATCGATCATTACTACTGTTCATTGTTCGCAAATTCTGAGCAACGCATTTTTTAACACAGGCGTGCCAGCCGTCTGAAACCTCTGCAGCCTGGAGCTTTTTCAACTGAACCTTGAGCGATTCGAGCGAGTTGAACGGGAAAAGTATCTCGTGCTGACTATGCATCTCGAAATTTGCATTGGACCGCTGCAAGAAATTCTCAAGAAGAGATCTGAGTTCTGCAAGCTCGGCCGCGATCTGGTAGTAGTCGGCAATCGTCAGGACTAGGATCGAACACGTTGTCTTCATGAAGTCCAGGATTTGTTGCTCACGTAGGCGTGCCACAATATGTGCCATATTTTGATTTTGGTATTGAGTCAAAAGGTCACGTTCTTGACCAAGCGTTGTCAGCAAAAGAGCGACCCTAGCTGCGTGGGACCAACCATTTGGGGACCAACGCTTTCGCGGTGCCAGCATGCCTAGTCCTTGAGGTGAGCTCAAAGCGAAGTTGATCCACATCGAGTCGCCCTGAAGGCCAGTGGGTGTCGTGCGCAGCTTGAATTGATTCACCATTGAATCATGATCACGCTCCTGCTTCTGGGCGCGCGTGATTCGGTCATACATCTCTGCTGACATCAACATGCGAACCCTCTGTTCCGATTCCTCCGGTCGGTTACCTCGCCGCTCCCTAGTAACTTTCTTGCCAAAAAGACTCGTTGGTGACTTCGGGTCACGATCTTCGCCAAGATGCGTGCTGAAAAGTTTTGTTGACAGGGAGATACGACGTTTCAAATGACCACGCAAATTGTCCGTCGTTCGATCCGCCGTCGACCAGCGTCGTGATTCTTGTCGCATGATCGATCGGGCTGGTGACGTCACAACTGCCGTCTCGGATTGATCATCATCTTGCTTGTTAGTCCGCTTTCGTCCTATCATTTGACTGTGACCACTGCGTTTTATGCTTGTTGCACAGAAAAGGGGGGGGGGGGCATGAGGCGGAGGCGGGGGGGGGCATGCTTTCAAGTACGGTGGCTGAGATGGTGTTTCACTTGTTCGGATCCGGTAAAGCTTTACGGGCGCGAAGCTGCCCGATGGCCTCTCAGTGTCTTCTCGGGCGCGCAGCCCCGCCAGAACGCAAAGATGCGCGACGACCCCATTGAGTTTATGCTGCGCAAGCGGGAGCTTCACTTAACGAACTAATCCTTACAAAACTTGGCTAGTATCCGAGCGGCCCTGGCATATCTTGGCCGAGCGCAGCCCTGAAATTGCTCGCAGGGGCAGCTGCGAGAGTTACGTGGACTGGCCTACTGGCGTTAGCGCCAGGGGGGGAGGATCTCAGTACTTTGGGATAGGAAAGGAAAGGAAAAGGGAGGGGAGCCTCCTCAGTGGGGAAGGTCAGTCAGGTAGCAGTCTACCGACATCGATGTAAGAAAAAGAGAACCAATTACTCCAATTCCAAGATCAGAATATTCCAAGATGGAACCTGAAGGCACTCATGAGTTCAAGCGACGTCGCTATGCAGCAACACAACTCATAAAGACCTATGGTTTCGGACCACGTCAGTTTGACTTTCTCGTACAAAAACACCAGTCCACGTAACTCTCGCGGCTGCCCCTGCGAGGATGCGGCAGAGGCACGTGCCGGGCAGCTCCAGGACAATCTGGATAAGATAGAGAAGAAGAAGGAGGATGAGCAGAAGAAGATTGATGGTTATTGTATATTTGGCCGGATAGGGAGGAGGCAACAGGTCTCATGGAAGACGTGGTCTCCAGTCCGCCCCCCTTGTTCCATATTCAAAAAGGGGAAGTTATTTTCCCTCATTATTGTGCAGGAGTGTGGCTGAGGTGGCTGCGCCATCCAAGCGCGGTCCGTCGGCCTTCATTCTGGCACCTTTAATTGAAACTGAGCTCAGCCTCCCCCGTTAGGGGGGAGTTTACTCTGCTTCCTTTAGCTCAGGCTAGTGGGAAGCCTGTGGGAGATACGAAAGGCCAAGTGGACGGAAATACGACCGGATATCCAACTTCCGTGCAAATTTGACAGCAATTTGGCCTGATATCAAAATGGACAATGAAGAGCTCGTAAATACGGATGGGGCAATCATAACAGCCACTGCGAATCTGGGCGATACTAGGTCTCCCCGTGAACTGGTGTCGGGGTATACCTATCAGGTGGAAGAGGTAACAAAGCCACAAAAATACGATGCTGCGCATCATTCGCGTATGCTACTACTTGCGAAGGCGGTATATTTCTGCGTATTCGCGGCAGATGCGTCCTGGGAACCTTTCGCGGCATATGTGCTATCTCGCCGTGGGATGAATAACGCAGTCATAGGCGGGCTTCTGACGGCAATGACCGTTTGCAACGCTGTAAGCGGACAATTATTGACAGCGTTTGCAGATCGGTATAGCTGCCATCGAAACGTGGCCCTGACTAGTTTTACCTTATTTGTGATCTTCACGTGCAGTTTGGTATTTTCAAATCACTTTGCCTACACAGCCGGTGTCGGGATTCTGGCTCAGTGTGCTTGGGGACCTGTGCTGCCTATGACAGATAATGTCACGGTGCAGCTCGTGCGTGATGCAAAGCGAGAGGACTACAGTCGTCAAAGACTTTTTGCGGCGATTGCATGGGCACTTTTCTGCTTTGGAGATGGTTGGCTCATGGACCTGTATGGATACTACATGCTCTTCTATGTCCTTGCCTTGATGGGATTTGTTGCTCTTATTTTGCTGTCGTTTTATCCCTTTACTCTATATGGCAGCATACGTCACGACACAGGTCACGAGAGTAAGCCTTCGTGGAGCGAGCTCATGCACCTGGTTGTTCACAATGTGCTGATGATGCCCTTCTTATCTATAATTCTCTGCACAGGCTATCTCTTCTCAACAATTGATGGCTACCTGGCGCTTTGGATCATCGACCTCGGTGGGAATTCGAGCCTTGTTGGGGCCATGTATGCTGTGGCGTCGATTGTTGAGATCCCACTTTTTTTTTGGAGCGATCGTATTTACCATCGGATCGGGATGAAGTGGGTTTTGGCCATTACAAGCGTTGCCTATCTTATCCGTGTCGTCTCCTACTCGCTCCTTCAGAATCCATACTATGTGCTGCTTATCGAGCCCATTCACGCGCTCACGATTGCGCTCTTCTGGGGACCTTGCGTAACTTATATGAACGACGTCCTTCTACATGAGAAACCTCATCTCAAGGCTACTGGTCAAGGCTCGTTTTTTGCTGCTTTCTACAGTGGCCGTGCCGTTGGCTATTCTGTCGCAGGTTGGCTATCGGATGTGGGGGGCATGCGCTTCATGTTCCGCTCCACGTTGGTCGCAGTTGGCTCCCTGATGATCCTTGTTATTAATTTTTGGCGCCTGGAGCGTTTCGCCCAGGGCTGCGGCTCAATTTCCAAGGAGGCTTCCTTGAAAAGTTCAAAAGACGAGAAGCAGTCTCTTCTTGACACTCGCATACCCGAGCAGTAGGCAAGGCGACAACGCACTGACTACGATTCGCACTCCAAGTTTTTTCGCAAAGCCAAGTGGACGGAGGCATGTTGTTTGTGGGGGGTGGTGGGGGTGGGCCATGCCAGAATCCGAGTATGCGAGCTTCCTACTCAGCATAGCATAGCCAACACCCGCGGTTTAGCGGCCACGGCGGCTCGGGAGGGAGCCCGCCTTGAAGACAGGTCCTGGCCGTATTCTCCCAGCACTCCGGCGGCTCCTTACCACCGGGCAACAGTGCGTCGCTAGGGACCGCCCTATAATAGGCTCGAGTTCAAACTCCCTCTTCCGCGCCTTCGGCCTAAACAAAACCAGCATCCGCACTCTGTCCTCTCCTCCCAGCCTCGGTAGGAAGTTAGGATAGTTTGTTAGTTGACTTCCTAACGTCGCTGTGACGTCAGTAAGGCTGCTATCCAGCAGGTGCACTGTCCGGCGACTGTGCTACCTCGCTGAGCCTGGTGCTCTCTGGCACGTCGCTGTGACGCTAACCAGTATGGCGGGATAGTTGGCTAAGGTAGAGTAAAATCCCGCATGAGGGGCCGGGTTTGTAAAATTCGACTGGGTCCGACGGGGGCGTACTTGGGGAGGCGTCGGGCGACCCCCCAAGGTTCCCAGGGAGCTCCTGGCACTTATTTTCTGGGTCGGTCGGTCGGTCGGTCGTCGTCGCCGCCGCCGCCGCCGCCGCCGCCGCCGCCGCCGTGCATGGACGACGCCATCGAGGGCCGGCACGAAGAAAGACAGCGCGAGCGGGCGCGCTTTTTGAAGAACGGCAAGCTTTGCGGCCTCCATTCCGTGTCGCTAGAGCTTAGGAACGGAGTTAAGAGTATGTAAGTAACTAGGATTAAGCTAAGTTATAGTCATTTCTTACTGCCCATCATCGTGATGTTGCGTAAGAGGAGGAGAGCCTCTGGCCCCAGTAGCCTCCGGGCTAGAGTAGGTAGTCTACCTAGTTATTACCATATCCTAGTCCTAGAGTCAGGGCTGAGGGTAAAGGACCTCAGTACAAATGGCCAAGTGAGTCGCCTGACTGTGTAACAATGGTCGGGTATTTGCATACCAGGTCGCAGATGCCCATTAAGGCCACGTCCCACATCTGGTGGGCAGAATGTGCTGTTGCGAGGATGTCCTCGGCCCTCTGCAGCTGGATCATCAGAGATAAAAAACTTCTGCAGCTGCAAAATTCTGTCTATTATTATAACGCACTCAACCGTTTCTCTGCTTACGATGCAAGACCGGCCAGGCACGGTACCGATACCATCGCCACGGACAGCCAAGGAGAATGTTCGGGAACTGAGGGCGTTGCGGCGACGCGTAGAGGAGCTACAGTCGAAGCTTCGCGTATCAGGGACCGCGAAAACCTCCCCCAGGTCGACAAAGAGTGATACTTATCGAGCGATGGCCCAGTCGTGCTCATCGCCTGAGATCCAGCGTCGCTGTAATGGTAGCCTTGCGGAGTCAAATTCTGTGGCTGCAATGACTTCCAGGGATCAAGGATATCAAATCGAATCTGCAGAGCCAGTAAGCAACTCTGGTGGCACAATGCAGTCCCTGCGCGGTGCACCGTGCACGACGCCCCCTGCCTCCCCCCCGGTCGTTCTGGCCACATACTTACCCATAGGATGACAACTTTGCCGGATACGCCAACTGCACGCTTGCGGCGAACTAAATCGCGGACAGGCCGGAAGAAGCCGAGGATACGACCGGCTGCATCGTTCAGTACGCCAATGGGAGAGATAGAGAATACTTTCATTCAGCGGCTGGGAATTTCAGTAGCTGAGGTGATGCAGCGCCTCGTCACAGACGAAGTGCTGCACGCAGTCGATGCACGACATATTCATCGTCTCCTCGCAAGTAATGACAAAACCGCGCGAGATGTGGTGATGCAACTCGAGCAAGCTGGTACGGTTACTTGTAGAGCCCAATATTAAGTGTTGGGGGGTCATTTCAGACAGCCAAAATATGCTGGGTTGTATGGCCAAAAGATGAGTTTTGGGGGTCACTTTTTCAAAGGCCATAAATATATAATAGAGTCGATCTGCCCAGGATCACTGAACATCTGCTTTCTAGGCGGATCGTCGAGTCGAAAAGCCGTGACAGAGTTCCGAAGGAAAGTAATAAACCTCTTCAGGGAGCAGCTACCGCAGCACATCCGACCTGTGGTTCCTGGAAGCCCAGTCAGCAGCGGCAATAGTCTCGGTGGTCCCTGGGATGAGACTCCTCATGGTCAGGTTGATGATTCGTCGTTGTCGACCACAAGGATTAACCTGCCATTGATTCCTGGCTCGATGTCATGTGAGAACCACTCACGTTTGTTACATAAGCAGCGCCGGAACATCGCCGAGGGAGAAGCAGGCCAGTCTGACATTCACCACTCTCGAGTCACGCATGCAAATAGTAACCTCTTCGAGCATAAGCCTGCCGCTATGCACTCAGACGTTGGCGACCGGTGGAAGGCTGCGCCAAAGATTAAAATTTCAGAGTCACCAACTGCCGGTGTGCCTGTCATTGAGAATGTATGCCATCACTTAGCGCAGCGAGTTGCAGAACTTTTTTCGACAGAGACATCGCGACCCAAAGTAATTCTCGTGGGAAGAGGCAAGTATAACCCAATTCATAAGATGCACCTGCGACATTTCGTCATCGCGCGTCAATATCTTGAAGAAAGGACGCGTTTCAGCGTGCTCGGTGGGCTTCTTATCCCTAAGCACGCAACCGAAGTCCGACAACGTTGCAGGACTAGGCCAAGGGAAATTATCCCACCTAGACACCGACTCGCCATGGCGCGCGCCGCTGTTGGTGGCTCTCCGTGGCTGACTGTAGATAGTTGGGAGATTACGCGACGGCGAATCCTCGACTACCTCAGCACATTAGATCATGTGCGTCAGCTATTCGAGCAGCGCTTTCCAGAGCTCACACTGCCTGTCCGTTTCGTTCTCCTGGTCGCACCAGACCAATTACTACGTCTCAACCTTGAGGAGCTCCGAGACGCAGGCCACGAGTGCATTACAGTCTGCCGTCCTCAGGAGCACGAACGGCTCCTGGCCCAGATGGGGACGAGATGGCGACACGTGGCCCATGTCGTGGAAGACAACGCTCTTCTGAGTGCTGATCTTGAATCTACTTCATCAAGTAAACTTCGACAGGCCCTCATCACTGGCAGGTTAGATGCTATCACACCAAAGGTGCCTGGTGCCGTCAGGGACTACATCAAGCGGCATCACATCGCCGAAAAAATGGCAGGCAAGGAGGCATGGGCGAAGTGGGACAAGGAATTTGCAGATGGTGAGGTTCGTTTCGTTTTTTTCTTCTCGTCGCAAGCCCAACTAATATTTCTGTTTACAGGGCGAAAAAGACCGCGGCTACCGTCGCAACCCCAGGAAGATCGTCAAAGAGAGCACAACCTACATCAAGACCTAATTTTCTTGACTGGGACTATTGTGGTCGGGATGTCAGGAGAAATCGGTGGCGTTGGGTCACCTAGAGATCAAGCGAGGTTTAGTCGCTGGGTTTATGGCTGACATAAACAACCTGGAAGTTTCCAGCGCAAGACCGTCGCGTGGTCTCGATGCTGATGCGTCTGCACGTGCGCTCAGTGCACGTGACCACGACGGATGCTACTTCCACCGGCGTGGTAGTATCGGTATTCTCATGATCAAAATGGCCACCCTGGCACGAGATGACGGCAAATTTGCCAGCGAGACGCGACGATGGCTCCGCGCAATTCTCTCGCTAGATACGGACGATTCTGAGCCTAATGGCACTTCGCTCGCACATGATGGCGGACATCCAACAATTCGTGCTCTCGCAGTTATGACCGAGTCTCCCATTATCCACGGCGGTCGTGCCAGGGTGGTTTCTGCAGAACGAGCGCTCCTCGCCATTTTGAAGACATGGCAGGCCCGCTGCTTGGGTCGCACGTTTAAATTGGTTGCCCTGTCAAAAGGCGGGCAAGATGACAAGCATGCAGATTTCCCAGTACATTTGGACGCTCTCATGGACCCTAGTGCGCATTCATCTCTTCAATTGACCAATCAAGACGACGGGGCTTCACAAATCCTGGTCCCCTCCCTCAGTTGTCTCGCTGCGCAACAAGAACGTGTCGGTTACGCACTTGTGCGCTGCACCGCTCACCCCAAGACTCCTAGAATTCGAGGCGGTATTGGTCCACCGTCAACCACACCACACAACTGCTTTGCGCGCATTCTTTTGGGTCCAGTTCTTGGTGAGGTGACGTCTCGCAGTGTGAGCATTCTTGTCGAGTTAACAGCTGCGGCAACGGTTATCCTCTCTGTGCGTCGCCCCGCGCTTGGTCCGCGACTGGCTCATAAAGAACGCCGGCTGCGCCACAACGCCGGTGCCCACACCCCTCTAGTCTTTGCTGTGGATGGCCTGGCACCAGATTGTCTCTATGAATATGCCATTTCTGTTTCTGAATCATGCGAGCAGACTGAGCTGCCCGGGACTCATATTTCTGACTCAAAGCATGCATCTAGGGGAGCCCCGGGAATACTAGTACGTTCCAGAGCACACGGCTCTGCTGATGCCGACTCAGATAGTGATAGAGCATCTTTTGACAATGCCCACGCGATTGCCGATCATAAAGAGCCATGGGGGGTCGTCCACGACGGTCGCCGTGAAGGCCATTTTCGTACTCTCCCTGCTCGTCCCATGTTCTATGTCATAGCCGCCGTTCGAGGCTCTCTCTTTGATCCTGGTTGGCTCGGTGATATTGCGTGCTCCGGTCATGGGAACTTTTTCGCTGAGCTTGTTAGTGATGCTGCTACACGGCGCCGTCCAGCGACATGCTGTGATCGACCGCTTTTCCCGGAGCCTGTGCAGTGGGCTCAGGACGGTGGACACTCTGACCAACCAGCTGATATTGATAGGGCTGTCATCGAGGCAACCCGTATGTATGAATCACATCTAGAGGTTCTCCGCCTTCTCGACACTCTCTTTGAATGGTTATCTTTCCCCGCGGGCAAGTATCAAACAAGGAGTGTACAACTCCTCTGCGGTATTCGCCTGTGTCGGGGAGAGCTTCGATGCACCTCATTTGAGAATATCAATCTTAGGCGGCTGTCGATTGAGCTTCAGGACAGAGATTCGTGATATTGTCAGTGGCTGTGGTTTTGAGCAACTGTGTGTTGGTGTGTCGCCATCGTCGGTCGATAGAGAAAACCTGCTTGTCGTATGTCCACCGTTCACAATTATCGATCGCTACGAGTTCATTCACACACCCACTGCTGTCGCACAAATACCAAGCAGGGGGGCGGGGATTCTCGAGCAAGTGCATTTACATAAATTTTACTGGCATCCTGAGTCATTGGTTGCTCAAGTTCGTGCATGTGGAGCGCTGGTATCTGAGCTGGCACCCGTAGGTTTCTTCAAATCTTCCAGCCGACCAGGCAAA
>Ga0099800_1256_pt1 | contig 13433 bp, 30 predicted proteins | sample Uncmet6_SortRC_1_FD_89868 | JGI IMG/M metagenome (GOLD analysis project Ga0099800, IMG submission 89868) | Marine eukaryotic communities from CALCOFI LINE 67, Pacific Ocean - CN11_C50_N6_SortRC_1 | ecosystem: Environmental > Aquatic > Marine > Oceanic | place: Pacific Ocean: Monterey Bay... | reverse complement strand
GAGAGAAGATATACCGTAGATAATAATATAATAGGAACACACAATGTACTTAATGCTATCGTTGATCACAGTCCTAATACTCATCTTGTACATCTTGGGACGATGGGCGTTTATGGATATAGCAAAGAGTTTGGAGCAATCCCTGAAGGTTATCTAAACGTCAAGATCAATTCTACACAGAAAGATACAGACATTTTGTATCCAACTAATCCAGGCTCTGTGTATCACATGACTAAGTCGATTGACCAGTTATTATTTCAGTTCTATAATAAAAACTGGAACATCAGAATTACAGATTTACATCAAGGAATTGTCTGGGGAACACAGACAGAAGAAACACAACTTGATGAACAGTTGACAAACAGATTCGATTACGATGGTATGTATGGAACTGTACTCAATAGATTTATATCACAGGCCGCAACTGGTAATGATATTACAGTATATGGTACTGGTGGTCAGAGACGTGCGTTTATTCACATACAGGACACTGCGAAGTGTGTACAACTAGCGGCAGAGAATCCACCAGACTCAGATAAAGTTCGTATATTCAATCAGGTTGCAGAGGTTCACTCAGTAAAAGATCTTGCATTGATGATGGAGAAACTATATCAGGCGAAAGTAAAGTTCCTAGATAATCCTAGAAAAGAACTTGCAGAGAACCAATTAGAGGTGGACAATACTGGACTCAAGAGTTTAGGATTCGAACCTATCAAACTGTCTAACAGACTTGTTGATGATGTACTATACATTGCACAACAGATGAAAGACAACATGAAGAAAGAAAACATATTAACTTCTCCGAGGTGGTAATGAGGACTGTAATTTATCAATATTATGATGGTGAAACTACTAGTGGTAACGAGGCTGGTAGAAGAGCAATGGATCAATATGCAACTAAGATTGGATCTGAATATATCTACGAACAAGATCCATACTGGAGAGAAGATCTAGGTAGATACTCTCCACACTACGGAACGTTCAAACCTATCTACACTGATGAGTTTTATGAGTTTGATTATCTCATGTATGCAGACACAGATGTGTTTCCACGTGAGGGTCTAGATGAAAACATCTTCGAAGAGTTTGCCGCAACAGGTGCGGATGTAGGTATCTGTGAAGAATGGAATGCACCAGAGGCACGTAAGAGATACACAATTGGTGGTGGTATCAATAATGCAAATGATGAGAAGTGGTGTGATACTATTAAAGAAGTATATGATGCAGAAATGCCTCGCACCAAAAGTGGTCTACCGAAAGTGTATAACTCTGGTATGATCGTTTGGTCTAAACAAGGTATGCAGAAAGCACGTGACCAGTTTCTCAAGTTCGCATCATTCCAAGCAGTGGTAAAAGGTGCAGGGTTACCAGACTTCTACACTTGTGATCAACCGTATATACATGCGATGTTAGAGGTCTGTGATTTCAACTGGGTTACAATGCCTTATAAATGGAATTCATCTGTACACTATGATCCAGGCCAGAGAAGTTCACCGAGACCTATATTGGATCTACGTGACGAAGACTATAACTTTGTACACATACAATTGAATGGTGCAGATAACTGGGACGCGGATAAACTACACAGAGTTACGAACTTACCGACAGAGGAATGGTTTCTATGAAAAATATAATACTACAACACTGGAACGGAACAAAAACATTTTGGGTAGCGAAGTGTGAGAATAGTATTAAAAAATATGCAAATGATATTGACGCAGACTATGAACTACTAGGTGGGTTTCCCATGGGTGACTGGTTCCCAAACTTTGACACGAAACCTTGGTTAGTGGTTCAAAAACTTTTTATGTTAAATGAAAAATACGATGAATATGATAATGTATTATTATTAGATATGGACATGCTTTATACTGGTGTCATTGACGATATCTTCAATCACGAAGGTGTTGGTCGATTGCACAGGAAGGGTATGACCGAAGCAAAAGCAAGTAAGAACGGTAGGAAGTGGCCTAAGTTGTACAAGAAAGGTGAACCTATGTTCTTTGGTAACTGTTTGAAGTTTACTAGAGAAGAAAGAATTAACTTGCGTAAATACTTAAAAGATGATATAATACATAAAAGTATATCAGATGATGGGTTACCTCCCAATGATGAAATCATAATGCATCATCTGATAGTTAAGAGTGGCGCATTGAAAGATAAGAAAGAACTGCAGTTACCACATGCTAGATTTTGCGATCTACCAGAAGAAGCTGCTCACAATGCGACACTCTTACATTATTGTGGAAATAGAAAAAACCAGTTATGAAGAATATAATACTGCAACACTGGCATCCTAGAGAACCTAGTAAACCTACGCCTATGATTGTAGAGAAGAGTGTCGAAAACATATCTGCGTATGCGAAACGTATGGGTGCAGAGTATAGACTTATTGACGGTCAACCGTTCCAAAAAGGATTACGTGAACAGTGTCAGAAGTGTGCAGGTATCAATGAAGAGTTCGATGATTATGATGTTGTAGTTATGTTAGATACTGATAAGTTTATGGTAAGAGGATGCAACAAAAATATCTTTGAAGCAAAGGGTATCGCATCATTTGATGATCTGCACAGAAAATCTATTTTACCCAAATTTGTAAGACAGTTTCCTCGTGTTGCAAATCTTGATTATCCTATATGGTCAGGTGCATGTTATGTAATGCCCAGAGATTTCCGACAACTCATGAGAAAACAAATCAATCCTGCGATGCGTCAAGTATTTGAAACGATGAGTTCTACACCGTATGTCGATGAAGGAATGTTTCATATAATGTGTCACAAGGCAGGATTTAAACTCGACAAGTATCTTGATGAACGTTGGGACTACAGTAGTTACAAACCAAACCCAGACAAAGCATACATGTTACACATTAGACACAAACCCAAAACTCGTGACAAAAACTATTTGGATCTGGTAGATGCAGGAATTATATAATGGCAGAAAACTTGGAAAGAAATATCTTTGCGGTATGTAGAGATCTAAAGAAACATGGTAAATCCCTAGACATCGTTTATGACATTGGTGCTAACGATGGTCGGTGGACTGCAAAGATAGGTAGACAATTACCTGCAAAACATTTCTATCAGTGGGAAGCAAACCCTAGTTGTTTGTATAGACACAAGGTATCTAATGCAACCAGATATACTCAGGTGTTATCAGATCAGGATCACCAAGAAGTTCATTTTTATATCGGGGATAGTCCTGATGTAGAGAACACTGGTTATAGTTATTATCAAGAGAATACTAAACACTACACAAAAGGTAAGTTTAGAACTTTACCCACAATTAAATTAGATACGTTTGTAAAACAAAAGAAAATACCTTTACCTAATTTTGTTAAGATGGATACTCAAGGATCTGAAGTCGATATCATACGTGGTGGTGAAAAGACATTGTCACATGCTTGGGCTATACATTGTGAAGTACCATTACTAGAATATAATATAGGATCACCTAACTTTTCCGATTACCAAAAAGCATTCAAAAGTATTGGGTTCTTTGCGACAGGTGTAGATCATATTGCAATGAAAAAGAACGTGGTATCTCAAATGGACATCACATTCATGAGAGAGGATCTTCTGGAAGAAATGTACAAGTATACTGAGAGGTACAATAAATTATGAAAGCATATTGCATAACTATACATGGAAACGAGATCTCTGAAAAAGGGTATGAAAACCTTATGGAGTCTTCTAGGAATGTTGGTAATGATTTTGAGATAGAGAAGTTTCCTGCAACACATGGTCAATACTCTGATATAGTGTTAAAGGGCAAAGGTCTCAAGTGGACATACCCATGGGAAGGTCAAAGACAGGATATTGCATCTGGACTGACACTGACTGCATACGAGACAAAGACAAAAGAAAACCGTGTAGGTTGTTTCTTGAGTCATTACAATTGTTGGGAAGACTGCCTTGCATACGAAGAACCAGTCTTAGTTTTAGAACATGATGCTTTTTTTACAAAAAAACTAGATTATGACTATATTCTAGAATCAAAGTATGATATAATAGGTATTAACGATCCTAGAGGTTGCACCAGAAAGTCTAAAGTTTACTATGATATGATACAAGAAAGAAAACAAAAGATTCAACCTGTTCCTAGAATCGATGCATTTAACATACCACAAGGTCTCGCTGGAAATAGTGCATATATAATTAAACCTAACGGTGCACAGAATATGGAATATATGGCAAAAGCACATGGTGCATGGCCTAATGATGCATTGATGTGTCACCAACTGGTAGCAAACTTAGGTGTGACTAAACAACACTATACAACGGTACAAAGGTTACCATCTACAACAACGAGTATTTGATTATGGAATGTTATGTAATTACTATTATGGACAATGAGAACTCGGTGAGTTCTGCAAAGAGGACTATCAAATCTGCTGAACAGTTTGGTAAACATGTAGAACACTGGGAAGCTACAACTCCAAAAGATAATCCACAAAAGATTATGGAAGACAAAGGTATAGACTCTAGTGCATTTAAAGAGGTCTATTCCAGACATGAGAACTGTATGGCTGCATTCTTGTCTCACTATTCTCTCTGGGAAAAATGTGCATTTGAAAACCGAGATTTTCTTATACTAGAACATGATGCAGTGTTCGTTAATCACATACCAAATACTACAATGTTAGATCACGTAGGTACTGTGGGTAAACCATCGTATGGTAAGTTCAATAGTCCTGCATATATTGGTTGGGGCCCTCTGACTCAGAAACATTACTTTGGTGGTGCACATGCATATATTGTAAAACCATCTGGTGCATGGCATCTCATGGAGATGGCACAAAACAATCCTGCACCTACCGATGTATTTTTAAATAAAACAAATTTTCCATGGTTACAAGAATGGTCTGGATGGCCAGTCGAAGTAAAAGATACCTTTACAACTATTCAGAAAACTGAAGGTTGTCTCGCAAAACATAACTACTACAAAGAAACATATGTGATAGAAAATGTCAACTAGAAAAGTATTCCCAAAAGCATTCTTAATCGGATGCGATGAAAAAACTGAGTGGATGATCTCTTGGTTTTTAAAAAATTATTTTAAACATAAAAACGAAACTAAGTTTGTGTTCGCAGACTTTGGTCTTAGTAAAAGAATGAACACGTTTGTCAGGAATCATCCGTCCATTCTTGGTGTTATGGAAATGGAAAACAAACATGAGAAGTCTTGGTTTCTTAAACCAGAGTCGATGTGGTTTGCTCCTGTTGAGAAATGTATCTGGTTAGATATTGATATAGAAGTACGTGCAAACATAGACGATCTATTTGACAAACTTGTTCCAGACAAATTAAATATGGTAGAAGACAAACCATGGACAAAGAGACGTGGTGACAATGGAGTATGGCATAACTCTGGAGTTGTTGGGTGGATACATAAACCTAAGATATTAAAAGACTGGGCATTGAAGACTGCAAACAAAAATCATAATGAGGTTGGTGATCAGGAAGTTCTACATTCTATGTTGAATCCTATTACCCAAATAACTTACATCAATGATTTGCCAAATGAATATAATGTTCTTAGATTACAAATAGAACATGATGATTACAAAGGCCCCATTAAATGTGTTCACTGGACTGGTCAAAAAGGTAAAGATAAAATTAAGGGAATGTTAGACGATGCCTAGAGTTGTACATATCTTAGGGAATGGTGACCTTGCTCCTTTATACCAAAAGGAACAACGCAAGGGTATGACCTTGACTTGTAACTTGCCTCCGTTTGAGGTAAAGAGTTATGCAACTACTATTGTAGATTTTAAATTCATGAGAGCAATTGATAAAGGTGAAGTACTACCGCCTGGTGAGTGGATCTGTGGAGTCAGACCGAAAGCATACTGTGATAAGTTTCCAAACTTCTATATGAGAATTGCACCTAGAATAAAAGAGTTCTATACAAAGAAACCTAAGTATGCCGCAAACTATACGGATCTTAACTGTGGTCACTTCGCTGCATACTGGGCACTGGAAAAAGGTAATGCGGATATTGTGCACTTCTATGGATTCGATTCTTTATTTGATTTCAACCTTCGTTCTTATTCAGACTTAGTTTTAACTTCAGACCGTGGTAACATAAACAATAACAGATTGATCGATAACTGGAGACCAATTTGGGAAGGTATGTTCAAACAGTTTCCAGACTCAGAGTTTGTATTTCATCACAAACACGATGCGATAAAATGTAAAATACAAGAAAATGTAAGAATTGCAATAAATTGTTAAAATAACGCTTGACATCCGAATCAAACTATGTCATAATAACTTTGTAATGAGGAGTTACTTATGATTGAGTATAGTGTTGAAGGTGGGACAAAAAGAGAAAGAGAGTTAGTAGAACGAGCTTTCTGTTTTGCATTACAACAGTTAATGCCTAGGAAAAGAAACCTAGAAGTAAACTTTACACTTAGAAACATGGAAGAGAATTCTGATGGTTGGCATCTTTACCTAGAAAACGGTGAACATGAGATAGACCTCCAGAGAGGATTGAGTGAGGAAGATCTTCTTACTGCAGTGTTCCATGAAATGGTTCACTTGAGACAGTACGAGAGAAATCAGTTAACAGATAACGGATTTACAAAAGGTTGGGGCGGAGAAGAATACATCTACGTTTGGTCTACTATTGAAGAGTACAAAGCATTCCCTTGGGAAGAAGAAGCATACAGACTTCAAGAAACTTTATTTGAAAACTTTGAAATTAGTGCTTGACATCCGAATCAATTTATGTTACTATAGTTCTTGTGAGAGGAAATAAAATGGAAAAGGAAATCGAATCAACCCCAGATCATGATTGTTATGATCACGCAGTTCAATATGAATTTTATGAAGATGAACGTAGATATCACGGATGGGAATGCGCCCAGTGTGGTGAACTATTACAAACTGGTTAGGAGAGAGAATGACCAAGTATACTTTTGAAAACGAATTGGTTAGTGACCTTCATAAGGATGCACGTAACCATAGACCTACCATGGGTTTCATGGCAATGTGGAACGACTTGACTGATGATCAAAAGCAGGAATGTTGGGATAATCTCATTGCAGAAATGAAACTGTCTCAGGAACAAGAGACTGCTTCTGCAAATGCGGCACTTTCTGTCTTCAAGACTGATCTTGCTATGACCATGCAAACCCTTATGAAAGATTGGAAGGGTGCGTTGGTTGCGATGGCAAGACATCGTGAAAACATAGTTATCGATTCTGTGTGGTCTGCAGAGAACAACCAGAACCTAGAACACTTCCTCTGGAAGCAGGGTCTTGGTTTCGGCAAGATCGATGAGATTACAAATAAGTTTTTTCCAAGCAGAATTTTATAGAAGGAGTTTTAGAGTTACCTTTGACGGAAGGTATCGTGGTGACTGAATAATCCGTGAACGTGCGGATAAAGTAATACCGAAGGATCTTAGCGGATCGTCTTAGCGGATGCAGGTAGATTTGAAAGCCAGTAGAGCGGGAGCGTTCAGAGCGAGTAGATGTAGGTATTCCCAAATCCTACCCACACATAAGCGGGTGTAGTTCAGTGGTAGAACGTTACCTTACCAAGGTAAATGTCGTAAGTTCAAATCTTACCACCCGCTCCAATTACTTGAGACATTTATACAACATTACATTTTGTTTTTCCTTTTTTGATAAATAGTTGTATAAATGTCTCTAAATAGATGGAGTAAGTAAATGAGATTGTCAGACGAAATGCACACCAAAATGGTTTTGCATATTTTGCAGAACGAATTTCATTTGCCCATAAAAAACGGTAAGTGTAACAAGGCATCAATCGAAGACAAGATCGTTGTAGGATTATATCAAAAGGATATACCACCATTAGATCAAGAGGACGTTGACTGGATTTGCTTACTAATAAACGATTTAATTGCGGATTATAAGGATAATCCAAAGGAATATCGGCAGGGTTGAGAACCACTCCTCTCTCTCAACTTACAGGTTTTCCCCTGTCGATAAGTTATCGGGTGATCACGTAATAGATCCGCGCAGGGCCACGGTTAGCTCTGCATTTTAATTTGGGGTACAAAAATGAAGACAATAACTACTACGGTACTAGCACTTGCCTTAACAACCAGTGCAGCAATCGCGCAACCATTTTCTCTAAGTAACAAGGTTGTATCAGAATACAATATTGATACAGAGATTATGACAATTGACTGGACACCAAAAGTAGATTTGGGTGTTGGGCCAGCAAACCTTGCAGTTAGTTCAGAAATCAACATCGTAAATGATGAGACTTTTAACTTACTAAATACTTGGGACAATGGTTCCAGACCAGACATCGATTTCAAAGTGACTTACGATATTTGGGAAAGCATGTCTGCACATGCAGAGACATCATGGGATCTGAACAAATCAGATATGGGTGAAACCACAGTTGGAGTTTCATTCAACTTTTAATTAGAAGGTGGTTATAATGGCAGAAGACCAATATGAATTTGATAGTTTTGACTTTGGATTTACTGCAGTCGATGAGACTGAGTTAGATATTGTAAAGAAGAAATTAGAAGAAACTACAAAGGCAGAAGATCACATTATAACCACCCAAAACAAACTTGACAGTTTGTACAATGCAATACAACCGTTATTGCAGAATCTTAAAAAGAATCCAGAAAAAGAATACATCCTTTGGCCGAATCGAATCGAAAAGGTTGACCAATTCGAGGATCATTTAAGAAAAATATACACTTCCTAGAAAAAAAATTATAAGTGATTGATTTTAAACGAATCTTTTTTTCACTTTTTTTCATTTTTTACTTGACATTCCTTTCAATATATGCGATAGTATATATGTAATCAGAGAGAAAGGTATTACAAATGTCAAATCAAGTAGATTTTATCAGTGCTCACAATGGTGGAATTCAGTGTTGTTCAGATACTGGTCTTATCGGTTGGTCTAGTACTGCTGAAGGTATCGCATATATCTTGAGAACTAAAGGTATTGCAGAAACAGTAATGGGAAGTTCTTCAATGGACTTTGCATCTGAAGAAGGATTTGCAACTGATAATGGTGCGAAAATACTTTGGACACAAGCATTGGAGTTAGTGTAATGGCATATTTCTATGAAGATTGGAGAGACAAAAAGTTGACTGTTGAACAGGAAGGTCAGTTCATGTTGAACTTCAAAGAAGCAGAACTTCAAATGGCAAACAGTCTTGAGGACACTGCAACCAATCTTAGAGAGGGTGCTTCTGATGAGAAGGAAGCAGCTATCAGACATCTTGAACATCTTGTCGATTGTTTGAGAAAAGGTAAATTAGAATTAAAATGGAACATTAGTTAGAGAGGATTATTATGGAATTTAATGTTGAGACAATTGATATAGACATCGTTACCTACGAGGGTACTATCCCTACAGGTTTTGATTTGACTGTCTATGAACAGGGTACACCACCAGAAGACGGTATGGTGTGTTATGGGTTTGATGAAGTTGGTATGTTTGATGGTGATTTCAAAACACCTCAGTATGCCTTTGTAAAATTGGAGAGAGTGCAATGATATACATTCTTGAGTTTGTAAAATATGTAAAAAGTTTCTACAGTGCAGGTGGTGTCTATGACATGGGTGCTACTGACATGCAGATCTTAGAAGCGACTAACAAGTATATCCACTCGGTTGGATTCTATTCGGATGAGAACGGTTTAGGTTTCTCTGGAGATAGTATGGATCGTGAACATGTCAGAGACATCATGATCAAAGATTTTGGTTTGATTTTCCCTAGTCCTAAAGGAGTTTCGTAATGGGTTTAAATATTTCAGTTTATCGTAATGCAGAGTTTGGTGATACCGATTGTACAAACGGTGGTATCACTAGTATGTTCACTCAGTTGAACGTGGTCAACGTTTCGGGGCCTTTCGAACCTCGACCAGACATTCCACCAGTTCTGTTAGTTGATGACAGACCAATGGGTAGACCATATCCAAAATTAGTTCCTGCAGTCTGGAATGAGATTGATGAATGTTGGGAACGAGTAAAAGGTTGGTTCATGGCAGGTGGTAACTTTGCAGGAACCAGTGACAGTCGATTTAGGTCAGACGGTATGACCGCAGGAATTTTACCAGTACATGATAGAACGGAGAATTATTCATGAATATTGAAAAAGATATGACACAATCAGAACGTATGGCAGTTATTCGAGAACATGCTCAGAAGTTTACAAAGAAGTTGAAACGAAATCAACGTGTCCGAAAAACCGAGACGAAATCGCTTGACAAATCAGTCGAAATGTTTTATAATCAAGAAAATATCAACCATTGGACTGATGCGTCTAAATATGCAGAAGAACATTACGGTGATGTTTATCGACAAACAACGAGGTACGATAATGAGTGGGATTGAACGGACTAATCGATTATCAGTTGATGTTATGGAGCTGAGTGATAAAATCGCTCAACTCCAAACAGAGGTTGCACTGTTGAGAATAGAAGTGCAAAAGTTAAAAGAAGTTAAGAGAGGTGATAGAAAATGACAGGTGCTTGGTTGGGGTTGAACATAAACTTCCACACAGATTCTGATAAAGAAAGTATTTTAGAGTATGATGGTTTCTATCATCACAATGGATACGTTTTGTTAAAAGAATTGATTCCAGACGATGAGGGGTTCAACAAAACTTGGTGGACGTGGGGAAAACATGATGATGGATATGTGATAAATCCTACACATCTGAAAGGTCTAAGTAGTGATGCATATGCAGATGTCAACGAAGCATACGAAGTGTTTCAGAAAAAAGTTGATCAATTATGAGTATGCACATGATACGTGGAGTTCAAGTCCACGGAAAATCTAAATTAAAAAGAAAAGCAGGATGGAAGAAAGCACAAGACGAACACGATGCATTTCTAAAAAAGATGGGAGTGACTGGTAAAAAGTCTAAGTGGAGATCCGATATTCCAGAGTACAAATGTAGAGAGACTGTACCGACCAGTGATGTTATTTGTAGTAATGGATCTAAGAGAGAGACACAGAAATATACTGGTACTCTAATCAAGGGTATTGCAACAATGCACAAAAGTAATGCAGTACCAGTAACCAATGACAGGGATGCGAAAGCAATCGCACGTATGAGAAGATGAACCATTCTATTGAACAACTAATTGAAAGAATTAATGCAATGAAGGATCTTGCAGTTAAGGCGCACCGAGTAAGAAATCAATATTCGAGTCTAGCACGTGAGGATTATGATCACGATGCATGTAAACATTTACTAGAACAGGTGCAGGAGTTGGCAAGAGGTATTGCGAACGATCCTATTGGAGATAAGATACCTACCGAAATGGAGTACAAAGATCTAGAAGATATTGTATTGGATAATGCCTTAAAAGATCTTAAAGGTACAAGAATGGATGATGCATATTACTACTTCAAAAAATGATATAAATAGAAGTATGATAAATGTCACAGAAAGAGCAAAAGATTATCTATCTAGGGTAGGTGATCCAAACGTATCACTAACTGTAAAAGGTGGTGGTTGTTCTGGTTTCCAATATGAATGGGGAGTGACAGACGCAAAACCCACAGTAGAAAATCTCTGGTTAGATCCGATGGCAGAAATGTTTGTATTCGGATGCACTATAGATTATGTCGAGGAACTTGGTGGATCTTATTTAAAAGTGGTAAATCCAAACGCTACTGCATCTTGTGGATGCGGAGAGTCATTTGCGGTATAAAATTTAATTTAAAAAAAATTAAAAAAAGTGCATTTTTCGCTTGACATCCAAATCAAAATATGTCATACTGTATTTGTAATAAGAGAGGATTTTACAAATGGCATATATGTCTCAAGTTAAGAAAAAAGAATTATCAGTAGGAATCAAAGAGGTTCTTAAAAAGTATGGTGTGAAAGGTTCTATCGCAGTTCGACACCATTCTAGTTTAGTTGTCAATATCGCGTCTGGTGAGTTAGACTTCATGACTGCTTTTCAGAAGCACAATGACGAATATGCAGAAATGCGAGACGTACCTGCTCATGACGTAGGTGACAATATGCAAGTCAATGTCTACTGGGTTGAAGAGTGGATGAACAAAATTGGTGAAACCAAAATTGCAAACTTCTTTTCAGAGTTGATTGCTGCAATGTCAGGTCAAGATACTGGTTGGTATAACAAGTCAGATATCATGACTGATTACTTCGACATTGCTTGGTATAACGACATCAATGTCGGTAAATGGAACAAGGGGTACGTATGTACCGCTTGACATTTGTTTTAAAATGTGGTAAGCTTATCTTGAGAGGAGATTCGTAATGGACGTAATTGAAATTGTAGAAGACCTAGAACAACTAGATGGTCTTGAAGGTACACAGATGTACTATGCTGCCTTTGAACATATCCAGAAAAAGTGGATAGAACGAAAGTACAAATTCGAAGAGGAAGTTGACAGACAACTTTCTTGGTTATGTGATTAGAGAGGAATTACATTTATGGCAAAACGTAAAATGACACCAGAACAAAAGGCTGCGGCAGTTGAGAGACTTGCCAAGGCACGTGAGAAAAGGTTGAGAGAAAATCCACCTAAGTATAAAAACATAGATCCTGCCGTACTTGCACGAGGTGAAGACGATCCGTTTTACTTTCGAAAAGTACAAGGTTGGATCAAGACTCAGAAAGAGTTACTATCAACTGCACGTCAAGGACTACGAAGGAAAGAAAAAGGTGCAGAAGCACGTGTTGCAAATCACCAAGCATACATTCGAAACTTAGACACCTACTTACGAAGTGGTCTCTATGTCGATGATTTCTATGGTGAGATGGGAGAACACAAAATCAAATGGAGATGTGTTGCACCTGCATACGATAGTGAAGGGATGGTTAAGAGAACCCATGGAGTTTTCTATAATGATATAGGAACAGTTTACACTGGACAAGAGGAGTTCGCATAATGTGGAAAGTTGTTGCAGAAGTTTTTGGGGATGATGGTTACGTACTTGAAAACCCAGGCCTGACTTACGAAGAAGCACGAGTTAGGCACCAAGAGTTATGGAGTACTGATCGATACGGTATGGTCATAACACAAAAGATGAAACAAGGAGACTAGATGTCAGAAATAGAAGAGCAGTTTTTATCTAAATCAAAATTCTCGAAACTAATAGAAAAGACAGTCATTGAAAAATCTATTGGTTACATGGAAGCCATCCTACTGGTTTGTGATAGACACAAGATCGAACCAGAGGATGTTCGCAAATTTGTCTCACCAATAATTAAAGACAAGTTAGAAGCAGAAGCGATGGAGTTGAATTTGTTACCAAGAGGTAATACAATCGACTCTTCGCTTTTTGTATAAATACACTTTACAATACAATATAAATGTGTTATAATATTTCAGTTAATACTTCAGCAAACATAAGGACAATATAATGTCATTCGAAAATCTAAAACGCAACCGCGACCAAATCTCAAAACTCGTACAAGCAGCAGAAGCTGCAGG
>Ga0099800_1255_pt1 | contig 13470 bp, 22 predicted proteins | sample Uncmet6_SortRC_1_FD_89868 | JGI IMG/M metagenome (GOLD analysis project Ga0099800, IMG submission 89868) | Marine eukaryotic communities from CALCOFI LINE 67, Pacific Ocean - CN11_C50_N6_SortRC_1 | ecosystem: Environmental > Aquatic > Marine > Oceanic | place: Pacific Ocean: Monterey Bay... | reverse complement strand
CGATAGTCTCTATTTTGACTATTTACTAAAACGTGAAGAAATGTTAAACACTTATAGAGTAACTTACAAGACTTACAAAGGAAGCGACACAAGCGCACCTGTAAGCTATGCAATTAAATACATAAAGGCATACAATAGACACGACGCAATAAACGCCTTTAACTTGTGGAAAGGCTTAATAATTAAAATTGAACTATGCGACTAATAGAAGTAATTTATTGCGCTATAATAACTTGGATATATGGAAGACTTGATTAAAGAGGTAATAGAAAAAGACGGACTTGATAGTAAAGAACGTTTTTCACCTTTAATAAACAAACGCATGTATATGTATACGATAATGCGTAAACACGGAATGAACTTTCAAAAGATAGGTTCGTTTTTTAATAGGAATCACGCTACTATCATACACGGCATAAAACGTTACAACGACTTAACAAGGTCAAACGACGCAATGCTAAAAGTAGACACAGAAGAATACGAACAAATATTTGGTAAAATACCTGTACCAAAAGAACGTTACAATTTAGAAAAAGACGTAATAAAAGCAACTACAATAGGTGACTTAAACATAATAAAAAGAAGGTTAAACAATAATTTATACGATTAAAATGGAAGTAAAAGAAGAATTTAAAAATTTAATACCAGCATTAAGTGCTGAAGAATATGCGCAACTTGAAGCAAACATATTAGAAGAAGGAATAAGAGAACCTATAATAACTTGGAACGGCTTTATAATTGACGGTCACAACCGTTATAGTATAGCACAACGTTTTGACTTGGATTATAAAACTACAAGCAAACATTTTGCAAGTGAAGAAAGCGTAAAAGAATGGATGATATTAAACCAATTCGGAAGACGTAATTTAAGCAACTACCAAAGAAGTGTTTTAGCTTTAGAACTTGAAGAAGTGTTTAAAGAAAAGGCACAAAAAAGTAAATCTGAAAAAGTTTCACATTTTAGAAATACAGGTGAGGTGTTGGCAACATTGCCTAAACCTAACACACGAAAAGAACTTTCAACAGTTGCACAAGTAGGTGAAAGAACTTTAGATAAAGTAAAAAAAATACAAGAGAAAGCACCACAAGAGGTAAAAGCAAAACTTGCAACAGGTGAAGTAAGTATAAACGCTGCTTACAAAGAAATAAAGAAAGAAGAAAAGAAGCAGAATTTTATAAATAAAAAAATAGAATTTGAAAAACCAATAATAAATATAAACACGAATCAAAAAATAATTGAAGGAGATAGTAGACAAGTTTTAAAAACTTTAGATAAAAAAAGCTTTGATTTATTGTTAAGTGACCCGCCTTATGGAATGGACTTTAAAAGCGGTTGGAATATTAAAGACAAAATACAAAACGACAAAATAGAAGACACAGTAAAACTATTTGAAGAAGTATTAAAAGAATCCGTTCCACTACTGAAAGACGATGCACACTTTTATTTATTTGGAAACATAAATTATATGAACCAAATAAAACCAATAATAGAAAATTATTTAAACTTAAAAAACATTTTGATATGGAATAGAAAAATAATTGGAATGGGAGATTTAAAAACCTATGGTAATAGTTACGATATAATTTATTTTGGTTACAATAAAAAGTGGAAAGATTTAAACGGTACACGTGATAGAGATATACTTAATTTTCAAAGAGTAGACCCAGCAAAAAATATACATCCAACGGAAAAACCTTTAGATATGTTGCAATATTTAATAAAAAAGTCAAGCAAGGAAAAAGATAATATTTTAGAGCCTTTTGCTGGTGGTGGAAGCACTTTATTAGCTTGTAAAAACACAAATAGAAAAGCAACTGGAATAGAAATAGAAAACAAATATGTAGAACTAATAAAAGAAAGAATATGACTTGGTTTGAAAATAATTTAGATAAAATTAAAATAGGTTTAGAAGGTGAAGAAATAATAAGAAAACATTTTAAAAAAGAAAAAGTGCCTTTTATGCAAGTTGATATAATGTTTAAGAATAAAAACAAATGGTATTGTGGCGAAATAAAGACACAGGAAATTTTTGAATCGCCACCGTTTGACGGTCACGGATTGCCGCAATGGCAAATAGATAGAAGAATTGAATTTTACAAAGATACGGGAGTAGTGCCAGTTTTTATAGTTTATGATTTAAAAGAAAAATGTGTATTTATGCAAAAATTAAACTTTTTAAATACTTTAACTTCTAAAAATGATGTTTTAAGAACTAAAGGTGCAAAACCAAGAACTATTTTTAATATAAAGCATTTTGAAAGAATAGAAATTTAATTAACTTTGCAATGTTGGTAGGACAATCAAAATTTTTAAGTGTTGCGTTAGTAAGTGTTCCTACCCACCGAAAGCGCGGCACTTTTTTTTTACAATAATTTATGGCAGAAAATAAAAAGTCTTTTGTTGCTTATGCAGATTGGAAAGAAACCTTTGACGCTTTAAGTGACGATAAGGCTGGAGAACTTATAAAACACATTTTTGCTTACGTTAATGACGAATCGCCAGTAAGTGAATGTATGTTAATCAATGCAGTATTTGCAAACATTAAACACACTTTAAAACGTGACTTAAAGAAATGGGAAAAGCAACACGTTCAACGAAAAGAAGCGGGAAAGAAAAGCGCTGAAGTACGTAAACGAAATGCAACGAGCGTTAACGAGCGTTCAATTTCGTCGACTGTAAGTGTAAGTGTAAGTGATAGTGTTAATGTAAATGTAAAAGATATATATAGGAGCTTCGCTCATTTGTCTATGTCTGTTTCAGAGTTTAATAAGTTAGAAGCTGACTACGAAAAGAAAACTATTGATTCGTGTATTGATAGCATAGAGAACTTTAAAAACAATAAGAAATACAAATCATTATATTTGACTTGCAAGAATTGGTTGAAGAAGGAACAAACAAAACACGAACTAAAAACACTTAATAAATTTAAAGCACCGTGGGAATAGAAGGTTATAAGGTAACAGAAACAGGCGACATAATAGACAAAATATTTAAGCACAGAGATAACTACAATCAAAAAGGTAAGTATTTAGGCTGGCAAGGTTTAGATGAATTCTACAGTATGCAATTAGGCAACTGCACAGATTGGACAGGTTTTCCAATGTCGGGAAAAACACAAGTGCTTATGGAATGCTTATTAAACACAAGTAAGTTTTACGGTTGGAAGCATTTAGTTTACTTTCCAGACGTAGGCAACAACGTAGAAATAGTTGCAGACTTAATACACAAGCTTACAGGTAAGAGTTTCAATCCGTTAGAAAACAATGTTATTAAAGACAGAGAAATAACAAACAGTTTAGATTGGATATTTGAACACTTCCACATACTAACAAAGAAAGACGTTAAAGCAAAGATGACGCCTTTTCAGTTTTATGACTATGCAGTAGAACTTAAACAAAAAAACGGATTAGAAACTGCAAGTATTGACAGTTGGAAAGACTTAAGCCACCCATACCACGACTATGGAGGCTATGCACAATATTTAGAAGTAGTGCTACCGTATAGAAACCAAATAGCAGAAGACAACGAACTACACTTACACACCATTATACACCCAAAGCTTACAGAAAAGATAAACGGGAAACGTAGTGTACCTTCACCGTATGACTTAAAAGGTGGTTCTGAATGGTTCAATTCTGGTAAGTGTATGATAACAGTACACCGTGAAGACTTAAGCTACAACCAAGCAACAATAAACTTTAACAAGATTAAGCCACGTTCTGCTGGTAAGATAGGTCAATTAATTTTGTGGTTCGATGTCGAAAAGTTTTTGTATTATGAGCAAGACAATCCAGCACCAAATGTTTACAATAAAATTTACGCACAAGAAAGATGAATAGTTTAGAAATACTTAAAGCCAAGATTAACTTAAAAACTACCTTGATAAAGTTTAAGTTAAGTCTTGAAGAACTACGTGAAAAACACGAAGACAGAACAGACTTAATAAATTCTATGCAAGAAAGCGCAAACGACATAGAACACTTCCACAACGTTTTTATGCAGTTTGAAGACGAATATTATCTAGAATGCAAAGCAAACCTACGTAACCAAATTATAATAGCAGAACATAAACACGAAATAGACAAGTTAAATAAATTAGTAACCAACTTACACAAAGGAATATGAAATGTCCACAATGCGGAGAGCCTATAAAATGGCAAGAGCAACACGAATACGAAGACTTTAATTTAGAAGGCGAAGGCATAATAAACGTACACTTTTGCACTAACATTGATTGTAACGTAGAGGAGGTTTACATATTTCAAAAGGACGATGCCGCGTTGTAAACATTGTAAAGAGAAATACGAAGCAAAGCACTTTAACCAAAAATATTGCTTTAAGTCTGAATGCGTTAAAGTATGGGTAGAAACTGCAAAGGTCAAGAACTGGAAGAAAGAAAAGAAGAAATTGAAAGAAGAACTTGAAACGGTGCAAAGCCTAATGAAGAAGGCACAGACTTATTTTAATTCGTTTATTCGTAGACGTGATGCAAACAAAAACTGCATAAGCTGCAATAGTTTGCTTACAGGTAAATTTGACGCTGGACACTATTTTAGTAGTGGCACACATAAAGCAGTAACATTTGACGAAAGAAACGTACACGGTCAATGTGTGGCTTGTAACCAACACAAACACGGAAACTTACTAAACTATCAAATAGGCATAGAAAAACGAATAGGAGGCGAAGAACTTATAAGCCTACACGAAGAAGCACACAAAACACGAAAGTATACACGTGAAGAATTAAAAGACATTATAGAATTGTACAAGAAAAAAGTAAAGAATGGAATATAACAACGATTGGAGATATGATTTAAAATTAGGTGAAAAAGGTGAAAATTTATTAGCAAATATTTTATTATTAAAAGGCGATACGATAGAAGTTAAAACAGATTTTCAAGCCCAAGAAACAGGAAATGTTTTTGTTGAATATAAGAGCAGAGATAAACTTAGTGGTATATCAACTTCTATTGCTACATTTTGGGCATTTATAATAAGTAACGAGCAGATAGTTATTATTGAAATGGAAAAATTAAAGAAACTATGTAAAATTAAAGGCTTGAAAAGAGTAAAAGGTGGTGATGACAACACAAGCGAAGGAGTTTTATTACCTGTATGCACATTGGTAAGTAAATAAACACTATATTTGTATACACAAACACTTAATTAATATACGTTATGAAACACTTATTTAAAGCACTTGCAGCTTTTCAGCAAGAAGTAAAGCCTATATTCAAAGGCACAAAAGGTTATGGCTATTCTTATGCAGACTTGCCTACAATCTTCGACAAGATTAACCCACTATTACAGAAACACGGATTAGGATTCACACAACTAATTAACACACACGAAGAAGACAACTACTTAAACACTATTATCTTCCACGTAGAAAGCGGTGAGACGTTAGAATCAAACACACTTATACCACAAGCAACATTAAAAGGTATGAACGACTACCAAAGCTTCGGTAGTGGTGTAACATACTTCAGACGTTACGCACTATCTTCTGCACTTGGTTTAGTAACAGACAAAGACACAGATGCGGCTGGTGAGCAAGTACCTGTAGTTAAGAAAGAAAAGTTAAACACTAAACGTTTTTCAGATGCACTTATAGCAGTACAAGAAGGCAAGATTACGAAAGACAAACTAATAGACAAGTTTGCACTAACTAACGTTCAATCTAAAGCACTTGAATTATGTTGAAGATTAGATGTTCTTCCATTGGTAAAATAATGACCAATTCACGAAGTAAAACAGAAACGTTAAGTAAGACTTGCAAGACATACTTACAAGAACTTGCAATAGAAGAAATGTACGGTAAGCGTAAAGAGTTTTCAAGTAGGTATACAGACAAAGGAAACGCAGTAGAAGACGAAGGAATCAAGCTATGTGAAAGCGTTTTAGACTTGGGCTTTATGTATAAGAACGAAGAACACTTTACAAACGACTACTTGACAGGAACGCCAGACGTAAACACGGACATAATACTTGACGTTAAATCAAGTTGGGACGCTACAACCTTTCCGTTTTTTGTTGATGAAATACCAAACAAAGACTACTACTATCAACTACAAGGCTATATGGCTTTAACAGGTAAGCGTAAATCTTACTTATGTTATTGCTTAATTAACACGCCAGAACTTATGGTAGAAGATGAGGTAAGGCGCGCACATTGGAAAGAACACTTAATAGACGAAAACGAAGAACTACGTAACCACGTTGAAGCACAACACAACTTCGACAACATACCAGCAGAAAGACGAATAAAAACGTTTGAAGTAAGATATGACAAAGACGTAGTAAAAGCAATCTACGACAGAGTAAAAGAATGTCGTGAATATTACAAAACACTAATCAATGAAAACACGAAAGAGTAAAGTCATTACATTAAGAGTAACAGACGAAGAAAAGAAGCTTTTAGAATTGAAAGCAAGGCGCACACGAAAGACGTTAAGCGCATACATTTTAAGTAAAACAATAAAGTAACAATGGAACAGAAAAACAACACAGGTGCAATCTTTAAGAACGACTACAAAAAGACGGAGCAGCACCCAGACTACAAAGGTAAAGCAATGATAGACAACAAAGCTAAAGACGTTGCAGTATGGTTAAACGAATCACAAAACGGAAAGCAGTATTTTAGTATTAAGTTTTCAGAACCTTACCAAGCAGAAGCAGAAGCACCAAAGCAGAATATGCCACAAGATTTACCAGATAGCGGTTTACCTTTTTAAGTTAGGTGTTCATATGGTGGAAAGCGTACAGAGATGTGCGCTTTTTTTTATGCACAACGTTTCGTGTAAAAGTACGTCTATACACTATTAGAAAATAATCACTACATTTGTTTAGATACTAATCAATGAAATGGCTTTCAAAAGTTGCTGAACATCACGCAGACTATTTACGCATAGTAAAGAGTTTAGGAGTTGACGACTTGGCTGAAGACATAGTACAAGAAATGTACATTAAGATTAGTAAGTATTGTTCGCCAGAACGTATACTACGAGAAAACGGAACAGTAAACAAATACTACATAAGGTGCGTACTTTACAATTTAGTCTTTGACTACCGTAAACAACAAAACAAGCATAAGAAAGTTAATATAGAAGAAGTCTACAATTTGGGAGTTGAATACGATTACATAGAAGAAACAGAAGCTTTTACTTCATTGATTAAGAGAATTGATAGCGAAGTAGAAACGTGGCACTGGTACGATGAAATGCTATTTAATCTTTACCGTGATAGTGGTAAGTCAATACGCAAACTTTCTGAAGAAACACGAATAAGTACAAGCAGCATATTTCAAACATTAAAGTATTGTAAGAAAAGAATACGTAAAAATGTAGGTGAAGACTATGAAGACTTTATGAACGAAGACTACGAATTACTATGAACGAAAAAGACGTTAAAGCAGAAATAAAAAGACTAAAGACAAAGATTAAAGGCGATATGCTAGAAGATATGGAAACGCTTCAACAGATATACGAACTAAAGCTAATCTTAAATCCAGAAATTAAAAACAAACCAGAATTAGACGACGATGAATGTTTGTCTTGTGGTGCTTAAATAAAAACAAATGGAAAAGAAACCAAGAAAAAAACGAACTACAAAAAAGAAGTCTGAAGGATTAGGCGACACAATAGAAAAGATAACAGAAGCAACAGGTATTAAAAAAGTTGTTAAATGGTTAGCTGGTGATGACTGTGGGTGTGAAGAACGTAAAGAAAAGTTAAACAAACTTTGGAGATATACACAACCTAAATGCCTACAAGAAGACGAACACGAATGGCTAAATGAATGGTACACAAAGAGACGCGAAACTATGAGACCAAGTGACCAAAAAAGAATGCTACAAATTTACAATAGAATCTTTGACACTAATCAACAAGGCACACAATGTAGCAGTTGCTTACGCGAGATAAACACGAAAATGTATAAAGTATTTGAAACTTACGACAATGGCGAAAAGAGGTAGACCAAGAAAGATAGAAAGCACAGAACAAATGTACGATATGTTCAAAGCTTACAAATTAGAAAGAAAAAGCAATCCAAGAATAAAGTACCACCTAAACCAAAGAAGTGGTGATATGGTAGGAGAACCTTTAGAAGTACCTTTAACAATGGAAGGCTTCGAACTATTTTGTTGGAATCAATACGACTTAACGATAAGTAATTACTTCGATAAGAAAGAAGAATACAAAGAATTTTATACCGTCTGTTCACGTATACGCAAGGAAATAAGAGAAGACCAAATTACAGGAGGTATGGTTGGACAGTATAACCCAAGCATAACACAACGTCTAAACGCACTAAAAGAGCAGATAGAACAAACGAACATAGAGCAACCACTTTTCCCAGATGTTAAAGAGAACGACGGCAATCAATAAAATACTTGCGTTAAGAAAACGAATCAAAATAATTCAAGGCGGAACTTCTGCTGGTAAGACATTCGGCATACTTCCAATACTCATAGACAAAGCAGCAAAGAAAGGTGGTTTAGAAATTAGCGTAGTAGCTGAAAGTATACCACATTTAAGACGTGGTGCTTTAAGAGACTTCTTGAAAGTAATGAAGTGGACAAATAGGTTTGTAGACGACAGGTTTAACAAGTCACTACTAAAATACGAATTTGCAAATGGCAGCTTTATAGAATTTTTTAGCGCAGACGATTCAAGTAAGTTAAGAGGTGCCAGGCGTGACATTCTTTACGTAAACGAATGTAACAATGTAAACTTTGAAGCTTACAACGAATTAAGCATACGAACAAAACACGAAGTATATTTAGACTTTAACCCAGCCAATGAATTTTGGGTTGAAGAAATCAAAGAAGACAAGGAAGCAGACTTTATAATTCTAACGTACAAAGACAACGAAGCACTTGACAAAGGTATTGTAGACCAAATAGAAAAGAATCGCTTAAAAGCAGAAACAAGCACTTATTGGCGTAATTGGTGGAAGGTCTACGGACTTGGTGAACTTGGTATGCTTGAAGGTGTAGTCTTTAGCAATTGGAAACAATTAGACACGATACCGAAAGAAGCACGACTTGTAGGCATAGGTCTTGACTTTGGTTACACAAACGACCCAACTTCTTGCATTGAAATATACAAGCATAACGAAAAACGAATACTAAACGAAATAGTATATCAAACAGGTTTGCTTAATTCAGACATAGCAAACAAGCTACCTAAAGACGTGCCTGTATACGCAGATAGTGCAGAACCTAAATCAATCGCAGACATTCAGCGCTACGGAATCACGATAAAAGGCGTAACAAAAGGTCGTGACAGTATCAACTACGGAATTGATGTAATGCAACGTGAAAACTATTTAGTCACTTCTAATAGCACGAACTTAATTAAAGAGTTAAGAAGCTATTGTTGGGATACTGACAAGACAGGAAAACGACTAAACAAACCTATTGATAATTACAACCACGCAATCGATGCGGTGCGCTATCACGAAATGGAAACGTTAGGAATGAACAAGAACTACGGAAGCTACAATGTACTATGATTGATTTAAGAAAAGGAGATTGCTTAGAGGTTATGAAGTCAATACCTAACGCCTCAATAGATGCAATAATAACAGACCCTCCTTATGGTACTACTGCTTGTAAGTGGGATTCAGTTATAGACTTTGATTTGATGTGGGAGCAACTAAACAGGATTATAAAACCGAATGGCGCAATAGTATTATTTGGTAGCGAGCCATTTAGTAGTGCTTTGAGAATGAGTAATATTAAGAATTATAAGTATGATTGGATATGGAATAAAAGACTTGCAGGGAATGTTTTTTTAGCTAAAAGCCAACCTATGAAGATACACGAAAACATAATAGTATTCAATAGCACAAAAGACGGTTTTTACCCTATTAAAACCGATTTAGAAAAAGTTAGAAGTTACAAAGATAAATATGGAGGTGGAGAAAGTTTTGGTAAAAAAGGAACGGGAGAAAAAATACACACCACAAAAGGCAAAAACCCAAAAAGTATTATAGACATATCAAACGCAAACAGAAAAGGCAACAAACACCCAACACAAAAACCCGTTGAGTTAATGGAGTACTTAATAAAAACATACACCAATGAAAATGAAACTGTTTTAGATTTTACAATGGGTAGTGGTTCTACTATGATAGCGTGTCAAAACACGAATAGAAACGGAATAGGTATTGAACAAGATGAGAATTATTTTGAGATAGCGCAACAAAGAATTAAAGAAAACGAATACAAATTGTTTTAGTCTGTAAAGTACAAAAACACGAAAAAAAAGTTATTACTATATGAAGTTAGATATTCTACTACCTACTAACCTTTCTGAAATACCATTATCACGGTATCAAGAATTCATTGCTATGAAAGAAAAAAGCAACGATGAAGAATTTATAGCGCAAAAGATGATACAGATATTCTGCGGTATGAAGCTTGGCGAAGTGGCGAAGATTAAAATGAAGCACTTAAACGAATTGATTACACACTTTACAAAAGTGTTTAGTGAAAAGCCTCAACTAATAAGAAAGTTTAAAATTAAAGACATAGAATTTGGCTTCATTCCAAAGTTTGACGACATAAGCTTCGGCGAGTATGTAGATATAGAAAACTATATGAAAGATTGGAAGACGTACCACAAGGCTTTAAGCGTAATGTACAGACCGATTAAAAACACGAACAAAGATAAGTATGAAATAGTAGACTACGAACCTAACGAAGATATGCAAGACATAATGAAGTTTGCACCTTTAGACGTAGCGATAAGCAGTAGTTTTTTTTTGTCAAGTTTAGGAATAGAATTACTGAAAGCTACCCAGACTTATTTACAGAAAGAACTGAAGAAGATGAAGAAGGATTTAACCAATTCAGCGAAAGATACCAATTTGGTAAAAACTGGGGTTGGTATGGAAGTATCTATGGATTGGCTGACGGAGACATTACAAAGTTTGATGAAGTCACAGAGTACAAGCTTACTAAATGTCTCACCTATCTTACCTTCCAAAAACAGAAACACGAAATCGAAGCCAGAGAACTTAAACAACAAATGAAGCGATGAATTATTTTGATATTATAGACAAACTAAAAACACACTTTGACGGAGACGTTTTAGTAAACACAGTTACACAAGGTAACCTGTTCGATATAGACTTAAGCAAACAAACTATATTCCCTTTGGTGCATATCATTGTAAACACGGCTTCACTTGAAGGCAACGTAGTGCGGTACAACATATCTATTTTAGCGATGGACATCGTAGACATAACAAAAGACGAAGAAGAAAATAAGTTTGACGGCAATGACAACGAACTATATGTTCTGAACACACAACTACAAGTATTGACAAGGTGCTACGAACTTTTACTACGAGGTGACTTATGGACTGACAAATTCCAAATAGACGGCAATCCTACTTGTGAACCTTTTGTAGACAGATTCGAAAATAAGTTAGCTGGTTGGACAATGACAACAGACATATTAATTCCTAACGGTATGACTATTTGCTAATGGCAGAATTTGAAAACATACAAGACGTTCTAAATAGTTTTCGTGATAGCGTAATACGTGATGCGAAAAAGAACCTACAAAGCCAAAACACTACAGGCAATTTAAGTAGGTCTTTAAAGTCTTATGTTAAAGAATCTAAAAATAGTGTACAGATAAGTTTTGAAATGGACGAATACGGCTTCTTTCAAGACAGAGGTGTAAAAGGTACGAAAAGTGGTAAGAGTTTAGACGGCTACAAATACACGAACAAAATGCCACCACCTAAAGCCTTTGATAAATGGGCAATAAAAAAAGGATTAGCACCACGTGATATAAAAGGAAAGTTCAAAAGTAGAAAAGGTTTAAACTTTGCAATTGCAAGAAGCGTATTTGAAAAAGGTATAAAGCCAACAATGTTTTTTACCAAACCTTTTGAAAAGTATTATAAGAAACTGCCAGAGGAACTAATAAAAAAATACGGTTTAGATATGGAACAACTATTTGACCAAATAACGAAATCAAACTTTAACAAATGAGTATAAACTTATCACGTTCACCTTTAATATTTTTAATTAACGTACCAAGTCAGACATCTACAAGAATTGAACTGTATTTATGGACGACAGGCGCACAACCTGCATCGCCACAATATACACTAAGCAAGAAGATACCTGCAACCAACAACATAAAAACGTACTATGACATTGCGCCATACGTTAAAGAGTTCTATAATTTCGGTGCTTTCGATAATACAGCAGCGACGCTATTCAATACGCCAACAAGTACGGACTACATTGTTAAGTATGTAGTAGAAAAATTTAAAACTATTGGCGGTGTAGAAACCTCAGCAGGAACGGACGAAGGTTATTTTATGAATGGCTACTCCGAATATATGCAAGGCTTAAATACAGTAGCTACAGACGTACTACTTGACGAAGGAACATACTTATATAATTACGATGCAGATATTCCAACAAGTCAAGGCAATGCACTTGCAGGAAGCTTTGACGCAGAAATGGCAATAGGAGAAAAAATAAGATACACTAATTTAAGCACAGCAGCAACACAAGACTATACAGCAACAGTTGACGGCATTACGTCATTTGGTAGGGTTAACACAGGCTGGAACTTGTACGGAAACAAGGTAGAAAAATTAAACACTTCAAGCAATGTAATTTGGACTGCTACATTTAAGCCTGTATGTGAGCCTAAATATAAACCTGTTATAATTGACTTTGTAAACAAATACGGAAGTTGGTCGCGTATATACTTCCTAAAAGCCAATAAAAGAAACATAACGGTAAAGGCAGACAACTACAAATTAAATCCACAAGCGTTACCATACTCACCAACGCAAGACGGTGGACAGATACACGAATTTAATAAGACAGGAAATGAAAGCATAAAACTTAACACAGGTTGGGTTAATGACAGCTATGCAGAGTACATACAGCAGCTTCTACTAAGCGAAAATGTAACCTTGTTAGATTATGATTACAACCAAAATTATAACCCTGTAAACGTAAAATCCAAAAGCTTAGAAAAACAGACAGGTTTAAATAACGGAATGATGAATTATACTTTAGACTTTGATTTTGCTTATGACTTAATCAACAACGTTATATAATGCGGACAGTTCAAGTTTACATAGAAGGACAGCGCTTAGACTTATTTGATGACGAACAGATAAACGTTACAAGTACACAACAAAACGTTCAAGACATTAGCAAAGTATTTACGGACTTTAGCCAGTCTTTTTCAGTTCCTGCTTCAGCAAAGAATAATGAAATATTCCAACACTTCTACCAAAACGACATAGATAGCACTTTAGATTATAACCTACGCAGAGAGGGAAATATAGAAATAGATTATACGCCTTTTCGCACAGGTACTATAAGCCTTGAAAAATCAGAGGTAAAAAACAATCGTGCTTACAGCTATCAAATAACTTTCTACGGAGATATCACGAGCCTAAAAGATAAATTTGGTGAAG
>Ga0099800_1254_pt1 | contig 13497 bp, 19 predicted proteins | sample Uncmet6_SortRC_1_FD_89868 | JGI IMG/M metagenome (GOLD analysis project Ga0099800, IMG submission 89868) | Marine eukaryotic communities from CALCOFI LINE 67, Pacific Ocean - CN11_C50_N6_SortRC_1 | ecosystem: Environmental > Aquatic > Marine > Oceanic | place: Pacific Ocean: Monterey Bay... | reverse complement strand
GTACCTTCATAGCAGGAACCTGAAGACGCATAAGAATCGGCACATCACGTACGCTGGGATGGGGAGGGTCAATGTTGTGCTCGGCTGGGGAGATTGTGTGCAGGAGGAGCACAAGTTCGGGACCAGCTTTGCTATGCTACTCAAAAAAGGCGCTAAGACGGAAAGGTTGGGGGAGAAGGCCTTCAGGTCCCCCCCCCGTGTACCCCAAGGTTTTGCTGGCAAAGAAAAAGAAGCAGAACTCGTCGGCAGCGGACATCGTAGTCCACAGCTCCGGGGAGGCATTTTACTTCGAGGAGGCCTCGAGCAACTCATCGGGATCTGGGAGGGCGGCCGATATTGAGGTGGAGGGACTGGTCTTCCCGTCGAGCAGCAGCGACGAGGGGAGCTACTGTAGCCCCACGGAGAGCCCAGGGAGGAGTGATACTGAGAAAGCCAGCTCAACGAATGAGGAGGTGGAAGTGGAGATGAGAATGAAAAGGGCCAGGGAGCTGAAGAAGCACTACAGGGTGGAAATGGTCGAAGAATTCATGCACAACAAGAAGTCTCCGAAGATGAGGGACGAGCATGTTACCAGAGTGGGTAGAAAGGGGATGTTTGGAGGGAGCAAAATCGGTATCAAGTATGAGGAGCTTTGAGGGGGGAGGTTGTCTGGGGGGCGGGGGTTGAGATGAGAAGGCTCACAAAACCAAATTGAATTGCAATTTTTTTTCTTTTTGCTTTGCCGCTGTCGTCGCTGTGGTCGTTGTGGTCGTTGTCCCCCTGCCTTTGCGTCGTTTTCTGTAAGTCTTTGTTCAAATTGCTTTCCTTTGACTCTTCATCGATCATCCCTTTGTGTTATTCTGAATCTACAGTGAAGGATGTGAAGACGCCCGTGGCCTCACTCCACTCTTCGTTAACCTGCCCAGGCACTCCGCCCAGCCCTGCCCCCTTCTTGCACCACCGCAGGAAGCCCTCGATCTGTTTTTTCTTGCCCTCAACTATCATTTCGCACCTGGTTGGGGAACGACGAAGAACAATGTGAGCAAAGGTATGTACGTGGTCAAAGAAAATGAGCTAACTCCGCTCCCTCACCTCCCAGGAGAGTCGCTCAGCTTTCCTGTGAGCTTCCTAAAGTTAGTGGCCTCATTCTTTGCCTGAGCTACGTAATACTTGCCCGATGTGTGGTCAGTTACTGTGATCTTGCATTGGACAAAGTCGGAGGAGGTGCATGAGAGGGAGGAGGATGGGGGGGGGGAGGAAGCGGGTGGGGTGTGGTCGGTGGGGAAGGGCCGACAGGGAGTGATATTTGGGGAAATAGGTGAAGGAGGATATTGAATGGATAAGGATGACGGCAATGAGGAAGAGAAGGGGGGGGGCTGAGGTCATACTTCAGTCGTAGTTTCGAAATGGGTTGGGGTTATAAAAAAAAATGATTTTGAGACACATCAAAGTCCATCACACAAAGCCTCTCAGAAAATATGCGTTTTTTTGGCTTCGCTAGGGAAGTCGAGTTGCGGGAATTTGAATTTATTAGAAGTGTAAACCTCAGCTTGTGACAACCTGTAAAAAGGGGATTGAAAAAAGACAATGAATTAATGTGTGTTTTCACCCCTCCTCCCCTCTACCTCCCACCCCACCCCCAACCCCCCCTACGAGTCCGGCACCCCGTCCTTGTACTTTTCGATCCCGGTCTTGCTGATGACGCAGATATGTTGCATGTCCCTGAAGGCGTCGTTGTAGTCGAGGCAGTATCCAATCACGAACTCGTCAGGGACGGAGAAACCAACGAAGTCGGCCTTGAAGCCACAGGAACGGGGGGTGCGCTTCTCGAGAAGAGAGGTCACTTTGAGGCTAGCGGGGTTGTAGGTGGCGAGGAGGGGAATGAGGTAACTGAAAGGGAGAGGGGAGCGGGCGGTGGAGAGGGGGGGTTGAAAGGGGGGTTGAGAGGGGGGAGAGAGAGAGGGGAAAGGGGAAGCATATTACTTTTAAGTTTGGGTTCTCGCAGCTCTACTTGCCCATCCATACATCCATCCTCACCTCATGGTAGTTCCAGTGTCAACAATGTCCTCCACCAGAAGCACGTGTTTGCCCTTGAGTTTCTCCAGGTCGCAGCCCGATACCTTGACAGTCCCCGTGCTCTCCGTCCCCGCGTAGCTCTTTGCCCTGATGAAGTCGAAGGTGAAGGGGATGTTTTCCTGCTTGGAGAACTGGTGGAAGTTGCGGAGACAGACCTGGAGGTCCTGGAAGAAGGCGGAACCGCCTTTGAGGACGCAGAGGAGGTGGATGGTCTTACCAGTGTAGGCAGCGCGGATGTCGGCTGCGAGCTTCTGGACCCTGTCCATTATCATGCCGTGGGAGATGAGGACAGTGGAGACACAATCCTGGTAGTGGTTGGGGATGAGGAAGTGATCCTTGGTCTGCTGCTGGGACGACGAGATGGTTATGGGCTCAAATCTGGAGGTGCTACCGAAGGAGCGGGGACCTCCGGGAGCTGACGAGGTGGAGGGGGTAGTAGAGAGCATCTGAGGGGAGAGTGAAGGGTTTGGAGGGGGTTATGTGTTAGCGGATAAAAGCGGTCCGTTGGCATTGGATAAAGTTTATCATCGGCAATGTGTCTTGCAATGTTCTGAACCCGCGTTTTCCCTTGTATTTCACGGGTCATCCAATCTTACCTGAAGATCCAATTGAGATTGGGACAATTCGGATGAAATGTCCATGGCCTTAGACGTCCCAGGTTCAAGGGTAGAAGGAGGCGATCTTGAGAGTTGTTGGCTAAGTCCTGACATGTTTACTAAGGTTGCGTTAGTAAACGTGAGCAGTGCTGTAAGGGGTGTAAAAGAGTTAAAGAGCGGGTGTCGTCGCAGGGTGGGAAGCCAAAAGCAAGCCAGGAGGGTGATTGAGTTAGATTGAAGCATAAGTGTCTCGTCTTCATTGCAATGTGTAGCCGCACATCACAAATTTCTCCGAAAAATCTCACCAACTACGGAGCAAAATTTATTCCTAGATCCGAAGTCACCAAAGGAGGAAGTCGAGAAAACAAGTTTCCTTTTTGATCCTTTTTGAACACAACAACACACTCACCTTATCCCCGACTCCACCCTAGCTTCTCTCTCTTTCTCGTTTCTGTGAATCAATCCCCCTGAAATGTTCTTCTCTCCCAGCAAGTTCTCCTACCAGGTTCTGTTAATCCAGGTCCTGTTAATCGTCCCAGTCCTTTCCTGGGGTACCCGTCGTCGTCTTCCCGACGGTACCCTCGAGGATCGTAGCCACGGTGTCAAGGTCCTCTTCAAGGGTTGCGCCGTGATATCAATCCTGTTCATCTTCATCCTAAATTTTTACAAGGTAGTATACTTCCTCGGTAACACCCCCCCTGGGAGGGTCTTTAAGAGGCTGGCGTGGGAGAGGGTGCTGGTGCCACTGAAGAAGGTGCTGAAGGGGGAGAGGCTGGGGGAGGGGAGGGGGAGGAAGAAAATGGCGGTGGTTAATAGGGGAGCAGAGAGGAGGTACATGGAGGAGGTCAGCAGGCAGGCTGCCAACCCGCAGGATACTAAGAAGGACATGTAGAGAGGGTGGGGGTGGGGGGGGGGGATATGGGGGGGGCTACTTGCTAATAGGAAAGGCTGTGTTGTTCCATCAATAAACATCACCCCTTAACAACGGCAATGGGTTTAAGCTTTGCAACCTTTTCGCTGATCCCCGCCTCGTGGCATGTGTTGACAACCTCCGTTACATCCTTATAGCTCTCCGGCGCCTCCTCCATCACGAGTTTCGGGCTGGCCACCCTGATGCTTATCCCCTGGCTCTGCAGGTTGTCCAAAACGTCCGTGTAGCTAAGCTGCCTCCTGCTCTTGCTCCTGCTCTGCGCCCTCCCCGCCCCGTGGCACGTGCTCCCGAACGTCTCCGACATACCCTTCTGCGTCCCCGCCAGCACATAACTGCATGTCCCCATGGTCCCCCCCACAAGCACCGGCTGACCTGTGTGCTGGTAGTCCACTGGGATACAAGGGTGGTGGGGGGGGAAGGCACGGGTGGCTCCTTTGCGGTGGACGAGGAGGGTCTTGAGGGAACCGGACACCATGTGCTGCTCGACCTTGGCGATGTTGTGGCTGACGTCGTAGACTACCTCCATACCCAAATCGTCGGGGGTGGAGTCAAACATCTTCGCGAAAGTTTGCCTAAGGGACGGCCAGAAGGGTTGGGGGGGGGGGAGGGGGGGTTAGTTCAAGGTAGGATTGGTAGGGTTATATATTATATTATACTATAGTTCCCTCTCCCCCTCCTCCTCTTTCTTCCTTCCATCCCTCACCTTGCCAAGAAAGTCATGGCGCTCCTATTAACCCACGCATAGTTCGCCGCCGCGGCCATGCTCCCCAGGTAGTTCTGTCCTTCCCTGCTCTGTATCTTCGCGCACGCCAGTTGCCTATCGTTGACAACGATCCCGTCCCTCGCCATGGCCCTCTCCATCTCCACCAAAGCGTCCGTGGCAACCTGGTGACCGAGGCCACGGGAACCGGAGTGGATCATAACGACGACCTGGCCACGGGTCAGGCCCATACGGGAGGCCTTCCACTTGTCGCAGACCTCGTCAACCACCTGGATCTCGCAGTAGTGGTTCCCCGCCCCCAGCGTCCCCAGCTGTGGTAGTCCCCTCTTCTTAGCCCTCCTGCTTACGAGCCTCGGGTCGGCCTGGAGCATCCTACCGTATTCCTCGCAGTGCTCCTTGTCCTCGGCCCAGGCGTAGCCCTCCCGAAGGGACCAGTCCATGCCTAGCTCCATGGCGTCGTCGAGGTCCTTGGCGGTCGTTGGGATAACCCCTTTGCTCCCGACGCCTACGGGGATGTGGTCGAAGAGGGACTGGGCGAGCTGCTCCCTCTTGTCCTTAACGTCGTCGTAGAAAAGGTTCGTCCTGAGCAGCCTTACCCCGCAGTTTATGTCGAACCCAACGCCGCCGGGGGAGACGATGGACGAGGGGTCGTTCATGTCAAAGGCGGCGACGTTGCCGATGGAGAAACCGTAGCCGGAGTGGACGTCGGGCATGGCGAGGGAGGCGCGGACTATACCGGGGAGGGCGGCTACGTTGGCAATCTGCTGGACTGCAGGGATGAAACCAGTGAAACCTATTTTAGGATGAGAAGGAGAGAAAGCGAAAGGTTTTGTGAGGGGTTAGGGCGAGTGGGGGGTGCGGTGAGCGAAGCGAACCGCTGAAGAGGTTTGGGGTGGGGGCTAATGTTGCGTCCAATGTTGGGTCCAAGGGTCCAATGTTGGGTCCAATGTTGGGTCCAATGTTGGGTCTAATGTTGGGTCCTTTGCTTGGCCTTTTTGCCCATTCTTCATGCTAAACCCACCCCCGCCCGTGTTGAGTATTCGTGGTCTGTTGGGGTAACCTCCTGTTGGGGTAACATAACAAATTTCCTCCCCTGTCCCCCACCCCTTGTTCACCCACCTGTTTCCGAGGAGCACGACTGCTGAAGTTCTGAGAGCATGAGTGCCTCAAGTCTATGGTTGACGTAGAATATCCCGGGAACCGTCTGGTTGGGCGTAAACCCCGGCGCTATCTGCCAGGTGTTGGGAGTAAGCTTGGTTATGTATTTCATGGACTCCTCGTAGGTCCTGACGATACGAGGGCGGACTGTGGTTTGTGTGGGTTGGGAAGGGATGCCTGTTGGAGCTCCACAATCAGCAGACATTATGGATGACATTGTTTATTTGTGGGTGCTTATTTGTGGGTGAAAATGTGGCAAAATGTTGGTTGGATCGGGCTTTCCGAGATGAAGAAATGTTGCGAACATCTTTATTGCGACATCTCTACTAAGCTCAGAGTGTTCTCCTTTGCACGCTTTGAGGCATAAACTAAACAGTTTATGCACGTCGTTGGTGGTTGGAATAGCACCGCGCGTGAGAAACAGCCTGCATAAGTCGTGTGCTCCACAATTGACAGTAAAAGTAAGTGGTGAAGCAACAATTCCATTAGGGTCAACCACTGTCTTGTTCACATTTGCTCCATGATCGAGAAGTGCTATGGCGTGATCAATGTATCCCTCAATAACAGCAAGCACCAAAAGGTTAGGGGAATAGTTTTCCACCACCCCTTCGAATCGTAGGTCCATATTAGGGTCAAGTCCATGTTCTAAGAGCAATCTCAAGATTGTTGGATTGTCACTAATCTCCATTGACCTTTCTGCGGTCATGTACATGGATTCCTTGTTGTCGAAGCCGGCTTCTAAGGTAAGCTTGACCATCTCAACATTATCTTGAAGTGAGGCGATATAGAGGACTGAAAGTACCTTCAATTTCTCATCAACAAGCTCTGAATAAACGCCTAACAAAACCTCAGGACCATGTTCCTTGGCATACCCCTTGATGCGATCCCAGTCTTCGTCAATAGCCCATTGAAAGCACCTCTTTTGACCCTCTGTCAAATCGTCCAAAATATATACTGCCACATTTGTGGTCTCAGATGAATTGTGTGTCGATTGTCCCTCTGATTGTGATGCCATTTTTGAGCGAACCTATCCCGAATGTAAGTTTATAGCGGCAAATTACGACGTGAAAGTGACCAAGAAAGCCTTCAAGCTACTCCACTTAGGCAGAAGTGTCGTGTAGGTGCTAATATTGGAGTCCACCTCTGAGAAAGTTTCATCTTCTTGTTGAAGCAAATGAGAGAGGAACAAAATTAGTTGGAGAAATATGAAATTGTTCATTCTCACGCTAATCGCAATAAAAGATAAGCAATTTGATGTACATAGAATTCTGATAAATTGCTCATAGCCGCAGCATTACTGTATTGTTTCGTTCACTTCTTCTTACCCCTACTATTCTTGCCCTTCTTGCCCTTCTTGCCCTTCTTCCCCGTCGCAACTACTCCCACATCCGCTACTCCCACATCCGTTGCTCCCGCCGCCGCTCCCTTCCCTGTCTTTGATCTTTTCTTTACCATTGCCTCACTCTCCCCCCTTTCGTTCAGCGGTCCCGTGCATTGCACCTTGTGTTCCCTCCAGTGCTTGAGCTGGCACTCCCTCGAGCAGTAGGCGACGTTGCGACAGGGACACATATGGAGCTTGTCACGTTCCTTGGCAGTAAGAGCCTCGCAAACAAAGCAGCAGAAGGGACGGCCTTGAAGGTAATGTTTCGTGATGTTGGTGATTGTAGGATCGCGATAGGAAGGATGGGCTAAATTGAATTTATCTCGAACTACGTCAGGATCGGGCTTTCCAAGATGAATAAATGTTGTGAACATCTTTATTGCGACATCTCTACTAAGGTCAGAGTTTTCTCCTTTGCACGCTGTGAGGCAATGACGAAACAGCACATCCACGTCGTTGGTGGTTGGGATAGCACCGCGTGCGAAAAACAGCCTGCATATCTCGTGTGCTCCATAACCTATAGCATAAGCAAGTGGTGAAAAAACATCTCCATCAGAGTCAACCACTGCCTTGTTCACATTTGCTCCATGATCGAGAAGTGCTATGGCCTGATCAATGTGTCCCTTTTCAACAGCAAGGATCAAAAGGTTGGAAAAGTCTTCCATCACCCCTTCGACTCGTAGGTCCATATTAGGGTCAAGTCCACGTTCTAAGAGCAATCTCAAGATTGTTGAATTGTCACTATTCTTCATTGATATATTTGCGGCAGTGTACATGGCTTCCTTGTTGTCAAAGCCGGCCTCTAAGACAAGCTTGACCATCTCAATATTTTGGTAATGTGAGGCCACGGTGAGGACTGAACATACCTTCCATTCCTCATCAACATGCTGCCTATAAACGCCTAACAAAACCTCAGGACCATGTTCCTTGGCATACCCCTTGATGAGATCCCAGTCTTGTTGAGCAGCCCATTTTATGCAGCACTGTTGACCTTCTGTCAAATCGTCCCAACTAGATACAGCCACATTTGTGGTCTCTGATGAATTGTGCGACGATTGTACCTCTGATTGTGATTCCATTTTTGAGCGAACCTATCACAAGTGTAAGTTTATGCAGCAAATTACGATGTGAAACAAGCCTTGAAAGTAAAATTGGGTTTAGCCTTTTGTCTCCAAAATTTCTCTTCTTAGGTTCAAGATGTCTGAAACAACCGTCCAAGCTGTACGTTCCTCGTCTTTGACTTCGAATTACACCTCCACCGCTCCTCAAATCCAATTAATGTTGATCATATCTTCCAAACACCCCTTCCCCCGAGGAATCCCTCCCCGCCTAAGTCCATTCTGACCCCCCTCCGCCCTTAGCGTCACCTCCTATGCAAGCACACAGGTTCCCGCAACCCCATCTCCCGGCGCACGAACCAGGAGATCACCCTGACCCCCTCCTCTGCAATGTCAGAGATAACTTCCATCCTCAGTTCCCTCTCGGGTTGCACTGAGGCCGAGTTCGCCGAGGCTTCCGCCAAGCGCTCGGACTGCGGGTCGTACGCGAACGGCGGGGACCTGGGGGCATTCGGTAGGGGGGCCATGCAGAAACCGTTTGAGGATGCTACGTTCGCACTCAAGGTTGGGGAGATGTCGGACATCGTCAGCACGGACTCGGGACTTCACATCATCCTCAGGACCGCTTAAGGAAGCCTAATTAAGTGGTGGTCTGGCCCCATGTTTTTCCCAGAAAAGTGTCAAATCTACTATTACATTTTCACCGTCCTCCGCCGTTCCTGTCCCCGAGAAGCGGTGTGAGGTTGTTGGGTTCCGGTCTCTCCACTTCCCTGTTTTCCTCTTCCTGCCCTCCCCCCTCCTCTTCCTCTCCCCCCTCACTTTCCCTCCTCCGTTCATTGATGATATCGTTCATTATAGGGTCTCCCCTGTAGCCCCCCCCCCCCTGCACCCCCCGACCCTGTGCTTGCATACCGGGCACTCCCCCCTAACCCCCGTCAGCCACTTCCCTATGCACTCCTTATGGAAGAAGTGTCCACACCCCAACACCTTTAGCGTTTCGCCCTGCTCGTAGTCCTCCAGGCAGACCGGGCAGCTAATCTGTCTGTAGCAGTCAAGGAGTCTATCGTTCGTCATCCTCGTCCCCTCCTCCCCCCTCCCTCCCTCTTCCCTCCCTTCCTCCTCGTCCCCCGCCTTGAACGTAACCTCCTTCAGCGCTTCCACCTCTTCCTCTTTGCACTTCCTTGCGGCACCCAAATCACCCCTATCATCGTCAGACCCACCACCACCGAACCTGCGCCCACCGACACCGGCGCGAACGCAGACGAAAAGACAGAACAAACTACCGAAGATTGCAAACACACCAGTTATCACAACGTACATCCACTCCCCAGGGTCGATTGGCTGAGAGAAGAGAGTGAGGAAGGCGAATGTTGCTCATAGTCAGTACTCGGTTCTTGAATGTTGCTCCTAGTAATTACTCGGTGTTCTCACCAGGTTATTAACCCCCTCCCCATTCCAGTGCACTTCAATCCCCTCTACCTCCTTAGCCCTCTCCACCATATCCCTCCCGTCGTCCATCCCAACCATGATCATACCTATATCCTTCTCCTCCTTCCCGTCCCCATCCCCAACCATTACAGGTAATAGGTACTCCTCGACGTTATCGTACACGATAACACCACCCACGCAACCACCGCAAGACTCAGAGTACGTCTTGGCGTTCGACTGCTTTACCTGGAACGACGATAGGGCTGCGTTACCGGTGGGACCTCGCTGGGCTAATAGCATGTACTTTAAACCGGAGGCTTTTTCTGATGATGTACGAGTGTCGGACCAGGAGGTTACGGAGGTGGAGAAGGAAGTTGAGAGGTAAGGGTTGGATGGATCGACGGTTAGGATACCTATGTAGTCACCGGTTAACGCGTAACTAGGACCTAACATGCCGGGCTGGGAGAGGAGGGTGTAGGTGGAATCGAGGTAGTTGTACTGCATGGTGGCTGATACCTGTGTAGAGGGTGGTGGTAATGGGGGAGGACTCATGGGTGAGGACTCGGTCGGGGGGAGATCCATGACCCCGTCGGTGGGAGAGTACTCCCTGGTCTTGCAGGTCTCTCTAGTGGTTGTTTTTGTGATAAATTGGTGGTGTTCTGTGGATTGGGCGCTGTGATTGAAATGGTTCTGTTGACTTACATGCGTTATTAAGTGTATGAAAGAGAATATGGGGAATATGATAGCTATACTATTCTTCATATTGATCTCAAATTGTATTTGATGAGCGTTAAGGTGAAAATGGGGATATTATTGGAATTCTGCCTTTTCCTGAAGTCGTCCGGCTAGGGAACGTGGTTTTTGACAATTTGGTTGTAAAATCTGAAAACTGGTTTTAGCGATTTAAGCGATAACTATGTCGAAACGTAGGCTTAGTAGTCTTTCTATAAGTCATGAGCACCTTGAATATTTGCCAAACGACCAGGATGAGGAGTGAGTGACCATAGAAGTGCCAAAAATGGGCGATAGTGGCTCTTTTGGAGGCCCTTGTTTGACTTAATCAGGCTACTATTTCTGGGACCCACGTCGACGAGCTCCGGGAATCGACCGTTCCCGGCGGTTTCTTTTATGAATCTTATTGTAGTGGTCCACAAGTTTCAAAAATGGCACCTCACCCCCTCCTTTCTCCCGAAACTTTAGATCTTGGAAATCCTTTGAAACCCTTTGCTGCGAAAACGGCGAATTAGTCGGACTTCCTTCTGACATATACAAAGGGTTGAACGTGATCGTTGTCAGTATCATTTCTTCACCTGGACCAGATTATCAGCCCCCTTCTATAATTGGGGTTAATCAAGTAAACGCACTTTTCTATATGAAGTTCACTTTTCATAGCATTGTTACGGCTATTAACATACCACGTGAATATTCCCCTTTCCCCTCCCTTAACATCTCCGCCGCAATCATTTCCTCTCAATCCCACTTTTCCCCATGCTGGTAACTCCCCACACACCAACCCCATCCAAATTGCGAGTATTCCTGTCCCAAATCTCGTCGTACCCCACCCCCATACCACCACGGAGCCCACGAAGTATCCTTCTGCCGTCACAACCATGTTCCTGCCAAATAGAACAACTCCTCCCTCCTCCCCCCCCCCCTCCCCACGCCGCTTCAGTGGGATGGGAGACGTTTCAGTAAGATTCATAGAGGATCGAGCCTCCCTATATACTGCTCAGCGGAATCATTGGCAGAAAACGTACTTTTAGACGCAGAGGAGACGAGTAATCATGGCCTCAAATCGAGGAAATATAGCGATGAGGATGGCAAAAAGTATCTCCAGAAGACGAATTAATTAATTTAAAAGACCGTAGAGGGTATAGATTACGTCTATATAGCACGAGCGTGGATTAAAAGCGCGCGACAAACCCTATAACAAAAGCAGTTTATTAGCCCTAACTTGTTCCAGCCCCAGGTCTCCTGGCCGAAAGTCGTCCAATTTCTTCCATTTCTTCCATTTCTACATACAGCCAGTACTGCAGATCTACTCAAGCGACGACCAAAGACACACAAAACAACCATTTGGATGCCATTTTAATGCACCTAAACTGAAACCCCAACAAAATATAAGCAAATTCATCAATCTCCCCTCGATCCAACCAACATTTTGCCACATTTTCACCCACAAATAAGCACCCACAAATAAACAATGTCATCCATAATGTCTGCTGATTGTGGAGCTCCAACAGGCATCCCTTCCCAACCCACACAAACCACAGTCCGCCCTCGTATCGTCAGGACCTACGAGGAGTCCATGAAATACATAACCAAGCTTACTCCCAACACCTGGCAGATAGCGCCGGGGTTTACGCCCAACCAGACGGTTCCCGGGATATTCTACGTCAACCATAGACTTGAGGCACTCATGCTCTCAGAACTTCAGCAGTCGTGCTCCTCGGAAACAGGTGGGTGAACAAGGGGTGGGGGACAGGGGAGGAAATTTGTTATGTTACCCCAACAGGAGGTTACCCCAACAGACCACGAATACTCAACACGGGCGGGGGTGGGTTTAGCATGAAGAATGGGCAAAAAGGCCAAGCAAAGGACCCAACATTAGACCCAACATTGGACCCAACATTGGACCCAACATTGGACCCTTGGACCCAACATTGGACGCAACATTAGCCCCCACCCCAAACCTCTTCAGCGGTTCGCTTCGCTCACCGCACCCCCCACTCGCCCTAACCCCTCACAAAACCTTTCGCTTTCTCTCCTTCTCATCCTAAAATAGGTTTCACTGGTTTCATCCCTGCAGTCCAGCAGATTGCCAACGTAGCCGCCCTCCCCGGTATAGTCCGCGCCTCCCTCGCCATGCCCGACGTCCACTCCGGCTACGGTTTCTCCATCGGCAACGTCGCCGCCTTTGACATGAACGACCCCTCGTCCATCGTCTCCCCCGGCGGCGTTGGGTTCGACATAAACTGCGGGGTAAGGCTGCTCAGGACGAACCTTTTCTACGACGACGTTAAGGACAAGAGGGAGCAGCTCGCCCAGTCCCTCTTCGACCACATCCCCGTAGGCGTCGGGAGCAAAGGGGTTATCCCAACGACCGCCAAGGACCTCGACGACGCCATGGAGCTAGGCATGGACTGGTCCCTTCGGGAGGGCTACGCCTGGGCCGAGGACAAGGAGCACTGCGAGGAATACGGTAGGATGCTCCAGGCCGACCCGAGGCTCGTAAGCAGGAGGGCTAAGAAGAGGGGACTACCACAGCTGGGGACGCTGGGGGCGGGGAACCACTACTGCGAGATCCAGGTGGTTGACGAGGTCTGCGACAAGTGGAAGGCCTCCCGTATGGGCCTGACCCGTGGCCAGGTCGTCGTTATGATCCACTCCGGTTCCCGTGGCCTCGGTCACCAGGTTGCCACGGACGCTTTGGTGGAGATGGAGAGGGCCATGGCGAGGGACGGGATCGTTGTCAACGATAGGCAACTGGCGTGCGCGAAGATACAGAGCAGGGAAGGACAGAACTACCTGGGGAGCATGGCCGCGGCGGCGAACTATGCGTGGGTTAATAGGAGCGCCATGACTTTCTTGGCAAGGTGAGGGATGGAAGGAAGAAAGAGGAGGAGGGGGAGAGGGAACTATAGTATAATATAATATATAACCCTACCAATCCTACCTTGAACTAACCCCCCCTCCCCCCCCCCCAACCCTTCTGGCCGTCCCTTAGGCAAACTTTCGCGAAGATGTTTGACTCCACCCCCGACGATTTGGGTATGGAGGTAGTCTACGACGTCAGCCACAACATCGCCAAGGTCGAGCAGCACATGGTGTCCGGTTCCCTCAAGACCCTCCTCGTCCACCGCAAAGGAGCCACCCGTGCCTTCCCCCCCCACCACCCTTGTATCCCAGTGGACTACCAGCACACAGGTCAGCCGGTGCTTGTGGGGGGGACCATGGGGACATGCAGTTATGTGCTGGCGGGGACGCAGAAGGGTATGTCGGAGACGTTCGGGAGCACGTGCCACGGGGCGGGGAGGGCGCAGAGCAGGAGCAAGAGCAGGAGGCAGCTTAGCTACACGGACGTTTTGGACAACCTGCAGAGCCAGGGGATAAGCATCAGGGTGGCCAGCCCGAAACTCGTGATGGAGGAGGCGCCGGAGAGCTATAAG
>Ga0099800_1247_pt1 | contig 13646 bp, 11 predicted proteins | sample Uncmet6_SortRC_1_FD_89868 | JGI IMG/M metagenome (GOLD analysis project Ga0099800, IMG submission 89868) | Marine eukaryotic communities from CALCOFI LINE 67, Pacific Ocean - CN11_C50_N6_SortRC_1 | ecosystem: Environmental > Aquatic > Marine > Oceanic | place: Pacific Ocean: Monterey Bay... | reverse complement strand
TCGTGATCTGGAAAAAATAGAATGGAATGCCTCGCTGGAAAAAGTTTTTCCGGAAACAGTGACCAATATTCTGGACCATGTCACCACCTATGACTATACCAATGGCCGCTTAACAAGTTTCACCGATGCCAACAATCAAACCATCACCATCGTCTATGATGAACTGGGCCGCCGGCAATCCTGGACTCATAGCTCAGGTTCACAACAAACCTATGCCTATACCGATGCTGACGATGGTAAACCATCTTTTATTGAAACCGATTTAAAACGCTATGATGTTGTACCCTCCGGGGAATTTGGCAGCATTCAGCAACTGGCTGCCTACAGCCCCTTGGGGCAGGAACTGGCCAAAATGGAAATCGCGGAAACCCCCGGTCAGGTGCGGGTGTTATCTCGCAAGGTATTTAACCGGAATAAAAAAGCAGTAAACGAGTATGTGCCTTATGTGGTAACCGACACCTTTGCTGCGATTCGCACCGCCGGCATCATTCCCGATGCTCCCGGCAGCCATCCGATGACTTCCTTTATCTGGGACGGTCTGGGACGAATCACTCAGGTCACTCACCCGGGACTAGCCACCGGGGTTGAACGGGCCACCGTCGAAACTAAAACCTGGCGTTCCTGGGGCGAACAGGTGAGCAAGGAATATTATGATGGCAACTCCGCCCGGATCAATTCCTGCAAGGAATTCGTCCGCCGGGGTGAAGCCGTCTATGGAGTGATTGATGAACTGGCCTGCGGCGGTAATGGCAGTCCCCATCAGTTCCAACGGGACCCAGGGGGTAATCTTGCTGCTATCAGGCTGGCAGGGGAACCCAAAGACCGGACTTTTCGGTTTGATGGATTTGGCCGGATGCAACAGCAGGTGATCCCCGGAGTGGGAGCCTATTACTTTGTTCATGACAGCTGGGGCAACCTTATTTATCAGTTCCAGTTTGACAACAATGGCCTCTATGTTTCTGGAGTTGAAAACACCTATGACGAGTTAAACCGCTTAACCGCCAGAGACACCCTGCTCCTCAGCAACAACACCCTTACCGCCGGCGTCCAGGTGGAACAGCGTTCCTATGATGCCTACAGCAGCGGATCAGTGCAAACCGGCAGCCTAGCCCAGCCACTGGGAATGATGACCCAGGTCCAGACCGTCGACACCAACAACCGTGCCAACGATTATACCGAACGCCTTGAATACAACACCCGGGGCGAGCTGGTTTATAAAACGGTCAGCATCGGCAACAGCAGCGGCTGGGCCGAGGCCTATGAACGAACCCTGGACGGCACCATCCGCTCCATCACCAACAGTGAAAACGTTGTGGCTGAATACGGCCTCACCGCCTCCATGAAAATGCGTTCGGTAAAGATGTCCTTTGATAATGGCAGCAACTTCAACAGTATTATTTCAGGGGTCACCTACAATGGTAAGGGCCAGCTGGAGCGCATCGACTATCATGACGATGGCGCCTTCACCAACCTCCAGTATGACACCAACACCCTGCGGTTAAAACGCATCCTCAGCGAATCGTCCCAGGATCTCGGCAGCGGCAGCAAGCTGCTCCAGGACCTCACCCTCTCCTACAATGGTAATAACTCCATCGTCGCCATCGCCGATGCCGTCGGCACCACCAGCTGGGGCCACATCAACCGCAATGGTAAGTTCGAGTACAATGCAAGGGATGAACTCACCAGAGTCTATGACCGCTACAATGATGACCGCAGCTATCGCTATAATGCCGCCGGTGCATTTACCCGCAATGATGATATCTTTGGGGATGACACCGCAAGAGGTGATCTCACCCAGACCATTCACCCCGACACCGGACTCATACCACGAGGCACCACCGACAACCCGTCGACCTTTGATGATGCCGGCAGGTTGAGTGCAAACACCACCGTGCGCTCCACCCTATTCGACCATAACAACCGACTCATCCGCACAACCACCGGTACCCAGACGGTGTATTATGGGTATAATCACGAAGGAAACCGGATCTACAAAGAAGTGGTCACCAATGCCGACGCCAGCTCAAAGACATCACTTTATCCCCTAAAAACACTCAACAAGGAACCTTCAGGACGCCAGTCTTATGTGTTCATTGGAGACCAACGGTTAGCAAGGGTTGAGCATGATAATAACAACCGCTGGTTTTATTATTTGAAGGATCACCTGGGATCTTCTGATATAATCATGACTGGTGGCAATGCGGGTGAGTTTGCGGATCTGCCCGTCGAGCAGATGGCTTACCGGGCTTATGGAACTGAGTATCAGCCAGAGCAGCTGGCGCAGGTGGTGCAGGTGGATGGTCAGGATAGTGATGCATGGACTGTGGCGCTGGATACCCGGCGAGAGGCTGGAGTGACTCCGGTTGAGCGGACGCATCACCGGTTTACCGGGCAGTATCTGGATGATGATACTGGGTTGTATTATTATGGGCAGAGGTATTATGATCCGGGGTTGGGGCGGTTTATCAGTGCTGATAGGTACTTTATTGAAGGGCCTGAGGAGTGTGTCAGGTCGCCGCTTGAATGTGGGTTGTATGGGTATGCGCGGAATAACCCTGTAAAGTTTACTGACCCAACTGGTGAGTGGAGCATTGGAGTAAGGGCTGGTGGTTCCGTTACCACCGGGGTTGGAAGAGTTTCTCTCGATGTTGGGTTCAGTACTGTTATTGATGAGAATAAATCATGGTTAGATCCTTCCAAATACAGTGCCACAATCAACGCCTCAGGAAGTGCTGACGCTAAAGCTGGTGGGTTTAATGCAGAAGGCGGGGTTTCTGGTTCAGTTTCAAATGCGACTCATGCTAGCCAGCTAGTAGGTCACGCTAGAAACTCTGGTTTTTCAGCTGGAAATGGCGCTGGCATTACGGGTGAAGTTTCGAGGCAGGTCGATCCAGCTGGAAACCCCGTAAGAAACTCTAGTGGAAAGGCTGTGATTCAAGCAAGTGGGGGTGCAGGCCTGACTATTGGAGCCTCGGGATATGTGGAAAACAAATCCATTGCTAAAGGTATAGTAATTGGTTTACCCGAGGGGCCTTCAGTAACAGGAGCTGATTCTAATAGCAGCACTAATCTACCAGAAGTAGATATTAGCCCCGATCTAGAGTCTGCACCTAATGGACCTGAAATTTCTGCACCAGAACTTTTGATGTAATGTGGGGGAATTATGAATGATAGTGTTTCGATTAGTTCACTTGGTTTTATAAATTACACTAAGTTCTTTATTTTGCCTATATGTTTTGCTGGATCTATTGGGTTTGTTGCAATTCCAATATTGGCTTCACAGTATGTAGTGTTGATATTCTCGGTACCAGTGGCAATATTGATTCCTAAACTGATATGGAGAATTAAGCAGTGGACTATCGGGGAGAAAGGGTTGTTAGTTGGGGATAATGAAAAATATCCATGGTCAGATGTTGACTACCTTTTTTCAGTTCCGTTGATTTGGATGTGCATTGTAAGAGTCGGTTGTGGTTCGGAGCAAAAGTTTCAAGTTACTGTCATCGACCCGAGAAACTTTCTTCGCTATTCTAAATTAGTTAAAGAGAGGTGTGGTAAAAAAACATCCTCCCAAAAATAGATTCCGTAGAAAGTAACTGTCACGGTGATGAAAAAGCGTCACGGAGACATTTCAAAAACAAATCAAAAAAAAGCGTCACGGAGACATTTCAAAAACAAATCAACATTCTACCAAAAACGGCACCTCCCCCACCATCCCCCAAAAAAAGCGTCACGGAGACATTTCAAAAACAAATCAACATTCTACCAAAAACGGCACCTCCCCCACCATCATACCGTGAACACAACCAATAAAAATAAGCTTAATTTAAAGATCTATATGACTTTTTAGACATATCTGGCAGAAAAAATAAACAAGAACAGCAATCAACCACACACTAACCAAAAACTAAAAAAAAGCGTCACGGAGACATTTCAATATCACCAAAAAAAAAGCGTCACGGTAAAACAAAAAGCGTCACCAAAAAGCGTCACGGAGACTTTTCAAAAACAAATCAACATTCTACCAATAACAGCACCTCCCCCACCATCATACCGTGAACACAACCAATAAAAATAAGCTTAATTTAAAGATCTATATGACTTTTTAGACCTATCAGGCAGGAAAAATAAACAAGAACAGCAATCAACCACACACTAACCAAAAACTAAACGCACGACCCTACAGCTGTCGGCATCATTATTCAGTTTCGAAGAAAAAAAACCAACTAACCAGTATCCACCACCTGACGCCGGCTCAACCTAAACTCATCACTACCAACCGAATGCAGACTCTCATAAACCTCAGCAACCAGAAAATCACCTTCCTCACGGCAGCGGTCCAACAGCTACCTCACAAACCGCTGCACCGACTTACCTGCCCCAGGCAAGTAACCCACCAGTTTCTCGATTTCCTCATAACCATCCACCAGCGGATCCCTCAGTCCTCGCGCCCTCCGGTAGAGGGAGGACCAGTAATAGTCCTCAGGTTTACCTGATGGCACAATACCAGCCCGGGTGGGGTTACTCCAGATATAGGTGATGGTATTAAGGCAATAGGATTCATCTTCAATCACGGGAGATTTATAGCGATCTTCAATGGCCTGACTGCGTTTGGAGAAAAACTTGTTTATAGTGCGACCGATGATAGAGTTAGCATGACGCATAAAGAATGAGAACCTTTGCCTGTCCTCGACGCATACCAGAAGATGGATATGGTTAGACATAAAGACATATTCTATGATCTTTATATTATGAACCCTCTTACATGTCAGCAGGGTTTTATAAATGGTCTGTTTGATGAAGTCTGGTTCGAGATAGAATTGACGGTTGTGACAGCGCCAGGTGATGTGGGCGATACAGTTGTTGCTGAGGATTGTTTTTCTTGGTCTTCCCATCTTGGGGTTGTGCATTAGGACGGGGGTGTTGGGTAGTGGCTTTGGTTGTCTGGGGGTGACTTTGGGTTAGGGTTTTTTGTGGCTCCGTGATACTATTTTATAGTGCCAAAAACGGCACCTCCCCTACCATCGCCCCGTGAACACAACCATATAGCTATTTTTTAAAAAAGCTTCCCGGCCACATTTCACATGAAATTACCAGACAACCTAATGCTTGTGATATCAACCTGTGGAGTTTCTCTCCAGTAAAGCTTATCTCTGTTACTCATATTGGAGCAGATATAGCTTTGGGATGCCTACGGAAATAATGTAAAATCAAAAGACCAATACTGAGGAGCATAACACCTAAGTTAAATATGGAAATTTGAGAATCTTGATCTACATCAAAGGATATCATCCCCGAAAATAACCTTATTGTCTGTAAACAAAAAACGATACCGAGGACAAGTCTGGGTGCCTTTTCTACCACTAAAATAGCAGGCACCAATATTATAACCAGTATTGAAAGGTATGAATTATGATGATTACTGGCAGTATTGGGGTTTGCTAAAATGGCGATCCATAGAAATATGGAGAAAACAGCCCCTAAAAGAAGTATGAATTTTTGTTCCATGAAACGGATCTGACGGATGGATATTAATACGAAAGGTAGGCCTACTAAAATTGGTAAGATAACATTCAGCAAATGAAAAAAATCCACTGATGGATTATCTGGAAAGAAGCTGAGAGGACTATAAAGCATCTCTAAATTATTCAACCGAACGGCCAAGATTTCAGTCAAACTCAAACCTTGATAAAATTGCATCAAATTTTCTAGTAAACTGATACTCCTATCGATGCCTCCGCCCAATACGCGCATAACAACCAGACTGTCACCCCAGGGATCAACCACTTTTTGAAAGATAGTCCAGCTACCATGCCATACTATAAAGGGAAGAGAAAAGACACTAAGCTGGAGTCCTAACCTTTTGAACGGCCAATACCACAGCATCACTAACGCAAAGATCGGCGCACTGAAAACCACCCCCCCATGACTTTGAGTTGCTGCCGCAAACAGGAAACCCGCCATAACAATCCCTTTCAAGGACTGTTTAGAATCAATAAGCAAACCTAACGAGCATAGACCTAAACCTGCACTAAGTAACTTCGGCCACATATACAGGGAATTGAACATTAAAAAATTATTTAGTGCTAAAAACATAATGATGGTAATCCGAGCGTTACCTTTGACTTTCAATTGATTCATTACAAACGATATCGCTGGAATCCACGTAAGCTGCAAGAGCATGCCGAAAGTTTCATAGTAAAGAGGAACTTTATTCCAAGAAAAAAGAAGATATAAACCTAACTGAAGCAGAGGTCTATCACTCATAGTCCACTCGCCATGAAATGGCACCAGGGGGGCACCCTCTCTGAGTATATTGGCCGCCTGCATGGGAAGCCAGTTATCACCGGGCATCCAGCCAAAACGTTCGTTGATAGTAAATGTTTTAGAACTGGGCCCAAAAATATAAAGGACCGATATATAAAAAACCCCCACAAGGAACATCATGTACACAGAGTCATTTTTCCATAGATCCCGGAATTTCCGCCAATTAGCAAGAGTATAAAGTGTCGCACCTATTAATAAAAACATACGCAGAGAATTTGCCATATCTGGCGACGCTAGGGAGCTCCAAAACGACAGGTAGCCTAGCCCCCCCAAAACCGCTAAACCCACACACCATGATAGATCGAAGTTATCACCATAGTCGGTCGAAATAACTTTTAACGACCAACGCCCAACAAGTGTGACAACGACTCCAACGAAGTTTAGGTATATGAAAAATATAAAAATGGTTTGCAGTGATGGCAACATTTTTCAAAAAACCTTTCCAATAAGAACTGATTTTAAAAGATATTTTGAGGATTTCGAATTTAAATACAAGTAGTTATTTAGAGCCCCAATATAGTCCTGGTCAAATTGACCTTCACTGACAAAGAAAACCGTCACAGAAAAGCGCAGAAAAGCGTCACGGAGACATTTCAAAAACAAATTGAAAAAGCGTGAAAAAGCACAGATGAACCGGAGGGAAATGTTCTATACTTGGCTGGCTCCGTGACAGTATTTACAAAGCTCGAAACTATAGTGGACTAAACTCATAAACGGCAACGCCTGGTTCATAGCTCGTGATTCTCAAGGGTTTTTTGTTTTCCAGCCAGAAGGCGAGGGTAATGAGGATGAGTGGCTGGCCCTTTCTAACAGAAAGGCAGTGGCTTTGGATATGATGTTCCAGCTTTTTCATGGTCGCTCTCATAAGGTAGCAAATCACCACATCGGCTTCGGTAAAATTAGAGTTAAGAAAGTCTGCTCGTTTGATTTCTACCTTCTTATCACCCCAAAACCTTATCTTGCTGAAAAAAAAAGGAAGAAGGGAAATCTCAAAACCTACATAGCGTAACTCCGGATGTCTCATTCTTAGATGACTGAGAAGAGAACCCCAACCGCAGCCAAGCTCGTACACGACTGCTGAAGAAGGAAGAGAGAGTTCTCCGAGAAACTGGGAGGCGGTTTTTCTTTCCCGAAAGGTGGATGGCATAGGAGGGACGCCAGTGCGAACTTGGTAGTAGAGGAGGCTTAAGGCTGCAAGGACTACCAGAGTCAACATGAAATTTACTGTTATTTCCAGCATGAGCGCCTCTCTGGGGTGAACGGTAATGTTCAGTTTAACTCTTCTGCCGCTAATTGAAAACACATGTTTATGACAGGGTCACGGAAAGCTTGCGTCTTTCCTAGGTCGAAATAACACAAAAAAGCGTCACGGAGACATTTCACGGAGACATTTCATCCCCAAAAAAAGCGTCACGGAGACATTTCATCCCAAAAAAGCGTCACGGAGACATTTCAAAAAAAACCATCGCTGTTCGAGTGGGAATAAGAATATTTGATATGAAAAAAGAGTCACGGAGATATTTAGCTTGAAACGAACAGATCACCTAATGCTTGTGATATCATGCCGATGGAGTTGCTCACCGGTAAAGTCATATCGTGTTTTAGCTTTCAATAATTTTAAAATAAAGGCAGGTTGCATCAGGGTCATCCCTCACTTCCACATTATGCTCTTTGAAATCAAATTTTTGAAAACTTGCTCTTCTATTATTATTGAGTTTGTCAAAGATAGTTTCGGAAATAATCATTATATCTCCCGTTAAATTCAAAGTTGGAAGTACTATTTTTCTCATGCTCTCATATCTGACTGCGAGGACAATACCTTTTCCGTACATGTCATATTCGACTGGAGATGATCTAGGAAAAAAGGCATCGACACTCCCGTAGGCTATTCCGCACCCACAATAGATATTATCAGGATAGTTAAAGTCCTTCACTTTTTCTTTGAACATCTTTATAAATTTTTCAGCCACAGCAAGGGAATCCATGAAATCATCCCCGGTGGGAGATTGGTATGGCCAACCAATAGAGGCTATTACGCCGTCCCCCATTTCTTTTATACGAAAAGCATTTGAAACAATCTGCTGCTGATTTTCAGACCCTCTGTAATCTGTTGTCATTAGTTGACTGCATGAGGAAAATATATCCCTAAAAAAATGTTTTGCTCCTTCCCCTCTAATTTTACTTGAACCTGCTATATCAAAAGCTAAAACACATGCTTGCTTTTCACCAACCGGCATCGTCATCTCAAGTTCTTTGCCATTTTCCATCGCAGATAACTGATGCGGATAAAAAACCTTAGCTAATTGGCGATAACTGTGTTTCATTTTCTGATGAGACTTTAATCTTTGTTTTTCGGTGTTGTGAATCTTGTCAGCCATAGCTAAGAGCATTAAGATATTCTCTAAAGAAGCAGCATAAAATAGAATTTTTCCCGAGATAAAGTTTATGACACCCTGCCACATCAAAATTTGTATAATAACTCCTGTTAAAAGAGTACCGTAAGCAAAAATAAAAATCGCTACATGTTTCTCTCTTTTCTTAATATAGATATAAATTGAGCTCAAAATAATAACTATTGACCCCAACCCAGATAAAATCTGCTGTAGTTTAGCAGCTGCAAATAGATTAAAGAAAGAGTAAAAAATGAATAAAATATAAGTGGATATAATTAAGAGTAAAAGTTTTCTTAAGCGACCTTTTAGGCTTAGAAAATGGAGAGAAAATAATCCTGTGCTGATGGCGGCTAAAAAAGCAGTGATAACTATGAAATAATCAGTGAAGGGAACATAAGTGATTGCCCATAAGGTTGACGTCAGCATACCCCAAAAAACAAGATAAAAGCTGTAATAGATATACAATTTTGAACGGTAGCTGACAAAAATCATCACAGTAAAAAACAAAGACATGGAAAAAATTGAGATGATAATGTCGTGGTTTCTCTGATTGTCTATAATATAATTTACTAATTTATTCTTGTCTTTCCAAAAAGAAAAATCCTGCCTTTGAGCACTATAAGATAATCTTTTAATATAATAAGTACTTAATGAATTTGCTTTTATATTTAGCGGTACAATTCTTTTTCTAAAATTATCTTTATGCTGTAGGGTTTTAATTAGGCTTTTGTTATAAATGCTTAGATCACGGACTATATTTAAATCAGAAAAAAAATAGACTTGTTCATCTCGAGGCGTTTTATTTGCAAAGATTATCTTCACCCAAAACTGATTTTCTTTCATAGGTAATGAAAGTAAGTCTTTTTCTCCTTTGATAAAATTATCCTGAAAAGCTTCAGCCGATATAGTTTCAAATTCTTCATTTCCAACATAATAATAACTTTTTTTACCAAAGAGTTTTCCATCGCCCTCGATGAAATCTTTTTCAGTATCAACAAAAGCGCTCTCTTGAGAGTCAGCTAGCAAGAAAGGGGAATAGATCATCAAAAATAATGACAGGATCTTTATGAGATTTTTTTTAATGATATTCATTCTTAGCTCATAATAGCGCTATTAAATAGTTATTTATCTCATTGGTGAATCGGTTGTTGTCATTGGTTCATTGATCATGGAGCTAGGCAATTTTTACCTTGCCCTAGGGAGAAAACCTATCTATATGATATGACAGGCATTAGTAGTCCTGTTGCAAAACAAGTGATGAGCCGCAAGAAGAGTGAAGTCCATTTCTAAGCTTAACAGCCTCAATCTTTTTTTGGCAGTAATATTTGATTATTATTCTCAAAAAGTCTTCCCCAAAAAAAGCGTCACAGAGACTTTTCACAGGAAATTAACAGAACACCTAATGCTTGTGATATCATATCGATGGATTTTCGGCTCAGTACAAAGGCCAATTTAGGTTTGACCTGGTTTCTACTTTCTAAGAACTTTCGTTAACTCAAACCTGAAACGGTTTTCCTTAAGCTCTCTGGAGAAATCAAAAAACGAACAAATGAGAAGGGACTAAAAATCGCATAGAAGGAGATAGTGCAACCTTCCTTTCCATCAATATGCTCCAACTCATTCCAAAGCCGACGCGGATGCTTATGATGGCATTCATGCATTCCGAAATTCACATAGATGCGATTAAGAAGGGTATGATTCCAATCATGGGCATGGCCTTCAGGGCGGTCAAAATGCTGAAGATAGTTGCCATATCCTAATTGAATGAAGTTCATTAAGTTCAGAACAAGAACTCCCAAGACTCCGGCCCAGCCGGCAAAATAGAAAGCGATAAACTTCACAACAAGCTTTAAGACCTCATCCACTATGATTGCCTTTGATTTGCGAAAATAGGGAAGGACAAACCAATAAGAGAAAGGAAGCTGTTGAAAAAACCAAGGCTTGATACTGTTCTTCCAAAGATACTGAGCCCCCCCTATCACTTCTCCATTTTTGAAGGTCACAGTAGCGTCTCGAGGGCCATTATTATGTTGGTGATGATTCCGATGAGTCGCCTTATAGATATTCCATGAATAGCCAGAAAAGGCCGTCGCTATAGTTCCAGATAATTCATAGGCTAGGCTAGGCTTCGGCTGATGATAGAAATTATGAGTCCGAACATAAACCCACAAATGAACAGGCCACATAAAAATTGCCGTTAGTATCCCCATCACTGGATGAATATTGCTTGCCGCCACAACCGAAGCAACCATTAGGACACTGATTATATTGGTGATAGCCATCCCATTTCCCGTTGTTACAAAATATTCTTAAATAAAGCACAGCCAAACCACGTCACAATGTATACTCCACCCAAGGAGATGTCTCCCCTTTTTTACTTCACAATGTTATTCTAGGAGTTTTTATGGCGTCGCCCATTCATTACAAATCTGAACAATCAACCCGATTCAGCGATCTTGACCTTTACGGCCATGTTAATTCAAAACACTACCTAGACTACATTATTACCTCCCGCTGGTCCTTTGCGGAAAAAGAGCTCAACTGGAGTGCAAATGAAATTATAAAAAAGGGAATTGGCTTTTATCTAATTGAATCCAATATGAAATACCCTCTACCTTTGGCTGGAATCAAAACTTTCACCATCGACTCATGGGTCGAGGAAGTGTCTGGTCCTGTCCTCCATGTCCCTTACGCAATAACAAATACAGCAAGACAAAAGACTTATTCCGATGGTGTTTTGAAGTTTATGGTAATTGATCTAAAAACCAATAGACCGACCCCCCTCCCTGAATGGGCGAATGAGCTTTTCTGGAGTGCTAAATAATCAATGGACTGGTTAAATAACGATCAAGGCAGTGATGGCAGGCTCCAAGTAGAGCGAATGCTCTTAAGTGGCAACCCCTACCAAAATATGGTCTCATACAATTTTAAACCAAAGGAAGAGATACTACTCAACGCTTCCTCTATTCTGGGAGTATTTCCAGAATTAAAGCAGAAATCCTTTACTGCAGAAATAGCCCTAGACGAATACAAGCACTATATTGACCAAACCTATTATTTTGAAGCTCTCGGATTTCAAATTTTAGGCCATATGAGCCAGTATGCAGATTCATTATCATTTTTACATGAAGTCGCAGCCCAATCTCTTGACGAAGCAAGGCATATGGAAATCTATGGCTGGATCAGAAAACAGATCGGATCCGTTTCCAGTCCCAGGCCTCAGTTAAATCATATTTTTAGAAAAATAACTGAGTCAGATTCCATCGCTGAAAAATCTATCAAGGCTTTTCTTCTATTGGAAAGTCTAGCTGCAGGTCTGTTCTCAGCTCGAAGCCATGTTTATATGAACGAACCCATTGCCACCATAGACCGACATGTACTGAGAGAAGAAACCCTACATCAAAGTCATGCTATCGATATTATCGAAGGTTTTATTGCCGAAGGAGTCATTAAACGATCAGAGATTCGTGAGATCGTACGGGAAGGTCTGAAAGAGCTGCAATTAGATGCTATGCCACAAGAGGTTCTCAGTAAGCATGGCCTTGATTATGATACCTCTATTAAGAACCAGCTCCTTCAACATGGAATCCTTAAAAATCAAAAGAAATTCAGTCAAAAAAATATTCTTATGAATTTGAAAAGGTTAGGGGTCTGATATGGATTCAAAATTGCCATTCTCCTCGAAAATCAAAACAGCCAGAAGATACTACGATGCCACAGAAGACTCATATCTAAACCTATGTCCACAGCAAACATCCATGATGAATATGGGACTTTGGCCGTCTGAGACACTAGAAGAAGCTCAGCAAAAACTCATCATAAAAACGATCTTATATTTCAAAGAACAAACCAGCACCACCCCGCAAATGATTCTCGAAGCCGGAAGTGGCTGGGGTGGTACAAGAAGATTCTTTCAAGAAGCTTTTCCAGATACTCCCTATATTGGAGTAAATCAGTCCAAAGAACAAATCCTGCATGCGGAGAAGTTCAATAGTGGAATCGAGCATACAAGATATTTGGAAAGCTATATCGAAAATGTCATAGAAAAATTACCTCTCAATCAAACATATGATACCTTTTTCTCCATCGAAGCTGCATTTCATTTCGAAGAAAAAGATACACTGTATTCTCAATTTATAAACAACGGAACAAATAATTTCGTACTTGCAGAAATATGCCTTTCTTCTCGTCAGTCGATCGCAAAGGAAAGACTTCTCAGATCAGCCCTAAACCAAGCATGGACAAAAAAAGAGTACCTATCCTTTTTTACGGAAAAAGGATTTGAGCATCAATGTACTGATATAAGCTCTGATGTTTTCGAAGGCATAGCTCAATATACTCAGACAGTATCTCCAACAGAATTTAAAGGAGATAAACGAGTACTTAGACAGTTAGCGGAATCTTTCAACCTTATGCACAAATTGGCTGAGAACGGTCAAATCCAATACCATCTTTTCCATTTTTGGAGGAAATAAGTGAGTCGCAATAAACTCATTGAGTTGAATGATCTAGCTCAAGCCCGATTGAAAGATAATAATTTTAATGGTGCCATTGCAACCTTTAGAGAAATGCTCGAATTAGAAACAATTCCAGCCAAGAAATCATCGATCTGGACACAACTCATCCAGTCATATGTTAATGTAGCAAATCATGGAACCGCAGTAGAATGTGCAGATGCTTCAGTCAAAGATCTTAAACTCAGAAACCTGACATTGGGTAGCTGGTATTTGTCTCATATTTGGTTTTACCTATTTTTTAGTTTTCCAGAAACAGCAAAAATCATTGCCCAAATAGTTGGCTTTTTCCTCGGTGCTCGAAAAATAGGAGAGCAAATTGAATGGCAAGAGCTACGCACTCTTCAATTTGCATACTACTGGAAAAACATTAGATCGTGTCATAGTCTTTCTATCTTACAGATAGCGATATCGT
>Ga0099800_1250_pt1 | contig 13771 bp, 8 predicted proteins | sample Uncmet6_SortRC_1_FD_89868 | JGI IMG/M metagenome (GOLD analysis project Ga0099800, IMG submission 89868) | Marine eukaryotic communities from CALCOFI LINE 67, Pacific Ocean - CN11_C50_N6_SortRC_1 | ecosystem: Environmental > Aquatic > Marine > Oceanic | place: Pacific Ocean: Monterey Bay | collected... | reverse complement strand
GTAATCTTCAGAGTAGAGTTATACCTCCATGTGTCCTTGTCTATGACTACTGTAGAAGCGATGAAGGCAATGAAGACGGCAGAGATGAACAAACAACAAAAGTTGAAGCTGAAATAGATACGGAACATCTATTACGTAGATTAGGATACTTAAGCAAGTCCTATTCTCTTGATCAAACCCATGATGGATGTGACAGGAGCAGTATGCGACGTGTATACTTGGCAGCTTCTTACTGTGAATCACTAGATTGGTCTCGATTGACATCTCTTGTACCAAATGAAGTGCTCCTATTCTTGAACGAGACTACCTTCATGACATCTACTAATAGCAAGAGTACTACTAACTCTACTTTCAAAGGCGAAACTGTTGATAGTGAGCAAAGGAAACGTAGAAAATATAGAAAATATGATGCTTCTCGTATTACTGGAGGAGTAAAGATAGGTTTAGATCCAAAGCCCATTGCAGTACTTGAACAAGTACTGTCTGATGATGTGCTGGCGTTGCTTGAAGGTCGTTTATTGCAGATTCCTACTGCTCAGTTAGGTAGTACATCATTCTTTCACTCATTTTCTGATGAACCTAGATCGTTGATTGAGTACTTAATTGATGAAGTATTTGCTCCTACTGTGTTAGGCCAGGGTTATCGAGAAAGAGGCTACGTTGGAGCAGAATGGTGGGTGCAGCTCAGAGGAGCGATGAATCCAAAAGAGTATCATTTAGATACTGCTATTACTTGGTGTAGAGATAATGGTTGGCCACATGAATTACTAAAAGCATGTCATTTTTATCCTGCAATAGGTACAGTATTCTATCTCTCCGACTTTGGAGGACCTACAGTAGTGTTTGATCAGAATATGACGGACTCCGGTGTATCACCTGTACTTCCAAAGAAAATAGGGGTTGTTCCACCTAGAAGAAATAGATTATTAGCATTTGATGGTAGTTTATATCATGGTGTGGTGAAGGAGAATGTAAAGAAGACATTTGAAAGTCTCATGCCACGACTCACCTTATTAGTCAACTACTGGTCTGATAAGTCAGCCGGGGAGAGTGACACACCTCTCATTCCTTCTGAACTGGCAGTGATAGATGCTTGTGAGAAGTTACTGCACAAGGAAGATGACGGCGATTATGGTCATGGTAATGGTGATGCTCATCCTCATATTGCAAAGACAATTGAATTGTCATCAGACAGGGAATTTTTCGACGATTTCCTTGAATGGAAGGAGCAGGAATTACCCAAGGGTATCATGACGGAGCTTGATGTTGAGGGTAGCACTCATAGTGGTACAGGTGGTAAATATGATGAAAAAGATGTCGTATTAATTCATTATGATACTAAAACGGATATGTTTGATGTATTTGAGCACTCAACAAAGTCCTATGTTCGATGGATGGATTGGGGTGTTAATGTTACCACAGAACGTGAGATCTCTAGTAAAAGTAATAGTATAAATGATATAGATAGTAGTAGTGACAGTCGTATAAAGAGTGATTCTACTTCTAAGGCAACCCTAACTCAAGTCCATCCTTATGAAATTGACGTGAAGGCTCTAAGAGAATGGAGATCATCAATGCCTGGAGGAGACCCTTTCTTACCCCGGTCATAGTATTACATAGTCATAGAATCTTAAAGTTATATTTTTGTTATATATATTGAGATATTAAAATGATATGAATTTTATTAATTATATAAAATTGAAGTAAATAATAATGTTCTTGTATAGTTCTGATCTATTTATCTGTGCTTCCTGATATTTTTGGTGTTGGGCGCCAAGTGGCAATCAGAGATACTACTAGTCTCTGAACAAACATTGCCATTATTCCTATCCAAACACCACTGGCACCAATGCCTGTAGTAGTAGCTTCAGTAGCAGCATCAACAATATCAATACCCACCCTTGATCCTAATTTAGAGAAGAAAGAAATAACAGAATTAGATAATGATGAAGGGGAAGTGAGTTTCGCAGCCAACCAAAAAGAAGATAAAGTTGAAGTAATGACACTTATTGCAAGTAATCTAAAATTCCCCATTCCAAGCAACATAGATTCATTTACCACTGTTATACTAGTAATTGGTAATAACAAAGTTGAGATTAAAGCAGGAGTAGGAATCAACGATGTAACAGTACTTCCCATCTCTAGACCTAGACCTGCATTCTTAGATAATCCTGCAACCTTTGGCCATACAATTCTAGTTAGTGATAGTGAAAGTATCTCTAGCAAACCACACCAGAGAGCAAACTTATTAAACTTGGATCGCAAGCTATGAGTGCGTAGATTAGGGTATTTAGCATACATTACTTGAGCAGCGCAACCTAGACCTTCATGCAGTAGACAATTGAGTATCCACATAGACAATACTACTTGGTGCGTAGCTGCGATAGTCAATCCTGAAGATACTGTGAGTGATGCGAGACGGGCCCAGAACACCATTAAGGCAATGTTCTTCACGAATAACAAAGAATTTGAAAATAAAATACTCTGCGTCTGCTTGTCTATTACTCTATCATTACAAAAACCACCGTTTTTATCATCAGTATTTGCAAGATCATTTCTCTCATCTGATCTACTAGTACTGCTATTACTAATTCTAATAGCATTCTTTCTTTTGTTCTTGATGTAAACATAGAATGCAGCCGAAGCTATGCTGGATGCCAATGCAGCTACTGCTGCTACAGCTGTCTCAGATATATTTAAAAGTAGAAAGAAGGGCATATTAGAAAGAATCAATACTTGAAAGATGACACCTATTGCAGTTGCTATCAATGGAGTAGTGGTATCAGATGAACCACGGGAGATCCCTTCATTGGCCAAGACAAAGAGGACTGCAGGGGCAGCTAATGCTCTGATGCGAAAATAGGTCAAAACATCTTTATTAATTACATTTTCAAGATTTTCACTTCCCATATTATTTGCACCAAATAAATTTAACAAATACCTTCCACTAAAAATCATAATAGTGCTGATAATGCAACCTAATATTAAAGAATATTTATTTGTTTTATCAACTAAAAGTTGTTTATCTTCTCTGTCATTTTTAAACTTTCTATTTAATTTTCTAGAAAGGCTATTATTATCACTTTGTCCTATTAACGTTGTTGCAGATTGAGTTATACCTTTAAGAGAATAAAATGTAAGACGTACAAGAGACGTTGATAAACTTAATATTGCTAAATTTCTTGACCCTGAAATTAACGCATATCTACCAACAAAAAGGCTTTCCAAATTTACTGCCAATGGTTCCATAAACGATGATATTATAGCAGGAAATGTTAATTTACGAATTTCTTCATCGTATAAATGAGACAATCCTTTCAGTGGTTTAGGACGTGATTTTGCATTTAATACCACATTTCTAGATCTATTGGATACTTTAATATATCCATATATAATACATAAATTACAAAATAAAAGAATTAATACAAATTTCATGCTAAAATTAGAAAAATTCTACTTATTTAAACTAGTTGTATAGTTACTCTAAACTCATAGCCATTCGAAGTTCTCCTATGAATTCCTAGTCTATTGTCTATTAGGAGCCTAGGCTAGGAGAGGACCTTGGTTGGAGGGGACGGGACCAACTGGGAGAGGACAGAGATAAAAGATAAAAGTATAAAAGAATTAAAATTTATAAAAATTTATGTATAAATAACACAGAAAAACATAACGTTCCACCTTTAAATAATGAAAAAATTTATGCAGGTACCATATGAGTTATCGTTATCGCAGAAAATTTTTACCAGTTCATATTATGCATTTAATGCATTAAATAATCCGGAAAGAGGTGATTTAGTAGCTGCACTAGGTGACGTAACAGGTTTTAAAGCAGGACAAAATCTAGTGAAAAGAATGAAATTATCTGAAAATGGCAGATATTTATTAAAGAATAAACCAATAATTTCAAAAAATACATTAAACTTCAATTCTTTACAAAATTTTCCCGAGGGAAGTTTAGGTAAATCATATTATGAGTATATGATCGAGTATAATTTTGATACGGATGAAAGACCAACTGTACAATTTATTCAAGATCCAAATGTAGCATATGCAATCTTACGATACAGACAAGTACATGATTTTTGGCATATATTATGTGATTTACCTCCTTCATTATTAGGTGAAATTGCTTTAAAATGGTTTGAATGGAGACACACAGGATTACCATCGTGTGCAATGAGTGCATTAGTAGGTCCTATTAAATTATCAACATCTGATAGGTATACCTTGAAGCAAAGATACATTCCTTGGGCTAATGAAGCTGCTACTACTTGTCAAGACCTTTTATCAGTCCATTATGAAGAAAATTTAGATAAACAAGTAAATGATTTGAGAAATGAATTAAATCTGAAAGTCATTCGTGTGTGAAGCAATGAAGAAGCATGGAAAAAAAGACGATTTTGCATTTAAGTTCATGGTAGTTATTATAACATGATTGTTATCTTTTGGATAATATTATTAAATTATTGAATGAAACTAAGAGATAAACAACATTTAACTTTTACCTCCTTGATACTAAACTAAGCAGATCCATCCTGTCATGAAAAGTGAAAGAAGAGGACAGAAGAAGATGATATCCAGGCTAAGAGGATCGGATCTCTTTGATCCAGGTAATCACGTTCTTAATCTAATCTCGTCGCTCTATACTAACACACTAATTGATCGAAAGCCACTACGGGCTAGGTCGAATCTCCAGGATCGGGATCCCGGGATCTCCCTAGGGCGGCCCACAACCGCAGGAGCCAAGGTTTACAAAATTACAAAATTACTAAAAGTATCATTTATAGAAAACTATTATTATTATTATTTATAATGGGGGGAGTATTGTCATTTTTTGAGCAATGGTATGAAAATGGTTTACCTATGTATGGACCACCATGTCTGGAAATAGGATTTATAAACCTTTTAATCAATAAAAATTTTATTTGTAGAGATGTTTGTGGTAATCGTGGTTTTGAATTTGGTAAAATTCATCGTGCACATTTAATGTTTGTGTCATTTTGGGTTTCAATTTTAATGTTAATTTTCCTTGTTGTAGGAATATCCTCAAATACTACTAATAAAGATACTGTAAAAGAAACACACTGGGCTTTTGGCTCTGGAGATGAAATTGGTGGTGATCGATCTTTAGAAATTTGGTTTGGTTTGCATGTTATTGTAGCAAAAGTGGATGGTGCGCCTCAGCAATCTTTTGAATGGGATGATGCAGTTTGTACAACAGATTATTGTGACGATTGTCAAGATACTACAAATGCCTTACTTCCGTTAGTATGGACTGCATTTATAACTGAGTTTCCAGCTATTTCAACTAAAATAACAAGATCTACTGCGAGACATGATTCAAATTGTCAAAAGTTTATGGGATTATTCACTACTTTTATGAGTATGATAGCAACTTTAGCTGCTTTAGCTGCTTATTCTAATTTATGTCTAAATGAATTGCCAAAAACCTTTACATTTGGTACTATGTCTTTTGATATGCAATACAACCCTGGACCATCATATATACTTGTGATTATTGCTACGTTACTCAAAGTTTTCGATCTTTGGGTTATGTATGTAGTACCAGTAGAACACGATTTAAGTCGACTTGAGAACAAAGGAAAAGAAACTGGCAGTAGTGGTACTGGTGAAGCAGGACCAAGTGCAAAATCTTCTAAAAGTGCTGGCCTCACTGCTAATATGTTATAGAAGAGGTATCATTTGCGATTATATATAATATAATGATATAATGATGAATGATATTTTTTAGCTAAATTATGATATGATAGATTAATTTTGATTTTAAAATGAAGGAGTTTATTATAAAACAAATGAAAAATAATATAGAGATTGAAATTAGAATACTTTTGTAACATCGCTAATGGTATAGAAGTAATTAATATGACATTAAAAAACATTTAGTTTTAAAGCAAATTTTGTAAGTACTTAGATTTAAAGTTGTAAATAATAATAATCAGAAAAAATATGAAACTGAGGTCTCAAGTTAGTCAATTGTGATGATTATCTCTTGTCTTACCAGAATCTAACGATGACATCAGTCCATCAATTGAATATAATATTAGACTAGGCTATACATTAGATTGTTTTGTTGACTCCAATTAAGCACGCTTTTTGCGACGTCACGTGGACCTTCCTCCATCACACAATGTCCATAATCTAATAGATCTACTGTTACTCCGGATCGAATAGCTTCAAATTGTTTAGCACGCATTGGAGCATCATTGAGTGGATCAAGAGCACCTTGGCATACAAGTACAGGACCGGAAAATTCTTTGAATAAAGCATTTACAGCTCTCGGTCTGGGTAATTTACCTCCAGCAGCCAAAACTAATGGAGTACCAGGATCTTCTGAGTCTCTTGCAATATTACGAGCCAAACCTTGGGCAACAATACCAGGATTAGTAGGATAAAGCCATTCACAAGTACGAGCAATATTTGGTTGCAATAAACTAAATATTCCTAAACCAAAAATTCGTAATAGAGGTACTGGAGGTCCAGTATAAGGACGAAATAGACCGGCATCTGAGTCATCATCAGAACCTACCTCCAAACCTACTCCATCAACAATACGACCAGCAGAATTAAATAAGATCAGTCCACTACAATCAGGAATGCTATTATTGGTATCATCACTATTACTATTTTTTTGTTTTTGAGCATTTGCCAATACAGCAGCAGCTGATGTAGCAGAAAAGCCACCAATGGAATTACCTGCAAGAATTACAGGTCCTTTCCACCCGGTTAGCTCTTCTACTCTAGATGCCACATCTACAACTTGATCACGCCATAGGTATTGGTTATATGAGACTGGAGGTTTCTCACTGTGACCAAAACCAATACTATCCAAAGCAATCACCGAGAAGTTATCAGACAATTCACTTGCTACATCCGTAAACTGCTCAATGCTACCACCAAATCCATGTACCATGATGATGGCTGGTTTCGCTTCTGTGTCCGCATTTGTATTCGTTTCAGTATTAGATTTCATAACAGCCTCTCTTACAATATATCCATTCCAGCTACGATAAGAAATATTCCAATTCTTCTTATTGCATGCTTCTGCCTTGGTCTCCTTATCTATCTCTTTAGCTGCTGTTACAATTTGTCTGTGCCAGTCTCTTCTCACGGCATCCTGTCTGACTTTACACTCTAACGGTCTATCAACCGACAAAAACTCTGATGCACTAAGCAAATATCTTCGTGCTCTAGCCATTAATTTAGGTGAAATACATCCTAAAGTTGTGAGAGGGAGCATAAGAGATGAGAAAACTTCTCCTTCAAACAGATAATTATCCTCAGTGACTGTGTCTGTAGTGAGTCTTTGTAACGCTAATTTATGTTCTCTAGAAGTACTATGTTCTTCTAGAAATTTATCCATATATTTTTCAGTAAATTGATCATCTCCAAGCAAAATATAATCCCTGATGTATTTTAAAGCTAGACTTTCGCCACTTAAGATTTTTGTTTCGTTATCATAAGCGTGTGTAGATAATGATGATATCTCTTCAGACAAATTTGTGTCTAGCAAGTCTATGTTATTTAAGTTATAAGCATTTCGAAATCTATTAAATCGCATTTCCGACAATGATGTTTGATCACTACTTCTAGGTCTTTTAAGTCTAGGTATAAGACCATCCCAAACTTGATGATGACATACTTCAGCTTTATCGAAACTTTTTAACAGTTTGTCGTCATAAAAAGAAAAAGGATTAATTGGAGAACTAGCCCATACTATTTCTGCTTCAGACTTTTTATATTCTGACTTTATGTATGATATTAACTTATCGCCATCACCTTCAATTATTTTTAAATCAAAATTTTTCTTCATCAATCTAGATGATAAATCTTTAGTAGCAGCATCTATAAATGAAGAGTAAAGATCATTATCATCGAAAATTTTTTCTTTCAAAAATATACAATCAAAGCTCTCGCCTTTTTCCAAAGCATAATCTAAACAAGGTTGATTAATTGTTCTCAAATTTGAACTACGAAATAATACAATTCGCTTCGAGATAAGACAATTTAGTTGATATAAAAAAACCATTATGAAGATAAAGATAACAGGCAGTGGTTTCATCACGGAATCTTAATCTCTATTTTTAAACACACTTTATTTTAGCTAGTCCAGGTATTTTTCATCTTGACTCAGCGCTTTTTCTTTGTTGTCGCTCCCTCCCGCGCGGCATCCAGCCCAGGGTTAGGCAGGATCCAAAGAGATTCGTCTCCCAAACCTAGGCTAGGCTAGGCAAGGCTAGGCATCTACGATGCTTCCAATAGTTGCCAAAAGGTCGCTTAATTTTGTTGTTTGTGGAAAACTTAAAATAAAAATGGTGGGTCGTAGAGGTAAGAGAAATTTAAAAGATGACGATGATAAAGAGGTAAAAAAGCTGAAATCTGATTCTGACATAGATGATGAAAATGATGCTTCCAAGAAAGTGGATGAGATTCAGACGGAAGAGGAGGATGAGGTTGAAAATGATAGTCCACCTATCAAAAGAGATAAACAAGAACAAGAGAAAGAAGATAACGAGCAATTAGTAGAAGACTCTCATTTAGAATCGCAATCAGAGGCTATTAAGAAAGAAATTGAAAAAGTTAAAATTTCTACTGTTGCTGAAAAGAAAGATGATGAACACGATGATGACGATAATCATAATAACGATAATACTAGTGATGGTAATGATGATGATAAGGATATTGAAGAAACAGAAGTGGCAGAGACATTAGAGGCAGATGAAATAATCAATGATTTGAATAAAGATAGTGAAAAACAAGAAGAAGATGAAGATAACAATGAAGTGGAAGAGGAATTTGTAGAAGTCGATAATAATGATGAAGAAAAAGAACCAATTGAAATATCAGGTCAAAGATTTGAAGGGTTCTCTTATGCAGAGGCATCAGGAGTGAATCAGGAATCTTCTCATGTTCCAGTCATTCATGCAAATCTAGATAACCTTTATCCTCCATCATCTTCTGGTAATTCTACTTCATCTGTCGATGCTTATGCCGGTACTGATCACCGTAATAACTATAATAATGAAACAATAAATGACTCAATGTTGATTCCTGCAGATAAAGTAGGTGCAGTCATCGGATCTAAAGGTGGAGTTATTCGTGATTTGAGCATGAAGACTGGATGCAAGGTAAAATTACATCAGGATCAGGATGCTCCTACTGGTGAACCAAAACCATTAGTGCTCTCTGGAACTAAGGAACAAATTATAGAAGCAAAGAGACTAGTGAATAAAGTTTTAGTTGAAGGTCCAGCTGCTATGCATAATGCTTTAGCATTAAGTAATACTTCAGCCATTAATGCTACCATTGATTGTCCTCCAACTGTAGTGGGAAGACTTATAGGACCCAATGGATCTGCTATCAAAGAGTTACAAGTAAAGTCTGGCGCTCGTATCTTCATTAATCAAAACGTTCCTGATGGTGCTGATAGAAAAGTACTTATTACTGGTAGTCAACAAGCTGTAGATCTTGCAATATCCTTATGCCATACTGTTATGCAGAACGGTATCCAAGCGATAACTGGTCATGGACAACATAATATGAGTGGTCGTAATCAGTCTTATGGAGCTAGAAATGCTGGTCATTATGGTCCTAATGACGGTTCTGGTAATGGAAGTGGTGGCCAACAATTTTATCCAGCTGCAGCTGCTATGGCTGCACATACACAGACGCAAATCATTGATTGTCCTCGTAATCTGGTAGGTCGATTGATTGGCAAAGGTGGTGAAAGTATTAAACTGATCCAAAGTAGAAGCGGGTGTCGCATGCGCATTGAACAGAATGTTCCAGAAGGAACACCTTGTAGAATACATGTTACTGGTATTCCACCTGCTATTGCATTAGCTTCACAGATTATTCAGGAAGTAATGGTAAATGGAACGAATAGAATAGTATCCATGCCTATTCCAAATTTCCATGGTGCTATGTCTGGTCCTGGATCTGCTCCTGGTTTCGCCCATATGGTCAATGGTCCATCTCAATTCATGTCTCAACCAGGTATGCCTATGGGTATACCAATAGGAATGCATCCTGGACCTGTTGGTCATCCTCAAATGATGCATGGTATGGTTGGAGGACTGGGGATGCCTATGAATATAGGGGTAAGTCCAGGAATGAATAGCATGTCAATGAATCATGTCCAAATGATGGCTAATCAACACATGACGCAACATCATCATCATCATCAACAACAACAACAACAGCAACAACAACAACTTGGTGATCCTTCTGGTGAAAACCATCGTCTTAAAGGAGGTAGTGGGAGTGTTTGGTCGCAACATCGTACTGATACAGGTAAGGTGTACTGGCACAATGCCGCTACTGGAGTGTCCACTTGGACTCCTCCTGAGTAGATCAGATGGAAAACAGACGAAGTAAGAATATGGTATGTTCTTTTTGATTATGAGATAATTTTTGTCGAAATTTAGGAATCAGATTTGAAGAAAATAGCGAATAATTTGTATGTTTCCCAATGCATTATACATGATATATAATTATATTTAAGAATAATTGTCCAAATATACAACGAAATTACGCTTTGTCAGTTTCTCTACTACTTGTATTGCTCCCAGTTCTGCCCTTCGTTTAGCTTCATTCCTAGAAATAATTCCTAAGTTCTTACTGATTTCATTTCCGGATTTCGATAGGCTGACAAGGATTCGGATTCCCTGCCTGGCTGGATTCGGGATTCCAATGCTTGAATGCCAAATTCCTCCTGGAATTCCAGGGAATTCTCTTATCCGAAACCCAAATATCCAAGTAAGTATCTACAAGTACATACAAGATCTTCGAAAGCAGTGATAATCTTATATTTCCATTTTCATATTTACTATATTTTAAAGATATTAGACGATTATATCTTCACATCAATCACAAATTAAATAATGATTGCGGCGAATAAAAAGTTATTAAACGCTTCGTTGACTGAAGGAGTATTAACATTACAATCTCAATTAATTGATCTCTATACTAACAATTTGAATGTGTTGGCAACACAATTTGCATTAATTATGGGTTTTACTTCATCTTCATTGATTGGAAATAGAGATGCTGCTTATCCAGACAATTATGCTACCTCTTATATGAACAAAGCATTGTGTTATTGCTTCATGTTTTTTTTAACTTTTTGTTTTATTACTGGCAGTCTAGTTTTGGTACAATGTTCTGTAGTTACTATATTTGGGCCTGCTAAAGCTCTTAAAGGTGATACATCAGATAAGGTAAAAGCAGCAGCTGATAGAATGAGAAAATATTTGAAAGAAATTGCAATGTGTGCTGTAGCATCCTTAATAAGTTTATGGATATCTGCATTATGTTTTACATGGCTTAACAGTCCACATGAATTAGCTGCAGCATTAACCTTTTTATATATTGTAGGTGCTTTTGGTATTGTTGTATATGCTCGTAGAGCGTTAGAACATTTTTTATTAAATGAATCTGATATTACTAAAAGCTTAAAAAATTATCAATTAGATATTGAGGATGGAATAGCTGAAGCCAGTAACAATGCAGGGAGTAACTCTATTGATGCAAATAATCGTAAAAAGAAGAAAAGGATAGTTTTATCAGCCAATGAAGAAGATTTGCAAGAGGATACCCTGACAATGACTTTAAATGAATTATCTATCATGAAATTTAAAGGTTATATATGGAAGCGACGTACACTGGCAGCTGGAGGAACCTTTAAAAGAGTGTTTGCTGTAATAGAAAATCTAAATTTGGATATATACAAATCAGAAACCCAGTACAATAACCATAAAGCACCTTTAAATGAAAGTCCATATCGCCTGAGAGAGCATACCTTAGAATTAGATACTAAAAGGTTTCAAGCGAGGGCTGCATCGTTGAGGAAGACTTTAGTTGGTTCTGCATTAGGTAGTACTGATTTCGATTTAGGTAGATCTATGTTGTATCACTTTGATAGAGATTACAGCTTGAGGTATTTGAGATTTGCATTGGAGCCTAAAATCCAGACTGAACTGCGGTATCAAGAAACTCTAGAATTCCTGTGTGAAAGTGATTTACTTTTTACTAACTGGGTTACTACTTTGCAGAAACTTTTCGGAGTGACGCGAATGGAGGAGAAGCAAGAAGCATACACAGTCGGGAACCCTACAGTTGAATACACTGTTCGCACTGGTGTCACCGACGTACAGACTGCTATTAGAGCTGCTAATGCCGATAACAAAGTTTAATTATACTAGTTACAATGGCTAGTTACTTTGTAGTAATGTTTATATGATGAAATCACCTGAGAAAAGAGAACGTAAGATAGCTTTAAAGGATCAGGTTACAGAAAGGAATATAGTAGTACGTAGTAAAAAGTATAAAGTTGAAATAATAGTAGCCGGTTGAGTATTTGGAACTATATTAGATTAGAACATAGGATTTGGTTGAATTATAAACTTTAAAAAATTTAAATGAATAATTGATGGAAAAGTTGTCAATCAGGGAGGTGATTGGTGACCTCTTGCGTCTTGCTCAGAAATTTGATGTCTTTTTTTTTTTTTTTTTTTTTTTTGATGTCTTTTTTGTGAAAAGTCAATATGTGCTTATGTTGAAATTTGCTGTTGTGAAATTTAGATGGTATGTTTTTTGGAATTTCACTATTTTTATTGATGAAGACTATATTTCCTCGTAAAAATAATGGATTTCAGAGTCCTAGTATGACAATGAATAAAGAAAATATTCATAATAATGCATGGTCAATGAAATCTCCGTCACCAAAAAAAAATTTGGTGAAGAAAGTGAGTAAGAGTAATACTGTCGGTGATTTAACTCCAAATTCTCCAATGAAATCGCCATCTCCATGGAAAAATGATAAAAATTATATGAATGATGATAATAGTCCTACTTCAACGGAGTTTAGAACCCCTGGACCATCATCTTGTCGTTCATTAGCATGGGGAGGGAAAAGTAAAGTTGAACATGAAATTGAAGCAAATAGTGATGCTACTCATGAAATGAACAGTACTAAATTATTAAGAGAATCGGTTGCATTTGCTGATGATATTTTAGGAAGTCCCGATCCATTATCAACTTATAATCATAATAATATGATGATGCAAAAACAGCAACATAAATCTATATCAACTAAACCTAATATGCTCATGGAAAGTCCGGATCCTATGTCCAAGTTTTACGATGGACCTGGTGCGTTGCGGATTGCTGGTACACCTCCTCCTTCTTTCACACAATATTATGGCAATAGTCATGATAAAAGTAAGCATGCTGTTCCTTTGATTTATGGAGCAAATGTAGTCATGGAAAGTCCTGATCCTATGTCTAAGTTTCATGAAGGACCTGGAGCACTTCGGACTGCCATTTCGTCTTCTCGATCACCTATAGTTAAGCATCGTAATAATAATGCAAGTAATAGTGGTAATAGTCAAGCTGTACCACCAATTTCTGGTAATAATGTAGTCATGGCCAGTCCTGACGTCATGTCCAAGTTTCATGAAGGTCCCAATGGTTTGCGAATATCCCAAAGAGCATTTGACAGTCCACAAGTTAATAGAAGAGGTCACCATAGTGGTATTCCCATGTCTCCCTCTCCATCGCCATCAGCAATGATGGGACGTTCTTCTTCCTCTCCTTGTGTAGGGACATCTTCCACTCATTCTAATTATAATTATAATAACTGTAACATTGGAACAAACAATGGTTCTGGTCGTAGTCAAAGTAGAGATGATACAGATATTAGTAATTCTAATGATAGAGGAAACAGAGGAAGAGGATATCGAGCTTTAGTTCG
>Ga0099800_1249_pt1 | contig 13793 bp, 3 predicted proteins | sample Uncmet6_SortRC_1_FD_89868 | JGI IMG/M metagenome (GOLD analysis project Ga0099800, IMG submission 89868) | Marine eukaryotic communities from CALCOFI LINE 67, Pacific Ocean - CN11_C50_N6_SortRC_1 | ecosystem: Environmental > Aquatic > Marine > Oceanic | place: Pacific Ocean: Monterey Bay | collected... | reverse complement strand
GTCACCTAAAAGACCAGTAATGGCGTAAACATCCGCGATTGATTCCCCTACAGGCCTTCCTCATAGGTCCGGACCATCGTCGACTTCAGCCTACCCAAATGCTCTTCTGTCGTCTGATAGCCATCATGAAGCAACCTAATAGGAGCCTGCCCATCACCACTAAATGCCCTAATAGTCCTTTCAGTGATGCAAGAGTCCAGATACTGAAGCCTTAAACCAATGCGGCTATGTGTATGGGTTAGGAAATAGTTATGATTTTGGACATCTCAGGCTCGATTCATTGCATATATCGAGTCTATGATCTGGGTCTGGAGTGTCGAGATGTGGCCGGCTCCTTTTGGCAGCGAGATGCACCTATGCCTCTACAATACTCCGCCCAAAATCCGGAGTTTCATATTGTCACCAAGGTTTTCCATTGTCTGACTGTGAATCGCTATTAATCTGGGGCGAAGCTTTATTTTCGGGCTGAAGGTGATCCAGATCCTGATTTGCAACTAGTATATCTGCCAGAAATCATCTGTCATTTGTATTCCGAGTTGGAATTGCTCATAAGACGCTTTTAAGCCTTGTGCTTGGTTTTCCTTATCGATGATATCTTCATTTAGGATTTCTCTTACTGTTGCAAATCTATCAAGCCACCAATCATAGTCTTCGCTCGGTTCCTGATGCCTTCGCTTAGCTTTGATAACAAGGTATTGAAACATGCAGTAGATATCATATTGATCTGATTCCCCTAACCATTCAATAAAGTCAGAAAAGGCTTTTGTACTCTGTGAAGTGTTGCAGCTTATGACTGTACCTGAATCTTGTGATTCCTATATACATAGCACCGTGCCCCTTTTAAATTCAATTGGATGGTGGAAGGTATATTCGCGTGAAATACTATGCAAATGACTTTCGAGTGAAAAGATGACATCAAGGCGGGCTGATATGGCTATTCTGTAGGATGTTTATGAATCAGACCTGCCGGTGATCCTTGTGGATTAGGACTGGTAGGCAGGCTATTGTCTAGTCAGCAAAACAAACAGCTAATTTGTATCAATCAGCTACTATGTAAGCCTGCCTTCAGGGTATTTGCCGTGTTTTAGCCGTCAAAGGTCTTGCTCGACCTGTAAAGCATGTCAATTTTAAGGGGATGAGTCACCTAAAAGACCAGTAATGGCGTAAACATCCGCGATTGATTCCCCTACAGGCTTCTATTATCGATCCAGACAGACCTAAACCACTTTCTCAATCTCTGGGCTTATATTCCTGGGAAAAATAGTCTATTTTCCTTCGCCATTTATTCATCATTCCTTCATGGCGGTTGGGCACACCTTCTGGGTAATCTTTATTTCCTATGGATCTTAGGCGATAATGTTGAAGATGTGATGGGAAAGGCTTGGCTTTTAGCAGTTTACACAGTGAGCGGATCTATCGGCTTTTTGGCCTCGGGTATAGCTGGCCCTCAAAACATTCCTCATGTAGGTGCAAGCTGCTCTGTAGCCGGTATTATGGCTGCCTATCTCTTGCTGTTCCCAAAAGCAAAGTTTGTACTGAGATTATTCATCTTCATCGTTTTGCCATTGAGCTGCTTCACTTACATCGGTTTTTGGTTCGGTTTCCAACTTTTTAATCTATTAGTGCTAAAATCGGCCGGCGTTTCTTGGGCGGGTCATATCTTCGGTTTCATCGCAGGCCTAGTAGTAACACAAGTTTTTAAAAGCCAACACCAACTTGGTAAAAGAAAATAAAAAAGACAGAACATCTAAAGTTCGCCAAATCACGATAAGAATTTCAACCCCTAAATGACAGTAATAAGCAGAAGAGCAATTCAACCACAACAAATCACCTAATAGCCTCTGCTACAGAACCCTATGGGTTAATTGCAGGGACAAATCTGGGTATAACTACTACCAAAACCGGAATAGGTGCCCGAGGTACCACTTCCACCCTGGCCTCTGACGGAGCTACCGCTCCAAGCACAACCCACATCGGAGCTGCTACTCGAACTACCACCACTTCCTGACCAGCTCCCGGTATAGAAGCCCAGGGTATTGATGGCATTTTTACAGTTTGTGGAATTACCGGGAGAGCCTACGAAGCTATTAAAGACGTTAAAATCGTAGGATTGGCCTATCGCTGCACAAGCATTGGCGCAGGAATTGTTCCCGGGAGTGGTGATCCAACAACCGCCAGCATACACGACCCCTGGACAAGAGACCGGCTGGCCGCTCGTGGAGTCCGCAACCAAGGAATAGTCGAAGGCTGAACTCCGAGCCCAAGCTTTGTAATGGTAGGTGACGCCATTGCTTAGCCCAGTATCGGAGTAGCTAGTGGCACCACCCACATAAACTATTTCACCTCCAGTCTCTGAGCCAGTACTATAGCTTGTGCCATTGTCGGGGGCGAAGCTAGGCGCAGATCCCGACTCGCGTACGATGAGATAACCTGCTGCGGAGCCTGCTGTCAAAGACCAAGTCAAATCTATTTGACCGTCTGCCGTGCTCGCTGCTAGGTTGGTTACGTTAGCCACCATGGCGACACCGGAGCCCGAAGTGCCCCCAGAATAGTTGTTGGAACCATCGTAGGACCAGGCGGTGTAATAGTAGGTGGTGCCGTTGGTGAGGCCGGTGTCGTTGAAAGATGTGCCTGCCGCCACGTGAATAATCTCGTCCGCACCTTGGGAACCTGTCGAATAGCTCGATCCATCTTCCGGTCTGAAGGTGACCGGAGCGGTACTACGAGCAACAAGGTAACCCGAGGCTGCATTATTACCACCAAAGCTCACATTCACCCCCTCATCTATGGATGAGAGGGTGAGGCCACTTGGCGCCACTAATATTGAGGCTGCTAAGGATACCTCATCTAGGTACATACAGTCACAATTGTCAGACACACTGTTGTCCTTTTCAAAACACCACTTCAGGGTATAGCTTGCCCCCTTTGTGAGAGGGTAGTTCTTCGTTTCCCAGCCAAGATTCCCGGATCGTGAATTCTGAGCGGCACCGTTGATGTAGAACACTGAAAAATCATAGCCGGACTCTGACCCCACCTTCCAGCGAAAGGAAACGGCACTATCACTGCCAGAACTGGTTAGATCCAATGATTGTTCCATACAAGAAGATTGATTGTCAGTGATCTCGTTGGACTCTGCTGAATAGCTCCCTGCATCCACCACAGATCCTTGAGTGGACCAGTTTCCTGTACCACTCATGGTCCATCCATCGGTATTTCCTGTTTCAAAATTACCGTTTGTGATTCCAAAAGTTGGCGAGCCGCTGCCGCTTAGTTTTGTGGAATAGATGTTACCGCTGTCGAAGGCAAAAACACCGTAGTAGAAGGTGCCTGCGCCAATATTCTCGTCGTTGTAGGTATTGCCGTCAGTGACGCAAAAGACTTGGTGAGCCCCTTGAGTTCCGGCATAACTATTACAAGCATTGCCATCTACGGGAGTGAATGTTACTGCCGAATTGCTTCTTGCCACCAAGTAACCAGACTCACCACCGGGGCTATCCCAACCAAGGTCTAGTTGATTCACGTTTGTCGATACCGTGAGGTTAGTGGCCGGGTCCTGGCCATCCACGTAGTTAATGCTCCATTGAGAGGCGCTGCTATTATTGTTCCCCGCCACATCCTGTGCCGCGGAACCTGCGATATTCACTGTTACGGAACCACCGGTTGAAGGGGTGATGTCGAAGGTGTAGGTGTCACCATCCACAGCAAAGAAGTTGGCAACGCTACCATTGCCTGCACTGATATCTCCTTGAGTAAATCCTGTTACGGTCTCTGAGAACTGCGCGGTAAGGTTGATGGTGCCTTCACCGGTTGGGCCTGGATCCTGAGCGGAAGTAATCACGACGGTTGGAGCTGTCACATCCTTGGTCACAGTACCAGATGATGCTTGCCAGGCGCTGTTATTGCGCGCTTCGTCCTGAGCCCGCATGCAAACATAATACGGCGTGTTTGAGGTAAGACTGGCGGTATAGGTGGCGTTACCATCGTTATCGGTCTCATTTTCTTCGGAAAGACAAGTGCCGCAGCCAGATGTGGTACAAAGCTTAACATGGTGACGGCGAAGATAGGTGTCACTGCCTGGACTGTAGGTTAGAGCTACGTTATCAGCATTGATATACTGAGGTGGATTGTTTACAACGGGCACCGTGGGCGCAGTGGTATCAAGTGTGATGGTGCTGGTCTCCGCGTAGGTGTAGTTACCTGCATTGTCAGATAGTTCCACACAGATCTTATAAGCCCCTTCACCGGAGAAGTTTTCGTCATTGGAGTTTGGTATGCTGCCACTGAAAGAACCAGCAGCGCCGTTGCAGGTAGCGGCGGCAGGGATGAGGAGGTAGCCGTTGCTGTCGTATCCTGATGCTACCAGAGTACCTGCCAATGGAGTGCTGTTGGTGGCCTCGTCGATGTTGATGAAGTCGTGGTCCGAGTCGTTTATCAGAGCCAAGCTGGAAAAAACTGGTGGAGAATTGTCGAAGAGGATGCTCCACTGGGTGGCGGCCATATTGCCATTGCCTGCAGAATCCTGGGCATAGCTGGCACCTATATCGGCCGTTACAGTAGCTGTGGGTGAAGTGATATCGAAGGTGTAGGTGTCACCATCTACAGCGACAAAATTACTTATATTGCCATTGGCTACTGTAATATCACTGGAGCCAAAGCCCAATACCGGTTCCGAAAACTGGGCTGTGAGATTAAGGGTGGTTGCATTGGTTGGGCCAGGGTCCTGACTTGCTGTGATAACCACTGCGGGTGCTGTGCCGTCGTAGGTAATCGACCACTGAGAGGCTGCGCTATTAACATTACCCGCGGCATCCTGAGCAACAGAACCAGCAATATCGGCCGTCACGGTTCCTGTTGATGGGGTTATGTCGAATGTATAGGTGTCTCCATCCACGGCAGCAAAGTTGCTAACGATGCCGTTCGAAACTGTGATATCTCCCGATAGGAATCCTGTGACATTTTCCGAGAACTGGGCAGTCATATTGATGGTGCTATCGTTTGTGGGCCCAGGGTCCTGGTTAGCCGTAATTGTGACTGTCGGCCTGGTATTGTCAAATACAATGCTCCATTGACTGGCGGCTGTGTTATTGTTACCGGCAGCATCTTTGGCTACGGAACCGTTGATATCAGCGGTGACTGTTTCCGAGGGTGAAGTGATGTCGAAGGTGTAGGTATCTCCATCCACAGCCACAAAGTTACTGACGCTGCCATTTGTTGCGCTTATATCCCCAACCGTAAATCCCGTAACTGCTTCCGAAAATTGAGCAGTAAGGTTGATAGGTCCTGAATTGATAGGTCCTGGATCCTGAGTCGCTGTAATGGTTACCGCAGGCTCAGTATTGTCATGCAGGATGCTCCACTGGCTAGCGGCTGTGTTGCCATTGCCCGCTCCGTCAAGGGCGACGCCACCGACGATGTTGGCGGTGACTGTGCCGGAGGGTGATGTGATATCGAAGGTATAGGTATCACCATCTAAGGCGCTGAAGTTAGCGAGGTTGCCCCCCGCGACGCTAATATCGCTTCCAGTGAATCCCGTCACGGCTTCTGAGAACTGCGCTGTCAGGCTGATGGTAGAAACGTTTGTGGGCCCAGGGTCCTGACTGGCTGAGATCGTGACTGTGGGTGTCGTGTTATCGTAGGCGATACTCCACTGAGAGGCTGGGTCGTTACCGTTGAGGGCAGCATCCTGAGCTACATTAGCAGCAATGTTCGCTGTGACGGTCCCTGAAGGTGAAGTGATATCAAATGTATAGGTATCGCTATCCACGGCTGTAAAGTTTGTGAGGGTGCCGTTGCCAACGGAAATATCAGAAGCCACAAAACCGGTCACAGCTTTTGAAAATTGAGCTGTGAGATTAATCGTGGTGGAATTGGTGGGTCCTGGATCCTGAGCAGCCGAGATCACAACCGTGGGGTTTGAATCATCAAAGACAATACTCCACTGGCTGGCTGCGGTGTTCTGATTGCCCGAGGCATCTTGAGCCAAGGATCCAGCAATATTGGCTGTGACGGTGCCGGAGGGTGAGGTGAGATCGAAGGTGTAGGTATCACCGTCCACTGCTACAAAGTTTGCAAGTGTCCCACCCACCACAACAATATCGCTCTGTGTGAAGCCTGTCACCGATTCGGAAAATTCTGCTGTCAGATTGAGCGTGGTGAAACTCGTGGGGCCAGGATCTTGGCTAGCACTGATTATCACACTCGGCTGCGTCGCGTCGTAGTTAATGGTCCATTGATCCGCTTCCGCATTCGAATTACCCGCGCTATCCTGAACCGCACCTCCCGCAATCTGCGCCGTCACTGAGCCAGAAGGCGAGGTGATGTCGAAAGTGTAGGTGCCACCGTCTACGGCTAAAAAGTTAGCTACGCTGCCATTGACAACGGCAATATCCTCTTGACCGAAGCCTAAAACAGGCTCAGAGAATTGAGCTGTGAGGCTTATGATGCTAGAATTTGTCGGTCCAGGGTCTTGGCTGGACGTGATGGTGACCGTAGGCTCGGCCCCATCGTAATCAATACTCCACTGGGAAGCTGCGGTGTTGCTATTCCCTGCTACATCCTGAGCAGCGGATCCGAGAACGTCTACCGTAAGAGTTCCCGAAGGTGAAGTAATATCGAAAGTGTACGTATCTGCCGCAACGGCGACGAAGTTGCTACCAACACCGTTGGCTACCACAATATCATCCAAGCTAAAGCCTGAAACTGCTTCGGAAAATTGAGCTGTGAGGTTGATAGTCGTTGCATTTGTGGGCCCCGGATCCTGCGTTGCGCTAATAGACACAGTGGGTTGATCATCATCAAAGACGATACTCCACTGACTAGCCGCAGTATTATCATTGCCTGAACTATCTTGAGCTGCGGCTCCAGAAATATCTGCGGTTACCGTCCCAGATAGAGAAACGATATCGAAGGTGTAAGTCTTACCGTCCACCACTGAAAAATTAATAACCGTGCCGCCAGAGACGCTCAAATCCCCCACAGCAAAACCCGTCACATCTTCAGAGAACTCGGCTGTCATATTTATTGTAGTGGCGTTCGTTGGGCCCGCATCCTGTGCTGAGGATAGCACAACGCTAGGAGCTGAGCTATCGAACACAATGCTCCATTGGCTAGCGGAATTATTGCCGTTCCCTGCAGCATCTTGAACTATTGCATCAGCAATATCTGCGGTTACCGTCCCCGTAGGCGAACTAATATCAAAGGTGTAAGTGTTGCCGTCGATAACATTGAAGTTGGCAGGGACTCCGTTTGCTACACTTATGTCAGCCATATCAAAACCTATTACATCTTCAGAAAATTCTGCTGTAAGGTTTATAATCGATGCATTAGTAGGCCCAGGGTCCTGTAACGCGGTTATATTGACAGTTGGCCTATTGCTATCGAAAACTACAGACCATTGGCTGGCGACACTGTTGCTATTTCCTGCGGCATCCTGGACCACAGATTCAGCGATGTCAGCAGTCACCGTGCCGGAAGGTGAAATAATGTCAAAGGTGTAGGTGTTTGCATCAACAGCATTGAAATTTTCAGCAACACCGTTAGCCACGTCTACATCACTTAAGGTAAAACCATTGACATCCTCGGAAAATTCTACGGTTAAGTTCATTCTGGTGTCATTTGTGGGCCCCGGGTCCTGAGCCGCAGTGATCGCTACTGTAGGTGGAGTGGTGTCGTGAACGATACTCCACTGGGTGGCAGCCGTGTTATCGTTTAGACTACTATCTTGGGCGATCCCTGCACCGATATTGGCAGTGACTGTTCCTGACGGTGAGACGATCTCGAAAGTATAGGTATCCCCGTCTATAGTATTAAAGTTACCTAAATTTCCACCTGTGACAACGATGTCTCCCGATGTAAATCCTGTCACAGGCTCTGAAAACTGAGCTGTTAGTGTAAGAGTGTCTGCATTTGTCGGACCAGGATCTTTATCGGCCGTCAGAACTACCGATGGTTGAGTCCCATCGTATACAATCGACCACTGACTTGATGCTAGATTACTGTTACGAGCTATATCGGTAGTGACACTACTGTTGACATCGGCTGTTACCGTACCCGAAGATGCTGTAATATCGAAAGTATAAGTATCTGCATCTACGGCATTAAAGTTACCTGCTACACCATTAGCAACAGTGATGTCGCCAACGGTAAAACCTGTTACATCTTCAGAAAACTGTGCCGTAAGGTTAATAGTCTCGATATTGGTTGGTCCGGGGTCCTGGCTAGCGCTAAGGGTGACAGTAGGAGGAGTTGTATCATAGACGATGTTCCATTGGAGAGCCTGTGTGTTAGGGTTTGTTGAAGCATCTTGAGCTACTGAGCCAGCGATATCAGCGGTAACTGTGCCTGAGGGTGAAGTGATATCGAAGGTATAAGTATCGCCATCAACGGGATTAAAGTTGGCTATAGTTCCGTTTGCTACTACGATATCACTGACTACGAAACCTGTGACAACTTTCGAGAACTGTGCTGTTAGATTGATGGTTTCAGCATTGGTTGGGCCAGGGTCCTGATTCGCCGTAATGACAACAGAGGGAAAGGTACCATCAAAATCGATACTCCATTGGCTGGCGGCACTATTATCGTTTCCTGCCATATCTTGAGCCACGCTACCAGCTATATTCGCTGTTACGGTGCCCGAAGGCGAAGTAATGTCGAAGGTGTAAGTGTCAGAGTCCGTAGCTGAGAAATTCCCAGCTACACCGTTTACAACCACAATGTCACCCACAGTGAAATCCAATACTGGCTCCGAAAACTGGACTGTTAGATTAATTGTTTGAGCGTTTGTGGGGCCAGGATCCTGAGTTGAACTAATGTTGGCTGTAGGGGATATATTATCATAAACGATGCTCCACTGAGAAGCGGCTTCGTTATCGTTATTGCTAGCATCTTGGACAACGTTTGCAGCGATATCTACTTTTACGGTAGCCGAAGGGGAGATCACATCGAAAGTATAGGTGTTGCCATCGACAGAATTGAAGTTTGTAGCAGTTCCGTTGATTACTACAAGATCCGAAATAGAAAAGCCTGTGACGTCTTCCGAGAATTCAGCAGTGAGATTCAAGGTGTCAGCATTCGTTGGCGCACCATCTTGAATGGATGAAAGGGTTACTGTAGGCCGGCCTGCATCATTAGTCCAAGTTATTTCCGAAGCTGAGGCAGGACTTTCACCATTTCCTGCTAAGTCCCGGCCAAGGACACATAAGCGTTTTTCTTCGCTGCTAGCTATTGCGTCGGTAATCTTGGTACTGACACCAATCCAGCTACCGTTGTAATTAGCCGCAGCGCAGGTTGTTGAGGAAGCCACAAGTGCATACTGGTAACTCTCCACATCAGCGCCACCGACGGTCACATCGAGGTTTGCTGTATTAGACGGGTCAACTGGTTCGCCTGAAATGGTGGCTGTAGGTGCCGTGTTATCATGAACGATACTCCATTGTGAGGCGCTTGTATTGGTGTTACCCGCCGCGTCCGTTGCCAAGTTCGATGCTATGTCAGCGGTTATGAGGCCGGCAGAAAGTGGGGTGATGGTAACTGTATAACTAGCGCCAGAGCCTGATAAGCTGCTCTTTGCACCGCCTATTACTACCACATCCGTTAAGTCAAAGCCACTGACATCTTTACTGAAATTTACTGTTAGATTCAAGCTCGAAGCATTAGTCGGGCCAGGATCTTGAGCGGCGCTAATAGCAACGCTAGGCCGGAGGGTATCTTTCGTCCAACTGTAAGTGCTAGCCGATGCCTCTGATTGCCAGGTTCCTATGCTGTTGCGCCCTAACAAACATAACGTCAGCGAGCCATCGGCGAGACTACTGATATTATCTGAGATGGGTGTCCCTATCGTTGTTTCATTCGAGTAGCCTATAGTGGCTGCACAATCAGTTGAGGTGGTAAGACCTAGCTTGTACTTATAGTGAGTCACAGTGCTACCAGCCACCGTAGCGGATAGGGTTGTCACGTTTGAGGTGGAGCTAGGTTGACCAGATAGTGAGGCCGTCGGAACATTACTGTCTCTGACCCAAGAAGCTCGGGTGGCTGCCGACTCCGCCTGCCAGTTGCCTGCCGAATCACGACCTATGACGCAGAGTTCAATACCACCATCACCAAAGGCAGAAATCCCATCGGTTATCTGAGTGCTAACGGATATTTCGCCACTATAGCCCGTGGCAAGGGCACAGTTGGTGGTGGCATCTACTCCAACCTTATACCTATAATGAGTCACCTCTGTGCCAGAAACATTTACGGATAGGTTGCTGATGTTATTAGTACCCATGGGCTCGCCTGCCAGTGTCGAGGTGGGTGCAGTGGTATCCACAACGATATCTTGGGCCACTCCTAAAGAACCTGCTGCGGATAATACCGGAAGGGTTATAATGGATGCATTACCGGCTTCATCCTCGATGGTACCACCACCTAGGACCAGAGCTGTTACGCTATCGTAGTTCAGATCAGCCGTATTATCACCAGCTTGGATAGCGTAGTTGAACACAAGATTGGACGTAGCGCTGCCACTAGCGTACCCCGCGAATCTCGCTGTATTGAGGCGAAGGGTTGGGCTTCCCGTCACCAGAACCGAACTATCGAAGCTAATGATAATATCTACAATATCTCCGGCTTTATACGTTCCATTCGCTGTAGTGGAATATACTGAATCAACTGAAGCGGGCGTCGTGTCTACGATAAATTGCACTTCGGGAGCAGCTAGGGAAAAAAAGTCTCCTTCATAGGCTGTTAAACAGAGATAATACGATCCTTCAGGAAGATCTGTAACTGGGACACTGAGCCCGGTACTACCTAAGTAACTTTGGATGGGTGTGGTGCAAGAGGCATTGGTGCATACCAATAGATCGTAGCTAGTAGCTCCTTGGGACGCTGACCACGTAATCGTGGGGCTGCTATTTGAAATTTGATTGCCATTAACAATGCTATTGATACTAAAGTCTGTTAGGGTCATAACAGGGGTTGATTCTGCTAATACCTTCTTAGGTAAAATCGATGCTTCCTTTTCTTCCTCTGTCATGTGTAGATTAAATTCGTGGGCAAAGACGGTAATATTACCAGCAGCATCAGTAACGAGTAATTCAACTTGGTAAAGGCCGACTGTGGTGCCGGTTATGATCGTTTCGGCAGCATCAACGGGATCCAGAGTGAGCTGACTAGGCCCCTCTAACTGTCTCCATAAAAAGGACATTGTAGTATCATCAGTAACCCTGAGTCCCAAACTTTCCCCAATGGTAATATCTGCTGAGACTGCTTCAGAATTGTCAATAACTGGAGCAATACGGTCCACCCTGATTGAAACTCCGTTATTATCAGCCGGCACCGGTTCTCGATCAGGGAAGTGGGCCCAGACACAGCTGTAGTACTGATCATCTCGCAATATGCCTATATTTTTTTCTGCCTCTGCCTGACGAAAACTCACCACCTCTATAGAGCAAGAGCTATCGCTATAGAGACCGACAGTATAGCTAATGGCCCCTGGTTCTTCTTCCCATCGAATTAAGCTCTCGTCGGCGTTGGTAATGAGAGCTTCAGTCAAGATCCTGAGACCAAATCCTCCTGCAGAGCCTTTATCCAAATCAGGACAATCCATCTCACCTTCACCAGAGCCGCAAATCACGCCTACGGTTTTCACTTTAAGTTCCGTTTCACAGCCAAATAATGCCATACCTAGAATAACAAAAATTACAAATTGTAAGAATTTTAATCTCATATCACCCTATGCCTAAATGCTAGCTCCCTAGCTTGATCAAAGAACCCGTCGGCTATAAGGATAAGCCGTTCAAGTGTTCAGTAATTATCAAATAAAACCAGAAAGATGGGATTATGTTTTTAAACTATCGTTTTATAGTCCCGTATTGTTAATTGCGACTACTTTAGAACCTCAGACACATCGCAACCTTAGTCAAACCTCTGTTATCACTAACTCTTTTTAGAGAAACACAGGACGTTAGTTTGCGACACTCTAAGAAACTGCTGGCACCCAGGTATGTCATAATTCAAGCAATATCCCTAAAACAGAGATTCGGCCTCAGCTATACATATATCTTAAAAAGATCTAGAAAGACCGAAGCCTTGGTGTTGATCATGCTACTATTCAAAGCTGGGTAATTAAATACACCACATCACTTTAAAAATCGCTTCAGAGAAAACAGCGACCAATTGGTGGTAGCTGGAGACTCTGCGAAACATAGGATAAATTTCTGTGCCAATGGTAGGCAAGTCCCAAGTCAACCTAAAGTTTCCAACTAAAGATCTGTACCTGAACAATTTAATCTTGTAGCTACTTAGAATGAATTTGCGTAGAAACTATTACGTCTCGAATCTACATAGAAGTCTGCAGCAGAACCAAGTTTTCCAAGCTACTTCTACAAGCCTTTCTAATTTCCGTGAAGAATTGTCGATACCGTTGACTCTAGCACATGTAAATACTGCGGTCAGTTTGATTATCTCTGCGATTATAGTCAAGTAGAATAAGGTGGTTGAAACACCGACCTAATTGGACCCGAATTTGCTAACCACCCTTTGAAATAATAGACCATGATAAATAAATTTAGAAACCAATACCGGATTCTTATATGAAGGATGTAAGAATCCATTGCTCATTAAAAGCCCGAATGAACCATCGTATGCTTTCTAAAAAATTAACACAGACATTAACAGGAATAATATTTCACAAGAAGGATTATGAGATGAAAACTAATTCATTCACAATTGCGAGGATTGTGCTTTGCATTCTCACAATATACTTCCTACTATCCTGCAGTTCCGAAGATCCAGACTACAACTTATCGGCCAACGGTAGTTATGGACTATCAAAGATGCCAAAGAAAACCTACACGGCTATAAAATCTGCCTGTGACGATAAAATTCGAGGAGCAACCTCCGTCGGCTTGTCCAAGGGTGAATGCTACCTGATAATGTCAGGATCGACCGTTAGAGAGTCATCATGGCAACCCGACAAAGCTTGTGAGGCCTGGGGCCAACCTGATAATCCAGCGTGTGGCCTAACCCAAAGCCGGAAAACTGATGCTGACGCTCTTGAATTGGGTTGTGATCCTACGCAGAAAAATAAAGCTGGCTACAAGTGCAACGTCCTAACCGGGTTAAACAATATGCGGTGCGAGGCTTCAGCAGGTAAGGACTGCGCTCCATGGGGTGATAATGCCAGTCTAGAGGTTGGAATTAAAAAACACTTAGGAAAACCAAATCAACACAATTTTCCTAGCTACAAAGATGATATGAAGACCGCCTATGAGCGGGAAGATATAAGAAAGCAATTCGAGATTGATAAAGAAAACATAAGAACATGGGATGACGTGCTTGTGGCAGGTAGAGATGATGTAGGATCGTGGAGGAACCAGGGTGGAAATGTTGGTCAAAAAGCCATGGGCCGGGCCGTGCAAAATGCTCCCAAACTGAAACAAAGACGTGTTGGGTGCGTTGATCCTGACGGCGACGGCTGGGGCTGGGATGGCTCTAAGTCATGTGAGATCAGTCGCAAAGGTGGTGGGAATTATCAATACTCTAGTGGTAAGTGCGTTGATCCTGACGGCGACGGCTGGGGTTGGGATGGCTCTAAGTCATGTAAGATGTAGGGTGGCGACGTTGGGGGAGCTTTTTCATTCTATCACAGATTTTTCTCCAGATTCGAGACCCAATGGAGTATGTATGTTCGAAATCAACCCTGGAGCAGGGGGATTTCATTGAAATTTCAACCTAGAAACTGTTGCTAAAACCCCTATCAGACCACGGAGATTATCAAGGTTAACCTAAATGTAACGGAGGACGTTGCTAAA
>Ga0099800_1248_pt1 | contig 13821 bp, 7 predicted proteins | sample Uncmet6_SortRC_1_FD_89868 | JGI IMG/M metagenome (GOLD analysis project Ga0099800, IMG submission 89868) | Marine eukaryotic communities from CALCOFI LINE 67, Pacific Ocean - CN11_C50_N6_SortRC_1 | ecosystem: Environmental > Aquatic > Marine > Oceanic | place: Pacific Ocean: Monterey Bay | collected... | reverse complement strand
ATGTAGCAGCAACAAATATGAATGCAGAATCTTCAAGAAGTCATTCATGTTTTACTATTAAAGTGGAACAAAAGACAACTACTCAATTGGGTGCAGGTAAAGAAAGAAATAATGTGGTCACTGCAAAATTGAATTTAGTCGATTTGGCAGGATCAGAGAGAGCCGCGAAAACTGGCGCTGAAGGTTCAGTGTTAAAACAAGGTGCGATGATCAATAAATCTTTAATGGCTCTTGGTGCCGTAATTAATGCTTTAACAGAAGATACGGGGAAAAACAAGAAGAAGCACATCCCTTATCGTGACTCGAAATTGACAAGATTGTTACAGGAGTCACTTGGAGGTAATTCTGCTACTATTATGATTGCAGCTATCTCACCGGCTGACTATAATTATGATGAAACTTTGAGTACATTAAGATATGCTAAACGTGCTAAAAGTATTGAAAATAAAGCAGTTCGTAATGAAGATGCTACTGAGAGAGAGGTGCGTAACTTGAAAGCAGAGATAGAGAAATTAAAAAAACAATTAGAAGCTGGTGGTGGAGGTGGTGGTAGTGATACTAGTGCTGCCGATTTAGAATTAAAAAGGCAAATACAAGAAATGGAAGCAGCTCAGCATGACGCCTGGGAAGAGAAAGAACGTTTATCACAAGCTTTGGAAGAAGAACGTCGTTCAAATCTGAACAATACTATTAGTAGTATGGTCCATAACGTCAAAGAACAAAAGATTGAAAAGATGAAAGTTATTAAAAGATTAGCTTCTGAAAAACAGACATTACAGAAAAAACAAACACATTTGAAACGGCAAAGTGATGATATTAAAAGAGATCTTGATAGTGGTATTCGTAATTATCAAACCCTACAAAAGGAATATGAAGAAAAATCAGCTGCAGGTGATGATGCTGATGACTTACCGGTGCAGATGGCCATGAAATTAGCAGAGATAGAATCTCTACGTGAAAAATGGAAAGATAATCGAGAAACTTTCAAGTCTCTTAAGAAAAGAATGGAGCAAGTAGAAGAAGAAATCACGGATGAAAGAGCAGAATTAGTAGCCACCACGGGTTTATTAGAACAAAATGATAAGATTAGGGAATCCATTCAAGAAGAAGAAAGAGCAAAAGCACGTGCAAGTATTGATGCTGAATTGAAAGCTGCTAAATCGAAATTAGAAAATGAACGTTTAGATTTGAAGAATGAAATTGAACGTGAAATGAATGATAACCTTACTAAATTAACAGAAAGAATTTCTGAATTGACAGTAGCACTAAGTGAAAAGGATGAAACTTTAAACTCCCAAGAAAAGCAGATAGCTGAGATGAAACGATACTCAGACAGCCTAGAAGAGCAATTGACTGAAGCAGTTGTTTTTACTGAATCTGCTCAAGCAGATGCTGCTTCACGTGAGAAAATGGAAAGAGATATAGAAGCCTTAAGAAAAGAAAATGAAAAGTTGAAAATTGATGCAGCGAAAATGGGAGAAGCTGGTTCTACCATGATACAGGAAGAAAAATATTCTTTATTTAAAAAGATGATGAATTTCTTTGAAGAAGAAAGAGATAACATGAATACTCGTTATAATGAGTTACAGCATGTCTTGAAGCAAGCCACCAAAGATATTACTTTTTTGGCAAAAGAGAATGAGTCGCTTAAAAGCGAGCTAGCGCATGCGGTAGCTTATGAAGCTCCTATTACGCACTAACGAAATCAAAATCTTTTATTAAAACAGGAAATTAGTGAGAGTTCTGTCGGGAAAAAACGATATATGAAGATAGAAGATACTTCATTAAACTTAGATTATTATTATATATGATTATTGAATAAAAAATTTAAAAAATATATATTTAACATTAAAAAAACGATCTTTTTTTTTAAAAATATTATTATAGTCTTACTAAAGTGTATTTCCATGGGCATCGTAGTAACTCCAGTGTCTATCGCCTTTATTGGACATTCCATATCTCCACCAAGTAGTAAAGATCCATTTCTCATCATTGATGACAGGACAGCCCGCGTGTTGAGTGAAACTGTTTGGATCTTGAGTTCCTTTCAACACCGAATCATGACTGCTCTCGTCATTAATACCATTTATGCCATCTGCATAGGAGAAAACTACAGTCATTCTTTCCATCAATGGTATCTTGAGATCCACATTAGGAAAAACCAATTCGCCACCATTACTTTTATCAGGTATTCTACAATAAGTAATCGCAGTCGCAATTCTTGCTCCTGTTTTTAATTTTTTGTTTACATCACTCTCCCCACATGGTCCATCACAATGTAACTTATATTCATCTCTATCTCCGTAGCGTATCACGGAGATTCCTTCTTGTCCTCGAATATTTATTTTATAACCAGATAAAGTTTCGACTAAGGTATGCATTCTTTCGTATGTATTATATATATCAGTATCATATTCCTCTTCGCCATCAAAGAAAAGTGATCTTCCGGAAGCAAATCTATTGCTTGATGTCTTAGTATACTCTGGTGCTACAATCAGATCGTCTTCCACTTTATTAATCATTCTATCACATTCAACTGAAGTAACATAATCATGGACTAACCATATTCGAGCATGATTACTTTTATGCAATTGATTAATTTGATAATTTTTAGAATTTATTGAAATTGTTGATGGTGAAAACGTGGTAGGTTCTGAAAAAAAATCTGAACTGCAATAATATTTCATCATCGATGATGTCATTCTATCTCTTAGTTCCACTAATTTATTTCTTTGTTTCATTTTTAACGATTTTTGCTCCTTCCAATTTGAATCAATACATTCAGAAAGTATTTCATCATTTTCTTTATCTAATTTTTGACGGCAAGATGTTACTGATTGAGATAATTTATTCAAATCTCTGGTAAGTTCTGTACTACAATCAACACGAAGTTTACCAATGTTACTATTTGTATGATTTCCTCTAATATTTACATAACATTTTACTTCATATCTTGGTACCTCTAATTTAGCACTTTGGAATGGATGATATTCTTCTTTATCAACTAATAACACAAATGTATGAGATTCATATGATGATATTTTAAATTTTGTACCATTCCTCATAAATGTGTCAGACTGTTGTATTAATTTTCCATCAAATGACAGCCAGAAAATATTTATGTTTTTACCACTATGATTTATCACACTCATAGATACTTCATCATTTGCGTGAAGTTGAAGCAATATATCACATATTAGAAAGAAGAAGAAGAGGAATATCATCATTATTTTATAGTTTCTCAACCAGGCAATATTCTTTAATTTTTTATTTAGTTAGCTTAGCGTAATGGGTCTAAAAAATGAAGTTGCTGATATCAATCAATTTAACACCAACCATTTGTGAAAAAATGGCATCAAAAATTGGGAAATAATAAATAATGCAATGAATGACAGATTTTATCGGACAAAGTGAATAAATAATAATGAATTTAAAATTTTGTAAATTTTGATATTTTTTAACATACCAATACAATATAATGTCCACCAAAATAAAATAGGGTGCTGATTGATCTGTAACGCTAACATTGACTTTATGTTCTTAGAAATTTTAAATTTCTAAATTTCTAAATTTTAAATTTCTTAATTTCAGAATAGAATTGAATTGAAAACCCTGTGTTTCTCTCTAAAATCTAAAATGTGTAGATGAAGAATGTCTTTTCTCTATTTACAGTTCAGTTGTTAATAATCTATCTCACACACGTACAATTAATTAAACAAGCATGGGAATTAAAGGTCTGACAACATTTTGTAACAAATTTTTCACATCAATTGCTGACAGAACCAATTTGTCAAATAAATTACTTGTAGTTGATGGTTTTGCATTTTTGTATCATTTTAGTGAAAAAACTAATGATTATTATGAATATGAGAGTAAAATAGATGAATTCTTAGATTTTATGATTAATAAATCTAAAGTTAAAATGGTTTTTATATTTGATTCACCTATTGATAGAAACTCATTAAAGTTTAAGACTAAAATTGATAGAATAAAAAAGGTTACTCAAAATGTCAATAAAATACCTATTAATACCAAAGGTATGCTTCCACTCTTAGCTGAACGTATTGCTTTATCTACCATATGTAAGTATAATAATATTGAAATTTTGAAATGTCAAGGTGACGAAGAATCTGATAAAGAAATCTTTATGTATGCTTTTAAAAATCAAGCTATAGGTATTTTAAGTAATGATAGTGATTTTTGTGCATATTTCTTACGAAATAATGCATTATTACCGACTCCTAAATTAATTCCTATGTGGACCTTAGCATTTTGTCTTGATGAAGAGAAAGCTTTTGCTTATGCAATTGATCAAAAAAAATTAATTCGAGCGTTACAATTGAATGACATATCTGAATTATCTTTTTTAGCTGCTTTAGTTGGCAATGATTATACAGATGATGTTTTAACGAATACCATCACTGATCGATTACGCCAACAATTTATAAAAAAAAAAGATATTAGGATTGGAACTAAAGCATACAAAAAAAATAGTGGCAACAATTCCCAAAAACATATTTTAATAGCTAGAAAGGTCATAGAATATACCCGTAGTATATCTCTCTTTGAAAAAAATACTAATTCTGATGAACATATTCAAAATATACTTAAGTGGATTTTCGGGTCTAAAACATCAGGTTCTAACAAAAAGAAGAGTAACCTAATTTATGCTCAAACACTCAATCAGATCAATACTTCATTAGAGCAGTATACTTGCAATTTGATTAGTATAGAAAATTTTCATTTGAAAGAGTATAAACTTAATATTGGATATTTTTGTGAAGATTTGTTTTGCAGAATGAGTGGTAAGAAACGAGATAAGAAGGAGGAAGTAATTTACTTCGTACCTGCACAATTAGCTTATCTTAATAATATATTGGGTACTCGCTATATGAATATTAGATTGAGATGCCTATCTTTACTTGCTCGTTTCTATTCTGATACTTTTGACATCGTACATATTAAAATAACAGCTGATGGAGATCTCGTTGAAAATGTAATTTATCCGTCTAAAAATGTTTTAGAAGGTAAATCTTGCACATTATTTCTGAAATATCTCTACTGGATATTGGACATGGATCATGAATTAGTCATTACTACTGATCACAATACCTACGATGAAAAATCAAATTATGTAACTTACATGAATTCAAAAGAAAAAGCTTATGATGACTGGAAAAGATTGTTCGTATTATGTAATGAAGTCAATAATTTTAGTAATACTCTTTATTATGAGATTAGAAAAGTCACTTGGACTGCGTTTCTTCATCTTGTTCATGAAAATGTCAGTGCTCAAAGCATAGATTCAATTACGCATGCAACTATTGCTCTATATCATGTTTCTATGGCTGTTGATACAGTGACATACTTTCTACAGAATTGTTATGGTCCTTTTAAGCATATCAATGTTAGTGATGATGCAAATGAGTGGAATAATTTTGCTTGGAAATTGAGAGAAATAAAAGAAAATAATACATCATGTTTGAAAAATGATTTGACAAAAATATTTATTTGATTGAAAAAAAGACATTGGATTTCGCATTAGGTACATCATAATTAACTTATCATCTAGTTAAAGTGTAGTTTTAATCCATACATAGTTGGGGTGTGCTATATGATTATTAAATAATTAATATTATCCAAGGAAAATATAATAAAAATTGTAGATTTCATCTTAAAAGTCGTATATTATATTCAATCCTATAACATATTTGATTACTTTGAGTGTAGGCCAATGTAAAATTGATCGTGACGAACTTCTTTTACTTCATCTTCTCCATTATTCTCATCCCTACTTAGGTGTCTTGTTCAAGTCCATATTTGCGAGATCTGCCATAATATCTTTCTCCATTTCTTCATCCTCTCCCTCATTTCCATCCCTAATTATCGAGTCTTGTTCAAATGCATATTGAGCAGCGCTTTCTACATTGAACTCTTCTTGTATTACCATTAGTTCTTCTTCCCATCCTAATAATTCGCAAAGATACAATACTCCAGCATCACAATCTCCTTTATAAAAGATATCTCTGTAATTGTCATCTAAACCAAAGCGGAAGCCAGTATCAGGGCCATAGTTTCTTGCGGAATACTCTTCTTCTGAACCGGAATTATCTGTATCCGCTCCTATGTCCTGACTTAAATTACATGGTTCTCTGTTAATAAGTAAACGAGGGCAAAGTGGATGTACCAGCCCAGGTAAACTTGATACCGGTGCTACTTGTAGAGATGTACCCATCACTATTAATAAATCTGCAGCATCAGCATCAGCTTCATGTAATTCATGGAAACGTGGAGGTAGGTTCTCCCCAAAAAAAGTGATATCTGGTTTACAATAGCCATTACATTTCACTTCTATTCCTACTTCTTCTTGTACACTAATATTGGTTTTAATGTTTTGATTGCCTTTGTCAATAGGATCTTCTATATCTCCATCTCCATCTCCATCTCCATCTTCATCTTCATCATGTGATTCCACTTTTGAGATCTTTGTTCTATTTGTTTTATATTTTTTTATAATTTTGGTACATGTTGGGATTACTCCTGCAAAGAATTCACTTTTTAACCACTCTGGATCACATTCACTACCACACTTGGAACAATGACCTCCAGAAAAACTACCATGACATTCTACTAAATGAGATGCTGGAACACCAGCCGTGCGTTCTAAAACGTCAATGTTTTGAGTATAACATCGTAATAATAGCCCTTTGGATTGTAATAAACGTATAAAAAAATGTGTCAAAGTAGGTTTATATTTCAAATTACCGTCAATATCAGCTTTAGGATACATCTCTCTTGCTAATCTACAAAAAGGATTAGGATTATCACGATAAAATTCTATATCGAAGATAGCAGTAGGTTGATCATCAGGTAGACCGTACTCCTATTATTCATTATAAACATTTATATCAATATAAAATGCGAAAAATTAAAGAAAAAAGATGAAATATAAATTAGCACAAATAACAAAAAGTTTTGTAAATTTTATACTTACGCAATACTACCTGTAAATTATCGTATAAACCAGTACCAGGTGTTCTAAAATCAGGGATACCAGCTGCAACTGAAATACCAGCACCACATAATACCATGATTCTTTTTGATTTACCACTTTTAATTGCTTGTGCTACATGAGCAATTGTTGGTTTATTATTCAACACTGAAGCTCCAAATATTGATTCTTTTTCTGAAATTGATATGTCACTAGCAGGGCGATAGAACTGAGAAACTTTTTGTCCCATGCCACAGTCACTTACGGTATGTTCACAGTTTTTTAATATTAAAAAAAAATATGCATGTATGTCTGTCACTGTCTGTCACTGTCTGTCACTGTCTGTCATTCTCCTTCCTGGCTCTCTCCAAGAGAGTGCAATAATCGCCTTTTGATGGTCATAAAAGAATTATGATCATTAAAGAAATTAATAATTACTTTATCCAAACGAAACCCCAGATAATGCCCTGAAAGATATGTCAGATGGGAAATATTTGGTCCATTCAATTCATGAATTAGCTAAATCTGATAACTGTTCAGACACCGTTAAGAATCTTCTTAGGAAAGATCCTACTTTAATATATTCTCTTGATGCAAAAGGTTTAACAGCGTTACATGTCGCAGCATTTTGTGGTTCATTACTCATTTGTCAAGAATTATATACAAAAGGTGCTGAAGTAGATTTTAAAAGAAAGGATGGTATGACAGCTACATTAATTGCAGCAATGAGAGGTGATGATAAGCATATTGACTGTGTTTTAGATTTAATCAAATATGGTAAAGCAAATCCTAATGTTATTGGACCTATGGGTATGACAGTGCTACATTTTTTAACTATGAAGAATCGGAATAGTGCTATCATAGAATTGATTGATGATTGTGATGCAAAAGTAAATATCCAAACCTCAGAAGGTAATACAATTTTACATTTGGCTTATAAACAAGATAATTTACCATTAGTTGATGCTTTAATTCATAGAGGAGCTGATAAATTTCTTAAAAATAAAGCAGGTAAATTACCATCAGATATGCAGAGTAAACAGTGGGGGAACATCCAGAAGAAGTAATAATGGGTTCCCGGGTTCTTGGAGTTGAGTTAGAGAATTTTTTTTTTTCATTTGCATTTCAATGTGTGATGTAATATAAAATTGAATGTTTCTTGTTTATTTTAGTAAGTTTATTTAAATGTATATATGATTTGTAAATCTTAAGTAATATGAAAGAATATTAATTTTTCTGTACTTTTGTATCGTTACTTCCTTGATCTTGTTTTTGTTCTAACTTCCTGTCCGGTCTTACTCCCAAGTTAAATTCTAAACCACATAAAACATACGCTGGTTACCTACAATGATAACTGAATCAGTAGGAGGATCTCTTAAGAAAGAAATATCTTCAGGAGAACATTCCAATATCAGTTGAATCAGCAGCATAAGATATCTTATTATAAAAATATAACATAGAACTATAAGAATTGCAGCATATGCTTGAGATGTTGCCATCAAATATATATACAAACCTATCGCCAAAAAGTAATACCCAACAAAAAAATATAATAAATTTACATTATAATCTCTTGCGCCATAATAACCGACTATAGGACCAATCATCATAATTAAATATAATGCATTACCTGATATTAAAAACATGATTAGTGCGAAAAATATTGATAATAATGCTAACCAACAAATTGCTCTTGATAAACGATAAGTAAGCATCATTCTTTCTTGATGCTCTTCATTCGTAAAATGTATTGCAACTCCACCAGCATTGGGAGCATAAATGGGAACTGGATTTACAGGAATTGATGTAGTATGAATTGTTTGTGTAGGTTCAGCACGAACTCCCTGACTACTACCATAAACAGCTGTAGCTATAGGAGGATCTGCATATTCAGCTTGTCCATACGCATTATTTCCTTTCATTTACTTCTTTTTCTATTATACCAAAAAGGTGGGGAGAAATTCTGCAATATTTTAATATTTTAATATTTTGCAACCAAAAAGAGCACCCGATGAGCCGACGAGGAGCACACACCACACACACACACACACACACACACACACACACACACACACACACACACACACACACACACCCCGCGCCGGCGCGTCGCAACAGTTCCCGGGTTCCCCCCCGCCCGCGCGGCCCCGCCGGCGGCGGGTTCCCGCGAGAAAAAGAAAATTTAGATTTCACTGATTTTTAGATTTTTTTGGTTATGGGTTTTTTGGCATAAGGTTGTTCCGAATTCAAGTGTTCTCTTCCTTGTTTTTAGAAAAAGTAATAGTAGTAGGATGTCATCAAATAATCAATCATCATCTCGCGGAAAAAAGGCATTTCTTAAAATTATCATGCTAGGAGAGTCAGGAGTAGGCAAGACCTCACTAATGAATAGATTTGTATCAGAAAAGTTTACCAATCAATTCAAAGCTACAATAGGAGCCGATTTTAAAGCAAAACCAATTGAATTAGAGGATAAATTAGTTGATTTACAAATATGGGACACTGCAGGACAAGAAAGATTTCAAAGTTTGGGTTTCGCTTTTTATCGTGGTGCTGATGCATGTTTTTTATGTTATGATATAACATCAGAAAAATCATTTGATCAATTAAATACATGGCGTTCAGAATTTATACATCATGCTAATGTAAAAGATCCTGATAATTTCCCATTTATTTGTATTGGTAATAAAGTAGATAAAGAATACGAAAGAAAAGTTCCCAAATCGAAAGCAGTAGCATGGTGTAAATCAAAATCATCTAAAGCTGTACCACATTTTGAAACATCTGCCAAAGATGCTATTAATATAGAATCTGCTTTTTATGAAGCAGCAAGAATGGCATTAGATCGTGGACAAGCTGACACTGAAGTTTATATTCCAGATACTATCAAGTTATCAAGACCAACAACTAATCACAATGCTAAAGCATCATGTTGTTAAGTTTATGACGTTGAGTCTTAATAGTTCTAATAGTATAAAGATTAATCATTATGAGCTTGATTCATGGAAATGAAATTTGGAATCGATTTCGCGTTAATATTAACTAAAGTCAATTTAATAGCTATTTTTATATTAGCTGAGCAATAGGTAATGATAAATGAGTCAAAGTAGTGTCCAGTTGGTAAAAGTAAAAGTAAAAGAAGTTTTAAAAAATAAAGTGGCTGTTGGCTGCCCGTGCAATGTAACGCACAGGACGTTATTGATTAAATTGAAAGATTAGTATCTTTTACAACTTTATTGTAATTATAATTAATTAATTAATGATTTGAAATTATCATTGATTTTTATATATGTACTTTACTACTACGATTACTATCATTATTACTATTTATTTGGAAATTTTTTATTTACACTTTCAATTCTCGTCATCTTCCTTCATTTCTTACTTCCAACTTTTCTCATATTGTTTAAAGAATATTCATATTTTCTTGTTGTCTACTACGAGCTTGCTCCGTGTAAGATGATTGTCTTTGTAATTTAGGTGTTTTAATAGGACTTGGACTATTCGAATTACTGCCAGTACTGTCTCTCGATGAACCAGACAAGCGTCCACGATTAGGGCTGCGGATAGGTGACAGGGCATGTTTGGTCATAGAGAATCCTGCACCTAATGCACCAACCAGACTAGAGGACGGTTCTACCATATCTCCAGTAGGTTGAAATTGTTTATCAACGTCAAATCTAACACTCTTCCCTTGCATAGCAGGAGTAACGACGGTATCTGTACTTGAATGATCATTTTTTCTTTTTAAAGCGGAAGCGGGTTGATAATCATTACCATCGTGAGAGTTAGATCTTCTTCTACCTATATTCACATTCTCTCTTTCGTACATTTCAGGAGATACTTGGTAACTACCTTGACTACTTCTACTATCATCATGGGAATTGTGAGAAGATATTGTCGAATTATATGTGTTTGAAGTAGAATTTATACGAGAACGAGAACTAGAACTAATATTACTAGATTCCAATATAGTAGCTTGAGCTGCGAGAGCAGCTTCTTGAAGTACTCTGTTGAATTCCAATTTATTTCGTAAAATGACTTCTAAATACGAAGCTAATGCTGGTTGACCCAATTGATCAGAGATCTTTATAGCAGCTTTAACAGCTCTCTCAGTTCGCAATCTCTTAGCTAAATCGAAAGATTGAGCATTCTTTCCAGTGCGACACGCTACTTGCAAGAGTTTCAAACATGCAGCATCAGCTGCTGTGGCTTGTTGATCTACATTCTCTTCTAGCATATCTAATGTATAACCATCAGGTAACACTTGTAATGTATCTAATTCAGCTTTGATACTTTCTAGATGCTTAGCTTGTGATGTCTCCCAAATATAAGAACTTTTAAGTTCGTCTTTATCTCCACCAGCAATAGGCACTTGGAAATTAATACGAGCAGGAGTAGGAAGAGGATATACATCAGGTTTATATCGACCATTCAATAAAGCATATTGCATCTCCCCTTCGATTATACAAATAGGCCAGTAGATCTTTTGTTGTCGTCTTACAGCAGTTGTGTCAACCACTGGTATCCATTGCCAACCAGCTGCTTTCAATAGCACACTTAATACTCCATTATCATCCATTACACCTAATATACCAGTGGAAGGACAAAATCCACACCATTCTACTGCACTCCCAGGTAATAAAGGTAACTCACAAGAACATAATTGACGAATACATGTCTCAATACCTACTTCAAGAACATCTACTGACATAAAGAAGCGATCATTACAAGGTGTAGAGCTATAGTAGATGATAGCTAGACGTAGCCCACTACCAACAATACAAGCAACAGGACCTTTCAACCAACATGTGAATAATTGTAAACCAGTACTACTCCATACATGTAGTTGTTGTTTAGAAGTAGTAGCAGCAATCCAACCAGTGCCAACAGCTACTGTATAGACTGTTTCACCATCTTTTAAAGTCACATCGAAAGTTTCATTCATACGAAAGCCATTAAAAGCATGATAATGAATCGTACTTCCATTATTTTTCTCGATATCTGCTACATCTGGATCAGCACTGAAGACAGCTCCTTGTGGACCTATACTTGCCCTACTGAAGCCATAATTATCAGGAAAACTATCCTGTCTTGGTTGACCAGCAAGATCAGCAAAAACAGTGATATCACAGCGACGTGTCATGCCTTCATCTCTAGAGACAATGTAACCAAAAGCATTCCATACTAAGAACTTACGTTTCTTTTCGTCAGGAGTCGTACTGGAAGGCATGATTGGAGCTTTGAGCATCACTGTTGGACCATTCAATGTCATTGAAGGATCCATTTGACCATTAATATCACCACTTGCATCTAAATCACCAGGATTACTGTCATCATTATTATCATCTTGAGTGAAACCAACATCGTTAAAATTCTCATCAGCTCCATCATCTCCGTTATCCTGACTTTTGCCCATAGTTGCCTGCTTGATTGCTTCCAAGCTCTCTTCCACCTCTTCATCGTCTGCCCAATCAGGAAGGGCATCAATCTTATCACTATTACTACCACCACTATCAACACCACGTTCATTGTTATTATCACTATTACTGTCATTCAATCCAGTTGTAGTGTCTACATCAACATCAGTTGTAGATAAAGCAGCATTCACCTTAGTACGAGAAGGTGCATCGAATTCTGACCACATACTACTACTATGACGTGGACGGATGCTTGGAACCGCTTCTTGCATTTTATCATTATCCGTAGCAGATGCAGCACTAGCAGCATTAGTAGCACTAGCAGCACTAGCAGCACTAGCTGCACTAGCAGTACTAGCAGCAACAGTAGTAACATTTCCATCGTCATCGTCATCTAAAGCAGCAGCAGCTAAAGCATCAAAATCTAAATCATCATCGTCAACTGATGCACCAGTATTACTAGAGGCAGTCTCTTCTGGAAAAGATGGTACCGCGACAACTGGATCCGAATGAATCTTACCAATAGTATCCGCGGGAATGGCTTCATCTATTTGGAAGTACTTGTCTTTTGTCATGATCAGGACGAAGTTCTCTCCAGGTGAATCACTCCATTTCATGTCTACTACAGCAGCATCTATTTTATGTTTCTTAATTAATTGATCGGCTTCAACATCCCATACTTCTACATTATTGTTATCTGTACTAGAAAGAAGCAACTTACCACTACTAGAGAATCTCAAAAGGCCTGCAGCACCTCTTTCAGTTTGACTCTGACTCTGGCTTGGTCCTTCATCGTTCTCTTCATCAGTCGTAACCATGTAACTTTCTTCCCAATCAGTACCATCTCCAGAATGTTCGTTTAATGCTAAAAACATGATATTACCATCATTACATGGAATGGCTAATGTTAAAAGCTTTGATTCAGGTTTCCAATCGACACCACAACCATAAGTGTAGTTTCTTACAATATCCTGTGAAACTACATCTGGAACTGAATAAACACGATCAGAACCGTGTATACTGCTACCTTTAGGACCACTCCCTTCGTCATATTCAAGTTTATGAATTGTAATATTTGCATTTTCATCTAATATAGCAACAAATTTACCACAAGGAGACACTCGAAACATTCGCACACCTACGTTACGAGTATCAATGCGATAGATAATTTTATCTGTTTCGAAATCATATATTAATAAATCTGGTTCTTTACTTGATACAAATATAGTTTTTGATACATTTGGACTATATTCTAAATGAGTTATAGGCAATGTACATCTTATGGCATATTCTCTTACTACAGACAGTTGCAAGGAAGTAGAAGATGTAAAAGATGTATTAGAAACCGAAGCAATACAAACATGTGTATCATATGCAACAGCTACTTGCTTATTCGCATCAGATGCTAGA
>Ga0099800_1246_pt1 | contig 13842 bp, 12 predicted proteins | sample Uncmet6_SortRC_1_FD_89868 | JGI IMG/M metagenome (GOLD analysis project Ga0099800, IMG submission 89868) | Marine eukaryotic communities from CALCOFI LINE 67, Pacific Ocean - CN11_C50_N6_SortRC_1 | ecosystem: Environmental > Aquatic > Marine > Oceanic | place: Pacific Ocean: Monterey Bay... | reverse complement strand
GGTGTGACATTGCGAGCAATCTTTACCCCTTGTGGGTTTATGAATGTCGGCATGACAGGTACTGCATTCGTTGACTTTATTGATGTTAAAAATATATTTCCCCATGCGTCTTATTGGGTCTGTTTTAAATACTTTTTTGGTTGGAACATGACAATCTTTACACTTGGCTTTACGATGTTTCCCCTCCAGTACCCATCTGGTCTGATCATGGTTGAAAGGTGGCTTTTTAAGGAAACTAGCAGTTGAATGACATGATTTACAAGACTTGCTGGCAAATTTCCGATGGAATTGTTTTTTATGAACATTATTGTGGCATTGCTCACAATAGCCTTTCGAGGCGAATTTAAATTTGAATTTTTTACCTTTTCTTGGTGGCTTTGTCGGTATAGTAACATTGCTTTTTACATGGCATTTAGAACATTGTTTATTAATCTTGCTGTGAGCTCCGTCGATTTTAAATTTAGTTAAATTATGATTGAACTTTTTTCTCTTTTTGAACGCCGTTGTCGTATGACACTGAGCGCAAGATTGTTTTAAAAATCGTTTAGAAAATTGCTTTTTATGCACTGAATCGTGACAACTGACACAGAACTTTTTGTTGGCGTTGGGAAATTTATATACTCCTTGACCGTCTATGCGGTGACAGCTATCACAGGTTTGTTTTTTATGCTCACCGGTTAAAGGGAAGCGTGTCTTATTATGATCGAACGTAGATACGATTGACTTGTCTTTGAATATACGCCAGCCTTCAGGAGTGTGGCATGATGTGCACTGGCGGCGACTCCCCATACTAAGGAAAAATCGCTCAGAATGGGGGCTAGTATGACAAGTCTCGCAGGTTTTCTTCTTATATTCCGGAAATCTATATTTTCTTTTCTTCTTACTTACCTTGGTGTGACAATCATTACAGCCTACTTTTTGGTGTTCTCCTATTAGAGAGAAAGACGTATCTTTATCATGATTAAATTTGATTCCTTCTTTAAATCCGCCATCTCCGTGGCACATGCGACAGTTATTGAGCGGACCTTGTTTCTTCGATATTTGGTTGGCATATAGATGAGAATCACCATGGCAGGAGGTGCAGTTAGGATTTAACCCCTTCCATAGTTTCTTCTTATCATAGCCTTTATGAGCCTTGGTGTGACAGTCTTCGCAGGTGTTGCGTCCGTGCTGGCCCAGCAAAGGAAAGCTGATGCCTTGGTGTTTAAAATTCCGATTTTTCCAGGTAACTTGATTGTGACAGGTCCCACAATCACCATTTTTAAATTTCTTACTTAGGTTGTCACCATGATAATCTGAATGGCAGCTAGCGCATTGCTTTTGTTTCAAAGCGGGCCATTTATATTTCACTGGTGGTTTGCCAGTTGGAACATGGCATTTTTGACAGGATAGTTTAGCATGGCTGCCCATGAGGGTATGTCTGGTCTCCTTATTGTGTTCCCATTTAATCACTTTATCCCAGGCCACTGTACTATGGCAGGAATTACAGTCTTTCTTCTTATATTTGCCTACAAAGTAATGCTTATCATCTTTGGTATGACATGATTTACATTGTGATATATTGCCAAAATATCTAATTTCATTTTTTCGGATTGGCTTTTTGGTCCGTTTTTGGGTGTGGCAATCAACGCATTCAGGTTTAGCATGAGCATTGGTAAGAGCAAAGCCGGTCTTATTGTGATCGAATGTTTTCTGATTCACAAAAACGCTGTTGTATTTCCTTCCTTTATGATCTTTGTGACATTGGATACAGTTTGCTTGTCGAGAAGACCTCGCATGGTAGGACTTACCTCTATCAATACTTTTTTTGATATCATCATGACACTGTAAACAACGATTGTCAGGAACACCTCCAGCGGGTTCATGGCAATCCGCACAGTTGGCATTTTCGAGATTTTTGTGACCTTCCATAAGTGGGCCGGGAGCAAGGAGCTTGTTTAGCAGACCTTCTACATCCTTTTTTTGTGCATTTCCGATATTAGGAAAAAGTAAAATTATCATAAGAAATTTTATCATAGATCAGATTACCTCCCTATCTGGAGCCTGAGTTCTATGAGGTGTGATGGATTGTTTGCCAAAACGATAGCCGATTGTGATCATCAATGTTTGTATATTGGCTTGGCCATCATTAATGCTTTGTGCCCCGAAACCACCTTGAAGTTGCTTCGAGATGTAATATCCTCCCCAAATATCTATGATCCGTGCAGACAGATTTTCGCCGGTGATATATTTTTCTTGAGATATGGTAAGGTCAGCATCCATATCGAAATTTTGACTATAGTAGTTTGCGCCAGCTTTAATATAAAGGTCCGATGAACGGAAATTATTACGTACACCACCCGTGATACCTACTGAAGTATTGTTACCAAGATACCTTGGTAGAATAAATCCTGTGCTGAAATCTGATTTGGCTAAACCATCAGAGTCTCTGCGGCTATAGGTAGCGCTATACATCACTTTCATCTTTGGACTTATCTTCTGACTTAAATCGTACTTAAAAGTGATTACTGGAGATGCGACTAATGCATCTCTTGGATTGCGACGCATTTCGTACCTTGTGGTGTCGATTCTATTGACTAAGAGAGTGCCATGTGTTTTTCTTGAAAAGGTCCTCCACCAAGACAACCACAGATGCTGCAGTGAACTATTGGGGCTTAAATCTAATTCGGCATTGGTGAATAACCTATTTTTCCTACCTATCTGCCAATACGCATTGTGGTAAAACCAGGTACGAGGTTCGCTGCTCTTAAGGTCTTGATTAGGAGCCCTAATGATGGCGTTACTCATGTATCGACTTTGCCTACCACCTTTTTTCTTAGGTTCGGTCGTAAGATGGACGCCCACTAACGAGCCTCCGATTGTTTTCGTGGCCGATCGATCTGGATTATCGGTTGGCTCTTGTCCAACGAAAACCGAGTATCGGGTAGATCTGGAGGTCCGTATTCCCAGTTCCATTCCAGCGTTGTTAATGCCAGCTTCTTTTATAGGAAAAACACCCAATTTATAGTAAAAACCTTTAAACTTAGATAGTTTTTCGAAGGATGCTTGTTGAATGATATTGGAGGTCTGTGGCGCTAGAGTTTCTGCGGCTGCATCTAAGGTACCGTATGGGTTATACTTGGACCGGAGATCTAATGTAAATTGGGATTTACCTCTATTAAAACCTGATCCCCGAATAAGAGCCCGAACGAATGTCATGTTGTGATCGTTACTGCTCTCTTTTGCTAGTGAAGGTTCTAATTTTTCCTTGCTTGTGAGAACACCAATCCGCACTGATCCACCAATATTCATAGCAAGTAAGAGACTGCTATTTAATATAAGTGCGAAAATAATGATTGGTCGTGTTACTGACCAAATACCCATGTTGTTGTTGAATGACACTGTTTACACTCTTCAATAGGGGGATGCGTTTCCAATGGGATCGCTTCATTGGGATGACATCCCATACATAATTCTCGGCTATGCTGAGGTCTTACTGTTGCAAATAGTGGGTGCGTATGACAGCCTGCGCAGTCTTCAGCAAAACCGTGAGGCACACCTTCGAATTCCGGCAAAGCCTGTTGAATGTGGCATTGGGAACAACTAGTAAAAAAAACATGCTGTTCAGCGATGCTGGTCGCTTTTGGGGCCGTCGATGCAGGTTTCTCTGTATTACACGAAACGACTAGGAGTATGCCCGTTAAGCTGATCATAAACCCCCTCACTCTTTGATTTTTTTGCGGGCTTTTTATACCCATACACTGAAAAAAATTAATTGGCATAGCAGCCCCAAAAAATTTAAATACATATTGATTTTGAATCTGGATCAGTTCGTGGTTTTTTTAAACCAATGGCTTTTTGGACAGAAAACGATCAATCTACAGTGAGGGAAAGAAAAAACGGCTGGCGATCGTTTAGATAATGCCGACCTTGATGAAGGCGTTGCCTGATTTCTGTGGTATCAAGTAGAATCTGAAAAAGTTGCTATTCCCTGATATCGTTGAAAAGCCAAACACTGAGTATTAAGCCCTGAAAAAATGACTCAAGAATCCCCGGAGATGCCTTTGCGAATCGGCAAAAACTAAGGAGTCCATAATGACTGCAGTAGGCTCTTTGAACCTTTTTCTTTGACTCGGGCCAAACTTCATGGTTTCATTTATTCTGGATTGGGTTTCATCATCTTGTCTCTCCTCTGTGCTTTTGATCAAATTAATTAGTCTCCAGATATTTGCAGGATTCATGCTGAAAAAGATAAACATCGTCGTAATTGCAAGACTGATAATGGTTCTCAAATAGCTCACCTCCTACCCCTATGAAACTAGTCGTTTTTGACGATAATCGTATATTAAGTAGTAAAAAGTCATTTATTGTGATGAATGGCCTAGCTTGAGAAATGTCACCTGAGAAGATTTTTGAAGTTAGCGAATCAAGTTGTTGCTCTGCAAATTGATCACAGTAATGGCCTCCGGCCTATAAACTTGTTATCGGTAAAGTGAAGGAAAGGCTTGAGTAAACCTTCACTTCTAAAGTAATCCTAATATTATATATAAGGTATTATTCAGCGCAGAAGGCATCTTTTCGGGGTCTCGATTTTAAAAAACAGTCTTCATAATTTATTTGTAGGATCTGCCAAATTGAATCTCACTGACATTGTTATGGATTTGCGGTAGAAATGAACTGATGACACCTAGTTAAAATGAACGAATGCTGAGTGTCGAATGTAGACTTGTTCACGCATTGTGAAACGGTTTATGCGCTGTTTGCGCACACCCGGAGCTGGTTTGTAAAGCCGAAAACTTCCTGCATTTTAAGAAGGACCAAGAAAACGGACAACGCAATCAGAGCATAATTTCACACTTCTGTCGGCTGACCATTTTTTTGAGAACTGGCTCTTGTAAAAATACTGACCCTCAACTTATGCTCGGGGTTGTCTTCCGGAAAGTCTATGCCGCTACTTAACCTTTCGCTTACCAGCAGAGGCAAGTGTGTATTTTTCAGAACTTCATTTTCAAACTGATCTCGACTCAGATCAAAGCGATGGAAGAAGCACATCAGCCAGCCCTGCTCACTGAGTAATTGACTACAGAGGTGGACAAGCTGACCGAAGTCCTGTCCCCTAGGTGCATTTGATGCATGAGGTGAGGAATAAACCTTAGGGGGAGGATCGAGGATGATACCGTCAAATTTCTTGCCTGCCTTGATAGCCCGTGGTAGATGCTTGTAGATATCACCTTTAAGAAAACTGCGACCATCCCACTTTTTGCCGTTGAGTTCATAGTTAGATTGCATACGAGATAATAGTTCTGCGGAACGGTCTAAGTGAACGACTTCTTTTGCTCCGCCGAGGATGGATGAAAGCCCAAGACTGCCAGTGAAAGCAAAAAGGTTCAGGACGCGGCAATCTGCACTATTTTTTCGGAGCCAAGCTCGCGAGTCTCTTGTGTCAAAATATAGGCCTAAATTATGGGGCGTATTGGGGCGTATATCGTAGGGTATGCCACGCTCTTGACAAGAAATATTTGCTTCTTCCAGCTTGCCCTTGCGTACGATGAACCTTTTCTTTAACTTGGTCCGCAGGCTCTGATGTCCTTTTGTAATGATGACTTTCGACTCTATTACTTTATCGATAGCCTTCACTAGAGATTCCGCCTCAGCTTCTAGCTCAAATTTGTGATCAATAACGATGAGATCACCAAACTTTTCGATGACCAGGCCGGGGCAGCCTTCGCCGTAGCCATGAAAAAGCCTGAAGCTATCGGTGCTGGCGTCAGCGATAAGTTCTTGTCGGCGCTGGACTGCTCGATGGATTAGTTCGCTCCAATTTCGAGGACTGCTCATGTGGGGGGGCTCCCAAGAATACGTTGAGAAATAGTTCCATATCGGGGATAAGTCTTACAATACTCGAAGAGAACTTTCAAAAAAGAAAGCACTCTATCTAGGCCAGTCGATATCGTTTTCTCTTCAAAAAGAGTTTTTGGCCAAACAGGCGGTGGGATTGATTCCTTTTCATTGGCACAGAGTTATTTCGGAGTATTCAGAATATACTGGTGCATAGCATCTACGCCAAATAAACACAATAACTGTTGTACATAGAGGGTGTGTAGGTCTGGTCAACAAAGCCTAATCCTTCTCAATGCCATCGAAAGATGCATTGAAGTTGCCGTATTTTAGCCGATAAGATTTAACAATGGCGGAGAGAGTGCCTAGTCAATCCATATGAGATAGAAAAAATGTAATCATCACAAAACCGAAACATCCAAGAGCGTATCAACTCAATTAACTAGTTATTACAAATGATTTTCAGTCTAACCCGGCGCTGGTTAAAACGAGGAGGGAACATGCTTGCAAATTTAGGCTTCACCTTACTATTGTTGTGTCTGGTTTGCACTAGTTATAGCTTTTTATCAGCCACTGTGGCTGCGATTATGCGGCATCGACAGTTGTATCTTTCAGCGAAGTTTTCACTGAGTTGGTCCGCAGTCCTCTGCATGGTAGCTGCGGTGATCCTTTGGTATTCCTATTACCAAAGGGACTATTCCTTTCTATACATCGCCAAAACCTCGAGCAATGATCTGCCGTGGGTCTACACCTTCACAGCTTTTTGGAGCTCTTTGGAAGGATCTCATTTCCTCTGGACCATGATACTGAGTGTGATAGCTGTGATTGTGATGTGGACCCATTCTCGGGAGAATGAGCATATCATGCCTTACGTAGTGGCCTCTCTGGCCATTGTTTTAGCTTGGATGTTTTACTTGCTCACTTCTCATTCAGATCCTTTTGCCAGAGAGCTGCCGGCCCCTCCCGATGGTAATGGCATGAACGAACTACTGCAGAACCCTTACATGACCAGTCACCCTCCTTTACTCTTTCTGGGTTACACGGGTTTAGCTGTTCCCTTTGGATACGCGATTGCAGCTCTATGCTACGGAGATATCACAGAGGGTTGGTTGAGAACCGTGAGACGTTGGACTTTGTTTGCTTGGGTTGTTCTGACTGCAGCTATTGCTTTAGGTGGCCGTTGGGCTTACGTTGAGTTAGGTTGGGCAGGTTACTGGGCCTGGGATCCGGTCGAAAATAGTTCGTTGATGCCGTGGCTTGTAGCTACCGCTCTGCTGCACTCATTATTGATTCAGGAAAAGTTGGGTCACTTGAAACGCTTGAGCCTGATGCTATGTTTTGCCGGATTTTTTATGAGTTATTTTGGTACGTTTATTACGCGATCTGGAGTCGTTAGTTCAGTTCATGCTTTTGCAGAATCGCCGATAGGTCCTAATTATTTGTCATTTCTGGGGTGTCTGGCCTTTGCGTCCTGTGTCATCTATGCTGTCAGAGCACCATCATTATTACCGTCGGAGTCAAATAAAGTATGGGGAGTTTCTAAGGAGTCGGCCCTGGTCGTAACACTTTTCTTGTTACTATCATTATTTGCAATTGTCTTTATTGGCACGATATTTCCGATCATCACGGAATGGGCCAAAGGACAACGAATCTCGATCCAAGCCCCTTACTTCAATAAGTTTGCCCCTTGGATTGGCCTGGGGTTGATTATGTCCGTTGCCTTGGGCAATCTGATGCGTTTTCAAAGCAATAAAATTCCGGGATTAAAATCAGCGATGATCTGGGCAACATCTTTATCTTTCCCGATATCAGCCCTACTCATTATTCAGGGAAATGTGTTGCAGACAACAGGAAGGTTTGAATTAGGAGCGCAAGTCGTTGGCATGTACCTAACAGCTTGGGCATTCATCGCCTTGTGTTACGACTTAAAAACTAAGTTGAAGGATATAAGATATAACTATAGGTTATTTTTTTCGAGAAATTTAGGGTATTTGGGAGCTTGGGTTGCTCATGTAGGCTTTATCATTGCGATTTTGGGATTTTTAGGTAATTACCGTGGTCTTGAAAAGCAAGTCCAAATTGCGGCTGGTAACACAGCCGAGTTGAATGGATATTTCTTCTTTTTCGACCGGCAAGGAATCGATGTCACCAATGAGTTAAACTATACATTGTATGCTGCACCATTGACTGTCAGCAAAGATGGCCAAATTTTAGATGTCGTCCGTCCAGCCCATAGTGTTTATCCCACTAAAGTAGGACAAACTTTTCACGAAATAGGTGTCATTGGTTCACTTTGGAATGACGTCTATGTTGTCCTTACCGATTTCGATCGCGAAGAGGGAAAATCGGCGAATTTTAATTTGCATATTAATCCAACCGTCCGTTTTGTTTGGATCTCAATCTTTATTATGTGTGCCGGTGGTACGATAGCTATTTTTGATAGATATAGAGGCAACCGGTCCTCTAGTCGTTACCACAAAGATTTCATATAGTTTTTTGTGTTTCGATAGTTGCAGCCTTTGATAAGAAGGGGGCGAAAATTTTTTGATCGCCTCTGAAGGGGGTGAAAGGTCGGCCTCCTTCTCGGAGGAGAGTTAGAGGGTTAATAGTCCTTATTCTTTTCATTTACAGGGATCCTATTCAGTTGCAGAAGCAAAGGTATTGGGATTTTATTCTTCGGGCATTATGACGACTATCTCATCGATAAGTTCCGCAAATCCTAAATGAGGTATGTAGTCGCATCAGAATAGCCTGTTTTGTCGATCTGATTAGTCTTTGTCAGTTAAGAGAAACTTGATTCCAAGTAAACCCCAAAAAGTGTCATTACCCAATTTCCAGATGGGTTTGAACCAGGGTTTCACATATACTGTTAACTTGAGGCGAAGCTTGTCAGATTCGTTAAAAAATTCAAGTCTTAGTGGCCGGACAAGCCTGAAACTGATCACATAAGATCCATAAAAATATTCTAAACCTCTGTACTGGTCGTTTACTTCCCCAATCATGCCATGAACACTAAGCAGAGGGCCGTGATGGATGTTGAGTTCACCCTCAGCAAAGGGGCCGTTTTGTTGCGGTGCATCAAACTCGACTTTGTATGGAAATATTTGACCGTCTACAAATGTATTGCGCAGATTAAGCTTGTTCCAAAGGTCGGTCATCTTTTCCGATTTAACGTCAAAGCTTCTTTCATAAGTATGCTTGGTCATTGATGGAGGGCAGCAAGAATGGTAGATCGGGTGGCTGATTTTAGTGTTCATGTTTGTCCAACCTTAGTTAGGTTAACGCTATTTTAGCAAAAAGTTATTCCTGTCACCTTTGATACTCTAATAAATTATCATATCTGACAGATTATTCACGAGATTATTTTTCTAGGCCATTTGGTATATGAAGCTTTATATGGCGTTGGATCAGTATATGGCTGTTAAATGGCTTGAACATTAAGATCTATTACCAGATAATAGAGCCGCCGGGTAACGCAGCTTGTGTAAGTTTTCAGTCAAAAAAAATTTTTGCAGCATAGCCTGATTTTTATGTCGACTATATAATAATAGAAAAAAGTACAAAGGATATTGATCTATAATTATCTCCATATAGCTGGGCAAAAGAGAGATGGAATTTCTCACGGCAAGTGAGAACTATTTAGGTACGTTGTTTACACGTGAGACTTGGTGATTTGATGAACATTGTCGATGCGATATATATATTTTCCAGTATCTTTATGTTGGGTCTGATTTGGGTCATTCAACTAGTTCATTACCCCAGCTTCCTGTTTGTTGATAATTCTAAGTTCGTTAAGTTTGAAAAATTCCATAGTCAAAAGATAACATACATCGTCATGCCAATGATGATAGCCGAAATAGTATCTTGTTCTATGATTGTAGTAAGAGATTATTGGCTGGGCGATGGGAGCTGGTTTTGGATGATAAACATGATTTCTCTCTTGGGTATTTGGCTTTCTACTTTTTGTCTGAGTATACCTTGCCACGCAAAACTTCGTCGCGGCTATTGTCCCGCAACCATCAAGCGTCTGATAGATACTAATTGGCCACGGACTTTTTTGTGGACCGTGAAAGGATGCCTAGTTATTTGTTGGATGTGCGGATTTGTTTGAAGCATCGACGCACTAATTCACCTGAAACGGGGCATTTCTAGAAAACTCTATATCTCCAAAAAATATGTATTCTCAGACGATTAGGTTAATAAATAGAGAGTAAAAATAGCGGCGTTCACGATGAGCAGGCCTAAAGCAGGAATTAACTGAATAACTGGATCTTTTGCCTTTAATCTGGTGTAAACAGCCGCCATCAATAGCGCCGTGAGTCCACCACTGGCAACTAAGAATATGGTCTGGCTAAAATAATAGCCTATAATTAAGCCTGCGCCGCCGAGCGTCTCTAGAATACCGATAAGCTTACGAAATTTAAATAGATCGTATCTTTCAAATTCTTCCATGCGTTGTTTGGTAAACAAACATTGCAGGCCATAAAATAAAAAAAGTATTGATGAAAATATGGTTAGATATAAAATCATAGCATAAGGTTTCTGGGTGCAATGGATTAACGAGAGAGAGGAATGAACCAATGACTGATATTATGAGTATCATAGGTGTTCTTAAAATCATAGTTGTATCATCAGTCGTTTTTGTTTGGTTTGTAAGATACGATAATATTATCGAGGAATTCAAGCAGTATAACTATCCGAATTGGCTTCGGGATTTTGTCGGTATTTTAAAAATATCATGTGCCTTGATGATTCAGTCCGACAGCACAACTATAGTTCAAACAGGTTGTCTGGGAATCGCAATCTTAATGGCTGCAGCAGCGATTACACATGTAAAAGTGCGTAATCCTCCAAGTAAAATAATACCGTCGTTCGTCTTATTAGTGATAGCTATGATTATATTTCTCAATGTTTAAGCTTTGGGCGAAAACAATGAATAGCTCAAGGAGAGTTTTGGCTAAATAGTGATTCAAGAGCAGGCATATACAAATGCCTGATCTCAAGTGCTTAGTATAATTAAGTGGTATCTTCCCTGAGAGTTTTAGGCTAGCGCACCGTCCTTAATATTCTTCATTAGAGTTTCGGTGGAAGGGTCCTGCAATCAACGCTTCGATTGGTAGCATTTTTCTTGTTTACAGGCTGGAAAATTACCACCACAGATATGATCGTCTGCCTGAATCAGAGGCATTTGGAATTTTTATGCTCGACCTGAGGTTTCAAGCTTGGCAAAGTTGATTCAAGGAGAAAGCAATGAGCAAAAAAACAGCGATTTTTCGTCCCACTCTGGATGATGTGGAGAGACTGAGTAAAGGACTTAGTGCAAAGGCAAGAGGTACCGGCAGCCGCGCCATCTGTCACCGACTAAACAAAGACGAAAAACGAGCCTTCGAGCACGCGAAAAAATTTGGATACCTAACGACCAGACTAGACGGTCACCGTAAAGGAAGGGGAGGGTCTCCGGTGTTAAACACTTACAGGCAATACTGCGACGCCAAGGGCAGTGCTTGCATCAGAATCGAAAAAAACGACCTATTTGACAGAGTGGTTGTAGACTTGTCACCTTTAAGAGTAAGGAATTATCAGCCTTGTCTTGATTTTTTAAGTCTTTTTATACAGAAAAACAATGTTGTTGAAGGTCTCACGGTATCGCAGAATCATCACCTTAACGATGAAGACCTCATGTTGCCTGTGTGGGCCTTACCTGAAAAAATGATCTCATTTTCTACTAAGAAGCATCAGAGCCGCAACCTGGTAGCAGAAATAGTAGACATAATAAGAGAAACCAAAATCCTCAAATCAGTCGCAGATTGACATTTAGCAGCCATTGCTACCCCATTTTTTTATCAGATCAAAAGCGACTCTGACCCTCTTTTTGCCACCATAAAACTCGGCGATGCCCATACCCTCAAACTCCAACCAACTGGAAAATCCCTGCACTGGAGTGACAATGCGATTGGTCGGATCGGTGATAACACAACAACTGGTCAAGTCATTACCATCAAAATTATTAAGGGTCAGCCTATCGAATTTGAACTTTTAAACATAGAAAACAGGTATTTACTTACGATTATAACCAATCACTCGCAGATCAGCATTGACGCCTAAAAAAGAGGCTTTTTCAAGCATTGCGCTGTGAGTTAAACTGGTGACCAGTAGAACTTTTAGAGGATCATCTATGTACGATATCATTGTGTTTGGCGCTACCAGTTTTGTTGGAAAAATAGTTGTTCAACACTTAGCCGATACCTATAAAGCTAATAATGGACTCAAATGGGCCATGGCTGCAAGAAATGAAGAGAAACTTAAAAAACTGTTAACTGATCTCGATACTGGCGATATTAGTCCGGACATATTTGTGGTGGATGCCCAGAATGAAAACCAATTGAAACATCTAGTGACTCAAACCAAAGTGATTCTAACTACCGTAGGTCCATATGCTCGTTTTGGAGAAACCTTAGTCAAAGTGTGTGCAGAACAAGGTACCGATTACTGCGACTTAACCGGCGAAGTCCCGTGGATGAAACGCATGTTAACTAAATATCAAAAAACAGCAGAAGCATCTGGAGCGAGATTGGTCCACTGCTGTGGTTTCGATTCTATTCCATCAGATTTAGGTGTGTTTCACCTGCAGCAAAGGTCGAAGGATGCATTGGGAGAAACTTGTCATCAAGTGAGCATGAGAGTTGCGAATGCCAGAGGTGGGGTGTCTGGTGGTACTTTTGCTAGCTTAATTGGCGTTCTTGAGGAAGCAGCGGATGGCGGTGTCAAAAAAGTTCTGAGCGATCCTTATACCCTTTGCCAAAAACCAACGACTAATCCGACTCCTCAGGAGAAAACGATATTGCCCCGCTTTGATCATGACATGAAAGGATGGGTAGGGCCATTCGTGATGTCAGGAATTAATACTCGTATCGTTCATAAGACTAACTCACTGCTCAATGAGAGGTATGGGAAGACCTTCACTTATGACGAAGGGATTTATACCGGCAAAGGCATCAAGGGAGCGATGATTTCTGGTGCTACATCCCTTGTTCTGGGGGGTTTTGTAGGACTTTGCTATCCCAGCTTTACTAGGAAGCTGCTCCTAAACTTCGTCTTGCCTAAACCGGGGAAGGGCCCTAGCGAACAACTCCAGAAGCAAGGTTTTTTTGACCTTCAGTTCGTGGGGAAGACCAAGGACGGAAAGGTAATCAAAACCACTGTATCTGGCGATGCCGATCCAGGCTATGGTTCTACGGCGAAAATGGTGGTAGAGACGGCTATTTGCTTGAAAGATCACCCTGATACCCGTGGCGGTTTCTGGACGCCGGCCAGTTTGATGGGAGAGAAGCTGATCAAACGCCTCGAGAGTCACGCAGGACTAACTTTTAAGACATTAGAAACTGCGGAATCTTAGGATAAGATTTGGAAAATCATCGTCACTGAACCAGGCATTCATAGACTTCGACAGTGAGAAAATGATAATCAGATTTGGTGTCCTTGCCGCCTTTTTGATGTTTTTTAGTCTTGGACATTAATTCTTTTCATCAGGCGGAATCTCATCTGGCTCTGGTGGCCTGCAAGATTTTTTCAGATGGGGTTCAGACGCTCCACACTCTTTGAAGTTTTTTTTGGCTTGATTGACGCTAACGCTATTTGCTCCTGCATCATAATCAAAATCTTCATATTGACAGGCATCATCCTCCCAAAAGCAAACGGCACATATATTATATGATCCAGGAAAACCATCCTCGGTATCAAATGTCAGGTATTCGCAAACTGAGCAAGCTACTCGAGTCATTTAAGATCCCTTTCCTAATAAGCAATTGGTCCAAATACTTCTTGTTCTTGGAAATGTCCTTAGTGGCTGCTCGTATTCAGATTGTATGCGTTGCGGTTAATCCATGCTACAACTTTGTATGTTAAGAAGCTGGTAGATATGGATAGGTCGGCTCTTTTCTTTTCTTGTCTTGTCTCCGTTACGCTTTGTTTATGATAAACGGGTAGCCCATATCATAACCCTGATTGAAATCACACTTCATAACG
>Ga0099800_1240_pt2 | contig 13858 bp, 9 predicted proteins | sample Uncmet6_SortRC_1_FD_89868 | JGI IMG/M metagenome (GOLD analysis project Ga0099800, IMG submission 89868) | Marine eukaryotic communities from CALCOFI LINE 67, Pacific Ocean - CN11_C50_N6_SortRC_1 | ecosystem: Environmental > Aquatic > Marine > Oceanic | place: Pacific Ocean: Monterey Bay | collected... | reverse complement strand
GTGCGTACGAGCCGGCGAGGTAGCCCCCCAGCGAATGTCCAGCCAAGACAAATGCATCGTCTCGATTGTCGCCATGACTACCACTGCTGATGAGATCCCTATCATATACACGGCTCTTGGTTTGGCTCATCTTGCTGTGGCCTGTACCCACGGTATCTCTCTCTCCATTGACCGCCTCTTCTCTCGAAGCCGCAACTGACGAGCTGCTAGTCGGTCGAAAGAGCTTGACAGTGCCGGCACGAGCATTGCCTTTTGACCTTCGCTCCAAGGCGTCAAGCTGGCGCCATTCCTCAAGTCCATCTGCAGTGGGAAATGTGTAGAGTGGACACAGTGGTTTACCATCGAGAATGCTTGTTTTGGCATATACGTCAACATAGGTGGATGTTGAATATATGGCAATGAAACAGACCTATAAAGAAATCGACGGCTTTGCGCGTTTCATCTTCTTGTTTCCGAGGCGATGATTCGTGGAGATAACTCGAGGAAATGCCGCTTGATTCCAATGACGATGAAGCAGCTGAAGGGGTTGAACTTCCTTGCAGCATAGGAAGAAGCGAAGTCAGCGCTCCACTTGCCGCATCTAATAAAGACTGAGATGCAGATATGCGTGGTGCATTTGAGACTCGGCTGGAGCCTCCGAATCCTAACCAATCGATTGCCACAACACGATCAAACCCGTCGGCAAGTTGGGGATAGTTTTTCATGAAAAAGCCAAGCCCAGCTCCTATGTTTTGTATTTGAAGTGATGACAGTTAGTATGCAGAAGAAACAGACGCAGTAAGTTTTTTCGCAAAATATTAGTGGTGAGGAGGGGTATTGATATTGGTTTAGCATAATAGAAAAAAAATTGGATTGGATGTAATTACCATATCCATGCATCAATACTAATGTGCGCTCTGGAGTCCCCACGTGGAGTCTTTTTCTTTCTGAAGCTTCTTGGCTCCGAATCTCAACAACATTCAAACTTCCAGATTGAATCTCAAAGCGTTTGTACTCAACTACCTGATCCGGGCAAAACTTGGTTAAAAGACGCCTCAACGCCATATCATGCAATTTCGGCGAAGTAGGAATATAGTAACTTCGAAGTCTATTCATGATAGACGTTGTTAGATTCCAATCCCTCGTATCCATTCGTTCGTCCGCTTATACCGAAAGGCAAATTCCAGAGGAATTCTCGAAGTCATCACTCGTCATTGACAGGGATCGAGCGAATTCCGGGGGACGGAAGGGATCAGCACAACCCAAAACGAAATTGGCGATGGCGATAGAGCGAGAAGGTCACTTCCCGACAGAAGACTGAAAAATGGGGGAACGAATCGAAAAGAAGGAGAAGAAAGAGAAAAAGGAGAAGAAGGAGAAGAGGGAGAAGGAAAAGTCAAATAAGCGTGCGATTCAAAGTGACGATGAAGTGGGTCTCAAAGATGATCATACAAGTTCAGCGAGTAATTCAGATAAAGACACGCATGAGAGCGCAAATATGAAGAAACAAAAGGTCTCAGACTCAGTGTCTACAACTGAAAAATCATCCGACTCGACTTCTGCGGCGATCAAAGCATCCATCTTCAGTGGAAAGGCATTTTCTGACCTTCCGCTCAGCGATAAGATGAAGAATGCACTCTCAAGCCTTGGGTTTGGAAACATGACACATATTCAAGCCCGAAGTATTCTTGACTGTTTAGCGGGTAAAGATGTTGTTGGTGCGGCCAAAACTGGCAGCGGGAAAACGCTGGCATTTTTAGTACCTATTGTAGAGCTTCTGTATCGCGTCAACTTCACTCGCAAACAGGGTACGGGGGCAATAGTCATCAGTCCTACAAGAGAGCTCAGTTTACAAATATTTGGAGTCCTGCGAGACGTCTTAGAGAAAACTGGCTTCGTTCAGACATTTGGACTCGTCATGGGTGGCGCGAATCGCAAGAGTGAAGCGGAGCGCCTGGTGAAGGGCGTGAATATTGTTGTGTCGACTCCCGGGCGCCTTCTGGATCATTTACAGAATACAAGAGGCTTTCAGTTCAAGAAACTGCAGATACTTGTCATTGATGAAGCTGACCGCATCCTGGAGCAGGGCTTCGAAGAGGATATGAGGCAAATTGTCAAGGCGATTCCCAAAGAGCGACAGACCATTTTGTTCTCCGCGACACAAACAAAGAAAGTAGAAGACCTTGCGCGCCTGTCTGTCAAGGTACGCTATCCTTGTGTTTGCTTCTTTGATCATTTCCCTATTCAATCAACTATATGTGTCATGTCATTCCTCTCAACACTGACTCGTTTCTTTCGTTTCTTCCTCACCTCCTGCTGCTCAACTCTCCGGGTTGAAATTCAATCTTTTACCGATCATCTCAAAGGAAAATCCTGTTTATGTGGGTGTCGACGACGATGCAGCAGCGTCAACCGTAGACGGGTTGATCCAAGGCTTTGTCGTCTGTGCCTCGGCGCAGCGCTTCCAGCTGCTGTACACCTTTCTCAAGAAGAATGCAGCCAATAAGAAGATCATCGTGTTCTTCTCAAGCTGCAACTCTGTCAAATATCACGCCGAGCTGCTCAACTATATCGACATTCAAGCGCTTGATATCCACGGAAAGCAGAAACAGCAAAAGCGAACCACCACTTTTTTCCAGTTTTGTAAGGCGCAGAAGGGCGTCCTCCTGTGTACCGATGTTGCTGCCAGAGGCTTGGACATTCCATCTGTGGACTGGATCGTGCAGTTCGACCCCCCTGATGACCCACGAGACTACATCCACAGAGTGGGGCGAACTGCGCGTGGCACCACCAGCAGCGGACGAGCGCTGCTCTTCCTCCTCCCAGAGGAGCTGGCTTTTCTGCGTTATCTCAAGGCAGCCAAGTGCAAGCTCCAAGAGTTTGACTTTCCAGCGAAGAAGATCCTGCAGGTTTCTTCCCAAATGATCACACTGGTGGAGAAAAACTATTACCTCAACAAAAGCGCCAGAGAAGCCTACCGCTCCTACTTGCTGGCGTACGCATCGCACGGGCACAAGGATATTTTCAACGTCCATGCGCTCGACTTGCTAGGCGTGGCTCAGGTGCTTTTCTCTTTTCTTTTCTTTTCTTTTCTTTCCTTCTCTTTCCTTCTCTTTCCTTCTCTTTCCATCTCTTTCTTTCTCTTTCCTTCTCTTTCTTGTCTTCCATCTCGCCCGAACTCCTTCCAATGCGCCTTCTCATCGATTACTTCTTGCTTCTTTGGACACCTCTCTCCTCCTCCTCCTCCTCCTCCTCCTTCTCCTCCTCCTTCTCCTCCTCCTTCTCCTCCTCCTTCTCCTCTTCCTCTTCCTCTTCCTCATCCTTCTCCTCCTCACGACACAGGCATTTGGGTTCTCAGTCCCGCCGCGCGTAGACTTGGCATTTGCGGCTGCTGGAGACAAGCAGCAGCGCCGCAAGGGGGGGGAAGAACAAGAGTGAGCAGGGGGTCTACCAGAGCTCCGGCCATGCATTCTCTGCAGACAATCCATACGGGAAAAAATCAGAAGGAGACAAAAGACAGTTCGGGCGGTGATAACTGGAGATCTGGAGTTCAGATAACTGCCATGTTGAACTAAGGGAGATTTCAGTAAGGACCAAACTGTCGTATCTTCGGTAAATGAATTATATTCTTAAGAACTATGTGAGCACAATTTTATCCATCTAATCGTACAGCATCGGACGTTGAAACATTCGCCCTGGAACCGCACTGCACTTAAAGGCTCAGGTGGAGGTGGAGGTGGATCCTGGGATCGTGCCCATGCCAGTGCCGATGCGAGTTCAGTTGAGTTCAAATCAGCGGAGACGCGGTCGCCCTCTCTTTTTCGCCCCACTTGAGCCGTCCGGCGTCGTCGCTCCGTCGGCGCCTGCAGCATCTTCTTCACCAGCGGGCATGCCCCCTCGCTTTTGTCCGCAGATCTCTTCTGTCTCTCCCCCTGCCTCGACTGCAGCAGCGTCGACAGGGTCACCGTTCGCGTTGCTACCACCAGATCCTGTTTTTTTGTTGTTGTTGTTGTGGTCGTTGTCGTCACCATTGGTGCTGATGGAGGGAAGGGTCGGCTGTGCACCTTTCCTCCCTCTCTTCTCAGCAGGGTTGGGAGTGAATCGCGCGTCCGTAGGCACTACTTTGCGCTCTTTTTGCGATGCTTGGTCGTCGCCTAGAGAGGCCAGGAAGGGGTGGTCCGCCCGGAAGTACTTCTCGGGGCCTGAGGCGTCCAAGTGCTGTCGCGCGGGTGCCACATTCATGGCATGAACAAAGAAATCACAGAGCAGCTGAGCGTTTCCGGGCATGCTCTCCAGACGCACCACGCGGCGTACGCCTTCCTTGGAGAGCATTCCATTGCGGTAACATTCACGCGTCACTGCATCTTTCGCAGCCAGGTAATGCAGGGGCAGCATGGGCACCGCTCGGCATAGCATGCGCTCGGCCGGGGCCAGGAGCTCACAGCCCGGTGAGAGTGAGATCTCGGCTTCCGTCAGCGCCAGGCCGTCGCCTGTGGATTTGGAGTTGGCGTTGGCGCCGCCGCCGCTGCTGCTGCCAGTCTGCGACGAGTTCTCGTCGCGCAGAGAGCGCTGCTTCCGACTCGTACTAGCGAGTCCTCTGTTCCTCCCACTCTGGAAGAGATACGGAGTATCTTCTCGTAGCTTCTGAGCTTTGATCTCCTCATCTCGGCGTTTCTTGGCGATTTCGTATTGCCTCGCCTGCTCCATGGTGCGACAACCCATGGCCCGGTAGTGCTGAATAAGCTTGATCTGTCTCTTCAACTGGTTAGCTTTGAGTAACCCTTCTACCAATGCATCGTGCTCCTCTTTCCCTTGAAAACGCTCAAATACCTGCATACGTGCCACGAAGTCTCGTTCTTCTTTGGTTCGTCGGCGCTCTTGGTGCTGTAGACGTTTGATGTCCACTAGTCCTCTATCTATGGCGAACCGTTTCTTCTCTTCGCGGCCACGGAGGCGGTTGTTGTAAATACGGAGCACCTGTAATGGTGAATAGGGGGAAATGTGGTGGTGGTGGTGGTGGATGTGAGATGTGAGATGGGAGATGGGAGATGAGAGTAATGTGTATATGATAGAGAAAGGAGGCATCCGAGGATCCGAATAGACATGGCAGCCGGGTGGGGTGGGCAGGTGCAGAGTCGGTGCATAGCAGAATGCATGAGCACGCACCTGTAGTTTGAGCTCACGCTCGCTGGGATGGTCGGCTGGGTCAAAGTCCATGTATTTCAAGATGTTCTCGGCTTCGTTATCCCACTCCACTTCGAAATCCTCTCGTAACGGCATGAATCCAGGGAGGTCGGCACCCACCATGGCCCCAAGCTTCTGCCGGACATCTGCAGTGTCCTTGGATTTGTCTTTGGACGTCCCAGCTCCTACGCGCTCACTCCGCACCACTTTCTCGCCTCGGGAAACATTCGGAACGTGGATGTCAATGGTGTCGTCAATGCGAGGTTTGTCTCCACTGAGGCCACCACCCGCACCACTGCTGCTAGTGCTATCAGCACAATAACTACCACTACTACTGCTGCTGCCGTAACTACTGCTACCACTACTTTTATTACTACGACTATTGCTGCTGCTGTTTAGAGGAGGGGCCGTGCTGACGTCTAAAGTGCTGGCTGTCTTGTCGGAGTCCTTGGTCTTCGTGATCAAATCGCTTTTTTTATCGTCATCGATGATGGCATCGTTGCTACCGACTCCATTACTACTGCTGCTAGCAGCGCCAGAAGCGCCAGAAGCTCGGCCAGTAAGAATGTCGTCAGTAGAGACGTCTTCACCGGATGCGAGGACGGTCTTAGACGGTAAACAGCGACCAAAAATGCCCATATATGTCTCCCAGTAATGATGGTCGCAGGCTGCTGCTGATTTGGTCCCAATGTATTCTGATATAACCTTCCAATTCCCTGGGCCGAAGCGCTCGACACCCTCAAGGAGAAGAAGTTCTTCACCAATGCTCCAGTCCTTTCCAAAAATAGATGCATCCAGGCAATCAGAGACAAGGTATTTATGAGTGGGCTCATGAGGGTAGAGTTTAGCACCACTCGCGAAGCAGTCTTGACATAGTTCGAAGTTCTCGCACTCCGCGCAGCGAAAGCGCAACTTACCACCAGACAGGTCAAGCTCACAATAACTGCAGCGAAATTGGGTGTTCTTACCACCTGTACACAAAAATGAATCAGGGAGCGATAATCCTGCGGATTCACCCGACATATTCCAAAGGATGCGCTAAATAGGGAAAGGGGATTTGTTTTGCCGTCCGCCAAACATGCCAAAGAAGACCCATTCCCCCATTTTACCTTCGACAACCCATTGTCTGTTTCGTGTGGAAAAATCTTCCTACGGAACGGTCAACAATTTCCTCTCTCAATTTTTGATTGACATTTCGAAGCATATGGCTTCTTAGCAAATAATAAACATTATGATGACTATAAAAAGTACTTTGGCAAGTCTCGCATGGATTCAACGATTTTTATCAACGGTCATTTCCGCCAAGTGTTAGTTTTTAGAGCCTCAACAAGCAGTCAGTGTGAGATTTAATATTTTGTTACGACTCGTTTATATCTGGTTTCGTTCCTTTAGTTGGAGACACCATGTCGCCGCGTATAACTTTGATCACATCTTTCTCGAACGAAAGAGGATTCTGATGGTGGGGGAGGATAGAATTAGTGAGCGTCTCATGATTTTGTGATTTCTGTGAACGACAAATGGACGTGGAAAAGGTGACACGGAAAATATTGGATGTTGAAGAGGAAACGAAGTAAAATACAACCTCTTGAGGCCCAAATCTTTTGACTGGTACACCGTCTTCGCCAATCAGGTATTTTGTGAAATTCCATTTGATGCTCCGACCCAAGATGCCCATGTCCAGTGAGTGTTTTAATGCGTCAAAGAGCGGATGGGTCTGATCACCGGCTTCGCACGAGACTTTATCGAAAACAAGAAATTTTGCGCCACGCTTCTCGGCAAACTCAAGGATTTCGTCATTGCTTCCAGGCTCCTGTTTTCCAAAGCAATTACAAGGAAACGCCAAAATACCTAAATCTTCATACTTGTCGTGCAATATTTGCAGCTCCTTGTAATTTACCTTCGTTAACCCTCATTTGCTGGCAACATTGACGACCAAAAATGCCTTCTTTTTCCCCTTCAAGCTTTCTAGTGGAAATTCCGCCCCTTTCAGATAAACGCAATGATCGAAAAGACTCATAGCCGATATCGGTCTGGAGTTACTTACGCCCATACTTGAACAAAAGCGAACTATCCTTACCTGGTATTTGCTCGCCGCTGTAGAATGCCTGCACGTTACGTGTAACTTCAAACAAGTTTTCCGCTACGGTGGCAGAACGTGACAAATGCTGCAGACTTGAATCGACTGACTCGGGATAAAAATGATTCGACTCGGACCCGTCAGGCATCTCGCGGCGGGGGCAAAACAAAGAAGAAGATGATCCCGCGAACGCTCGCGCGATCAGTTGCCAGGCTTCCCGCCGGTGTGCGCAGCCAGAAACGCGACATCAATGTGGCTTCAGAATTGTACAACAAAGTTTGGAAAAAGAGCACTTCTCTCTATGTGACCTATATCGTGGTCGGCTGCGTCGTGCTCGAAGGTGTCTACGGAACCGTCACCTCAAGCATCTGGGATTCGGCAAACAAAGGGGTTCGTTTTTCTTATTTTATTTTATTTATGTTCATACTCTTTGTCGGTGTCCTATTTTTTTCATGCCCCGCTTCTCTGTCTTCGTTCATAAGTTGGTGAATGGTGGGAATACCCATCGTTCCGATTTCTGAGCATTGTGAGCGATAATATACAATGCTGATTTTTAATCCATGCTCAGTATTAACGATGTAGTGTTTCTATCATTCGTCATCTTACATCATTATATTTTGATGAAATGTGATGATGATGATGATGTAGTCCTGTCTATCCACATATGCATGTTGTGTTCCCCACCTTTGTACCTGCTATATCTTAATATCTCGAGATAGTTATTTATTTAAGTGTATACTTTTGATCTCTTTACTCACCCGTTATTTTTTCTCGGTACTTTAGAAGCAGTACAATGATGTTGATTGGTCAAAGTTCAAGGCCATCGAGGACGATGATGACGATGACGACGAATAGAGATATTTCTACGTTGAGGACAACTGCGAGTAATGTCATGCAGATTTTCAATTTGAATTAGTTGTATGAAATTGTCATTGCTAAAAAGAACATATTTTATAAGCCAAAAATCTCTGGGAAACACACGCATATTGAATGCTTTCCAAGCCAAGCCAAGTCTGAAAAGATTGTGCGCGAAGCAAAAAGACGACGGTGCGGTGCGAACTGGCTTGGCCTCGACTTTAGTGCAAGCAGGATTATTGCACTAGGATACTTGAAATCCTTACGAAGAGAAGATGAAATGTGAGAGCGCTGCATCGTCATTCCAAAGAAACTAACTACCACTTGCGTAGTGTCTTGTGGGGATCCAAGGCGGTCCACAGAAATCATGTCTTAGGCATTTGCGACTACACCCTAGGTCCCTCCACTGGGGGAAGGGGCCATTCTCACGGGACCTACATCCGCAGATTCTCCGTGTTGTTTGGTGTATTCATTCTCAACAACCCCAATTGAAGAGGGCCGCGGTTCGGGTCAGATCAACCCTTTCGGCTCGAGTCGGGACTACATTTCTGCTCGCAGTGTAGCCTTTGAGCTTTGACCTCCACTTGAAGTGCCGGAATCCTTTGTTTCATTAGTTCTTTCAACGAAACACTGAGAATGTTGAGCCGCCCTATTCGACATGTAGTTAACTCGACTCGGCTGTCCAGAACAGGTCTTGCTGTATCACTAGGACGGATGCGGTCAGGGTACACAGATATTTCGAAACTGAAGAGCTCGTTGGCGTCGGCGTCGGCGAATCAGTTTCGCTTATTGAGCACTTCAGTGATAACTGGTGATGTGGTATATAAGGGTCAAAAAAGATATAAACCCCTGATTATCAATGGGAATGTTTTCAACAACATTGTTGATATGCAAGTTACTAATTGCGTTCAGCATGCTGAAGCTGATCTTTTCGGTACACTGAATAAAAGTGAGAATAAATATGAGTGGAAGACGTATGCAGAATTTGGTGTTCAAGTTGAAAATTTCAAGAAGGTCCTACGGCACTATAATATCGAGAAAGGGGACTCAGTTGCATTAATCAGCAACAATAGAGAAGAATGGGCAGTGATATATTATGCATGTATGCATATTGGTGCAAGAATTGTACCCATGTATGAGGCCCAATCAGAGTCAGATTGGCGTTATATCGTGGAGAATTCCGAGGCGAAGATGGTGGTGTCTGCAACTGATTCCATCTTCGAGAAGACCAAGGGTTATGCCAACACTGTTGGTCAGGTCCATTCGACACTCTGTATCGAATCCGATGCGCAGTATATGCATAGCTACTCGCGGTGGATGAGTATGGTTGAATCGGAGCCAGAAATTCCGCGTGTTCAGCTACAACCTACAGATGTTGCCACTATCATATACACGTCAGGGACCACTGGCAATCCCAAAGGTGTCCTGCTGAGTCACCACAACCTCATCTCAAATTTGTATGGTACAAAAGACATGTGGCAGCATGAATTAAACAAAGAGAATGTGTCTCTCGCCTTTCTACCGTGGGCACATGTATTCGGTCAGACTGCCGAGCTCCATTCCTGCATGGCGGCCGGCAGTTCGATGGGCATAGTGAATGATCGCGACACTCTTCTAAGCTCTCTGCAGCTTGTGAAACCTAGTGTGCTCATCAGTGTGCCAGCCCTTTTCAACCGCATTTATGACGGAATTCATGCCAAAGTGTCCAAGGAGTCGCCTTTGAAGCAGAAGATTTTTCACGCTGCGCTGGCCAGCAAACGCAAAGTCAACCACAAGCTCGAGTTCGGAGAAACTCCAGGCCCTCTTGACTCCTTTCTAGCGGGACTCGCAGATAAAGTTGTCTTCTCCAAACTGCGAGCAGCACTTGGAGGGAACCTCCGGTGGGCAGCCTCGGGCGGAGCCGCGTGCTCCGTTGTCGTCGCCCAGTTCTTCGAGGATATTGGGATCCCTGTGTGCGAGGGGTACGGCCTCACAGAAACGAGTCCAGTCATCACTTCTTGCTCCAATTCGTGGGCAAACAGGAGGCTGGGCTGTTCGGGGATTGCGATCACTGACGTTAAGCTGCGCATCATCGACCCAGAGACGTTAGAGGAGCGGGCCCTGGGAGCTGAAGGGGAAGTTACCTGCACTGGTCCCTGTGTGATGCTGGGTTACTTCAAGAACGATGAAGCGAACAAGGAGGTCTTTTACTACTATGATGGCGAGCGCTACTTCCGCACTGGGGATCTTGGACGCATCGTGGATGGGCGCTTCCTAAAAATCACTGGGCGTCATAAGGAGCAATTCAAGCTTGAAAATGGCAAATATGTGGTGCCTGCCCCCTTGGAAGATGCTCTTTGCCGAAGCAAATTCATTGCACAGACCTTGCTCTACGGGCTGAACAAGCCCCATACCATCGCCTTGCTCGTGCCGGACATGCTCGAGCTAGGTCCGTGGGCGGAAGAGCGAGGCATCGCCCTTGAACCTGTGGAAGCGCTTTGTCAGCATCCCCAGGTGGTGGATCTGCTGACAAATGAGCTGCGCCAAGCCGCAGCAGCGGGCTTGAAGAACTACGAGCGACCGCTGCGCTGGGGTTTTATCGCAGAGCCTTTCACGCAAGAGAACGGGCTGCTCACACCCAAGATGTCCATTCGCCGGAACCAAGTAATAAGCGTGTATAGTGATCTAGTCGAGGACATCTTCTCTGGCCAGCGTGGATATGATGCGTAGGGAAGTCGTTGCAATTGAACTTGGCTAGAAGAATTTTCTACTTTCTAATTTATGCTTGGCTCCCAAGATGATCGCACTTTTCGTTTTTTGGTCATCAAATAATTCTTTAATTACATAAATTTCATCTTCAAAAGTTCAGAATACCTATTCTTTAACAATTTCAGTCATTCACTTTGATAACGGCCATGAATGCTTCTTGAGGCACATTCACCTTTCCGAGAGCCTTCATGCGTTTTTTACCTTTCGCCTGTTTCTGGAGAAGCTTCTTCTTACGCGTTATATCTCCACCGTAACACTTGGCGAGCACATCTTTAGAAACGGCGGAGATTTGAGCAGAGGCCACGGGCTTGGCTCCGACCATAGCTTGGATAGGGACCTTGAATTGTTGGCGGGGAATCAGCTCCTTGAGCTTGTTGCATATGACCTTCCCCGTGTCGTGCGCACGGTCACGATGCACGATGGAACTCAGCGGCGGGGCATCCTCACCATTAATCCTGATATCCAAGCGACACAGTTTGTCTGCCCGGTACCCGATTTCTTGGAAGCCCATACTAGCATAGCCCTTGGTTCGGCTTTTGAGCGAATCAAAGAAATCGGTGATCACCTCGGCCAATGGCAACTCGTAAACCAACTGTGTTCTCGTAGGAGTAAGATACTTCATCTCGATGAAAATGCCGCGCCTAGACTGGCCCAACTCCATCAGGGGACCAGTGTACTCAGTAGGAGTAATGATTTCAAGTCGCACGTAGGGCTCCAAAATCTCGTCGTAAAAATTGGGGTCTGGCATTTTTGCTGGTGTGTCGATGTACTCTTCGCGAAATTCTCCATTGCGCGGATAGTCCTCGCCCCCTGAAGTGATCTTGTATACTACTGAAGGAGCAGTCACCACGAGGTCTATGTCGTACTCACGCTCCAGACGCTGCTGCACGATGTCCATATGAAGCAACCCAAGAAATCCACAACGGAACCCAAATCCCATGGCTGTAGAGGTCTCAGGAAAGTACGAAAAAGCAGCATCGTTCAGTTTCAGCTTGGTAATGGCGTCACGCAACTTGGCATAGTCGTCTGATTCTGACGGGTAAAGCCCACAGAAGACCATTTGGCGGGCAGGTGCATAGCCGGCGAGCTGATTCTCCATCGTCAGTGCGTTCTTATTCCAGTCCTGAGTCCGGCACATGGTATCACCGACCTGCGCGTGGTCAAGCTCCCGAATTCCAGCGACGATGTACCCCACCTCTCCAGCCTTGAGCTCCTCTACCGAGGTCTGTGCAGGTGACATTGTTCCCACATCGATGACTTCATAGTCCCGCCCACTAGCCATGAAGCGGATTTTTTCTCCCTTCTTCACGCTCCCGTCGATTACTCGGAAGAAGACCACAACGCCGCGGAAGGAGTCATAGTAAGAGTCAAAAATGAGGCCCCGGAAGGGTTTGCTTTCTTCTCCGCGTACCGAAGGGGGTGGTAGCGTTTTCACCACTTGCTCAAGAATATCAGTGATGCCTACCCCTGTCTTGGCACTGCATAACACACGCTCTTCGCAGTCCAGCCCGATGGTATTCTCTATTTCCATCACTACTGCTTCCGGATCGGCCGCTGGCAAGTCGATCTTGTTGATGACGGGCAAGATTTCCAAGTCATTGTCAAGCGCGAGATATACGTTGGCCATTGTCTGTGCCTCGACTCCCTGTGCCGCATCTACCACCAAGAGAGCTCCCTCGCAGGCCGCCAGACTGCGACTCACTTCGTAACCAAAATCCACGTGACCAGGGGTGTCAATGAGATTTAGTTGGTATGTTTCGCCATCCTTGGCTGTATACATGATACGGGCAGCTTGTAGCTTCACCGTAATTCCACGCTCACGCTCAACATCGAGATTGTCCAGGAGTTGCTCCTGCATATCACGTGATTGCACTGTTTTAGTGTTTTCTAGCAGTCGATCAGCCAAGGTAGACTTTCCATGATCGATATGTGCGATGATACAAAAGTTTCGAATCTTTTCAGGATCATACGACCAGGCCCCTGACGATTTAGGGGGCGCCGCGTGAAGTGTGCGAAGGGATCTTCCACCCCTCCATAAGGACCCATGACCACTGTGAAAGCCAATTACTTGGCTCAGAGCTAGTAATTGTACCAATACGGTAAATATTTGTCTCGTCATCACCAGAGAAAAGGGTCAGAGCTCGGATAAAAGCAACTCTGTGGCGGCGTCATACCGCAATGCGGGGTGTTCCAACTCCACAACGTCTTGATCCTACTGAAATTGATCATGTCCGCCAACAGAGACTGTGAAGGAAAGTTGAGCCTTGGTCGCAAATACAGAGATGGTGCGGTACACTTTCTCTTAATCGAACGTGTAGATCAGTTCATATTTGTTCCAGCAGCCGCGTCGGACACCATTGGTTGGATAACTATCGGACATTTAGGCATCACTATAGTTCATAGAATCCATTCGGATTCATTTGCAACATGAAATTGATCTGGGCATTATTATTAACTTTCGCAAGCGTTACAGGCTATGTCTTTGACTTTGTTCAACTCGGTGGGATCCCCTCTCAATCCGATACAGAGACAATGACTCACAACCAAAAGTTGCTGAACTCAACTTTAAATAGTCTGGAACCGTCTGACCAATTCTTTTTACCAAATGAAACTTTCCATCTGCTCGGGGGAATTCATGTGACCTCTCTAGTGAATAACGTGTTGGATATTCAAGGAACATTGAAATTCTCAAACAATCGAGAAACTTGGCCCGTTGATGCTGATGGTCACGTGATGGAATGCATGTATTTTGATTCGTTGGAAAAAGTCACTTTTACTAACTCGCTAGGACGAGCAGGAGATTTGAGTGCACGGGGCACATTAGATGGAAACGGAGCAGCATGGTGGGGCGCTATCCAATATTTAGAGCATCAAGAGGACCGGCCTCGCTTGTTGCACGTTGGGCGCAGCAAGGATCTCATCATCGAATTCATACTTCTGAAAGATAGTCCCTTCTGGACGACGTGTCTTCATGTAGATACCCTTCGTTTGGCGGAGATGGGTGAAATGACGTAA
>Ga0099800_1245_pt1 | contig 13878 bp, 7 predicted proteins | sample Uncmet6_SortRC_1_FD_89868 | JGI IMG/M metagenome (GOLD analysis project Ga0099800, IMG submission 89868) | Marine eukaryotic communities from CALCOFI LINE 67, Pacific Ocean - CN11_C50_N6_SortRC_1 | ecosystem: Environmental > Aquatic > Marine > Oceanic | place: Pacific Ocean: Monterey Bay | collected... | reverse complement strand
GAACAGAGCCTAGTGGGTGGCGCGGGTGCTTGGTTGAAGGGGGATTTGCGTGCGTGCGGTTTTCCGCTGCATGAGGACCGGCCGAGTGAGTGACTGCTTCTCGAACAGCCCCATCAAGAAGGCGGACTGGCGGGATCCGATCGTGGGGGTCCGAGACGCGGGAGGAGCGGATCCGCGAGGCGAGGGGGCAGTTGCGGTGATGGCGGACGCGAGAGCTGCTGCGGACTACGCCTTCGATCTCGCCGACGCCGACGGCGAGGACATTGAGGAGCAGGAGCAGGAGCGGGATCGCGAGGACGATGATGCCATAGAGGTGCAGTACGATGCCGAGGAGCTCTACGACGACGAAGAGGAGGACGAGGACGAGGAGGACGATCACCCAATCAGGGTTGACATCAGTAACCCCAACAGGCCGAAGGGGCTCGATGAGGCGGTCGCGAGGCGTCTGAGCAAGATTCGTAGCAGGAGCGCCGCCGTCAAGAAGACGCCGGAGCAGCTGGAGGTTCTCGAGGCCAAGTTCGCCGAGAATGACTACCCCCAGAGGCCCGCGATGACGGATATATCCGAGAAGACTGGGCTCACGTACGAGCAAGTTTCGGTGCGTCGTGGAGTTGACACCTCCTCGTTTAACCTTCCGGTTGTGCGGCAATCAGCCACACCGCCAGAAGTCTTTTGCCTCTCCCGCACGCATTCCCCGTCGTTCCCGTGCCGCGGGTGCGGTGCTCATGCATCGCTCGCTCGCTCGCCGCGCTGACTCGGACGCGTCCGTGTGGCTGCCGCCCTTTCGTTGTGTGCATGTCGACCACCACTCGTCCCGTGTGCGACTGATCGGACAGGCGTGGTTCAACAACCGGCGCCAGAAGCAGGTGCGCGAGAGAGCGCTGGCGCGGGCCAACGCAGAGAAGAGGGGCGTGGCACCGGACGTGATTCCTGACGAGTACCTTCAGCGCGGGAGCGACTCTGAGGCAACGGAGCTGAACGAGGACGCGAAGGAGATCGCCAAGGTGAATTTCCTCAAGAATCTGCTCGTGTGGGCGCGCGACCACCTGCCCGTGAGCTACCGCGAGGACGGTCCGCGGCTGAGCATCGCTTTCGACGACCCGCCGGAGCTCACCAAGAACGGGAAGCGCAAGCGCGGTGGCGGCCCGAAGAAGGCGAAGAAGGTTGCGAGGAAGGAGCCGAAGGAGCCGCGCTTGACGAAGAAGCAGATGGCGGCCAAGAGGCGGGTCGAGAACGAGGCGAGGCGAAACGAGGAGCGCATGCAGCGAGAACTCGAGAAAGCAAGGGACAAGATCGCCCGTCAGCAGATGCTCGACCAGAAGAAGGCGGAGAAGATGCAGGCGCAGCAGCAGAGGGAGCGAGAGAAGGAGGAGCAGCAGCGGCAGCGCGAGCTGGTAAAGGCTGAGCGGGAGCAGAAGAAGCAGGCCGAGCGGGAACGAAAGGAGCGCGAGCGCGAGGAGGCGAGGCGCCTGAAGGAGGAGGAGCGGGAGAAGGAGGCCGAGAGGCTGAGGCTGGAGAGGCTGCAGGCGAGGATGGTGCCCGACGACGAGGACCTCGAGCGGAAGGAATTGGCGGTACAGGAGCTGGCTTCGAGGCACGCGATTGTGCAGAGCGCCGACAACGACGCCGCCGCCGCGGGTGGCGGCGAGGGGGCGAAACTCGAGGAGGGGATGAAACTCGAGGACGATGTGGCGAAGATCGCGATGCAGGTGAAGCTGCCGGAGTTCCCGCCGACGTCGGTGAATCTCAAGCCCGTCTATGCGAAGTTTCCGGAGATGTTGAAGGACTCGGCGCTTCAGTCGAGGCTGATCAGCATCTGGTCCTTCATCAGCTGCTTCGGGCCGCTCGTGGGCCTCCAGCCGATTGACCTTGCGGATTTCCTCTCCGTGGTCGACAGGGCGGACATGTGCGACGCGGACTTTGTGAGGATCCACACCGCGCTCCTGCGGTGCGTCGTCGGCGACATGGACGAGGTGGAGTCGATGCGGAGCAACCAGCAGATCGGCACGCACGAGAGCGCGTACACGGCCGCCACCATGACGTGGAAGGAGGGATGGCTATGGGGCTTCGACCTCAACACCTGGCGAGCGCACATCAACGTGCTCTCCTGGCCCGAGGTGATGCGCCAGTGGGCGTGCGCGTCGGGAATCGGGCGCCGGCGGCCGCGGTACGTGCAGTCCGTGCCCGCGACGGAGGAGCGGGGCGCCAACGACGAGGAGGAGGAGGCCATTGCGGCGGCGCCCAAACCGCATGAGGACGTGCAGCTTCCGCCGGATCTCAAGATGCCATCGAGCATTATGCCAGGGTCGGTGAAGCACGCCGTGTGGGCGGTGCTCGCGAGGGCGGGCGACCAGGGCATGCATACCGAGGCGATCGCGAAACAGATCGTTGACGAGGGCCTGCGCGAGAACTCCTCGAGCATACACGTGACGAACACCATTAGGAACGACCGCGTGTTTCGGAAAGTGGGCCCGTCTCGTTACTGCCTGCGGTACTACGCCGTGGGTTCGGCCGTGGACGACGAGAAGGAGGAGGTCGCGCGCGATGAGGAAGGGGGCCGTGAGTGGGTGCTCGCCCTCGAGACGAAGGAGTTCTGCGATATGCCCGTGCGCCTGCGCGTGGATGCGATGGAGGATATCGTCGAGTCTGCGATGGAGGGCATCATGGTTCGCTTCGAGGTTGACGAGAGGCTCGCGCAGCTGGACGAGATGAAGCGGCAGCTCACCCAGCAGGGGGTCGAGGAGAGGGACAAGATACGCCAGGAGGCTATGCATGCGATCGACGCGTTGAAGATGGAGAGCGAGGCGAATCCAGAGGCCGCCGCCAGCGGACAGCAGGACTGTGCCGGCGCCGCCGAGGCGAACTGCGCCGGGGGCGAGCCTGGGCCAGCGGGGAACGGCGAGAATGGCGCGGGGACGCTCACCGCGCAGGGCAGCGCCGCGGCCGTCGCCGCGGCCGAGGCTGCGCAGGAGGCCTTGCAGAACACGAAGGGCCTCAGGGACATCCAGGCGGAGAGCGCGCGCGAGGCGCAGCTCCACTACCGCATCCGGGAAAATTTTCTCGGGGAGGACCGCCGGTGCAACAAGTACTGGCGCTTCATGGTCGAGGGGCCGAGGCACGTGCTGGAGTGCAGGGACACCACGAGGGAGCACGAGTCCGTTGGCCGCATTTTCGTGGAGAAGAACATGGATGACAGTATGCCGGCGATGATGATCGAGCAAAAGTACCATGATTCGACGCCGAAAGTCGAGTGGTACGTCATCGACACCGAGAGCGGCCTGGACGCGCTCATGCAGTCGCTGGACGAGCGCGGCCTGCGGGAGAAGAAGCTCCTGCGCAATCTCGAGTTCAATCAGGCTCGCATCAGGTCGGCGATGCGCGGCATGCGCGAAAAGGGCTCGATGGGCACGGTGCGCAACTACAGGAACGACCTCAAGTCGAGCAAGCAGCTCCTGTACACCGTGAAGCTGAATGCGTCCGCGATAGCGACGAAGGGTCGTTTCAACATCGACGACAACCAGACAGAGAGGGACTTCAAGATGACGGACGATCTGCGAGTACGCTTCATCAAGCGGTCTCTGAAGGACATTGAGGCCGCCATCCCGTACGAGGCGGTGAACGAGGATTGGAGGAGCCTGCGTGGCGCCTGGCTCTCCCGGGTGACCAGCGCGCTGACGCTGGAGGACCTCAGGGCCTGCCTCGGGACGCTTGAGACGACCATCAAAAGCGAATGGATATCGGAGTACTACGCGGGCGTGGGCAGGCAGCCGGCGCACCCGCCGCCGCTACGGGTGTTGGCGGCCGCAGCAGATAATGGCGATGGTGAAGCCTGGACGGAGGTGCAGTCGGAGCCCCTCGACTGGCTGCCGGCCACCTCGGCAGCCGTCTCGCTGCGCATGCTCGCGCTCGACTCATCGATCGTGTACAAGTTTGGGCACTACATGGCCAGGGACAAGTCCTCGGCGTACAACATGCTCTCGCGGTACGACGACCAGTCGTGCCTGCTGCAGTGGGACGTTCCGTCCAAGACGAGGATGCCCGTGAAGGTTGCGAAGCGCGAGGCCTCTGCCCGAGCGTTGGCGAAGAAGTCGGCGAATGGCGGCGGCGCGAAGGTGCCGCCGGCCCAGCCGCAGCCCTCCTCGGATGAGAAGCACCATGCGAATGGGAAGCCCTCCGGGAAACGCGCGACGTCCAAGATTGTGTACAAGGAGCCGGAGTCGGATGAGGATGACGTTATTGAATACGAGGAAGACGAGGACGAGGAGGACGCCGCGGGGCTTCAGGACGAGGAGTACAACGCCGCGGGGGACGACGATAATGATGACGAGTCTGACTCGGACTTTGAATTTATTGATTCACTGAAAAAGAAGACTCACGCGGGCGGCGGCGTAAAGGCGAACAGCAACAAGAACAAGACGTCGTACGACGACCACGATGACAGCTTCGACGACTGAGGGTGGAGGCGGGCAGTGACATCCCGTTGACACTCCCCCCCCCCCCTTTTTGTTTGTTTTCTTTATGACATCAGTACAATGTATGTATGTGTGATATCTCATTGAATTTTACTTCTCAATCTAAAGGTCGGGGACGATCCAGAGCGGTACCAATCTCCCAGGCGTTGGCATCCAACGATTCGGTGCGTCGCCGACCGGGCGCCCCCATCTCTCTTCTCCTTTTCGTATGGCGGCGCGCGCCGTTCTTGTATCACTCCCAGAGTTCGGGCTCTCTAAGGCTCGGGTGCGGTGGAGGGTACATGCAACGATCTGCGTCCTCCTTGTCGACGGCGACTGCTTCCGATGTGGACTTGGATGACACGACGCGAAGGTACGGCTCGTCGCCAGCGCAGCCGAGAGCGCAGCCCTCCATGTCCACCTGGAAGCCTGATACGTCGTCGCAGCAGAGGTCCAAGGTCGTCATGTTCCACCGGAATGCCTCAGAGTTAGGCTGGAACACGTTGTCGGGGTCGAGCGTGCGGACCGCGCACCCGAAATGGCACCAGCCTAGTGTGACACGGTTTTCGTTCGGCGCATATGCCACGAGAAGACGAAGCGAAGCGGGTTTATGTTAGCCGCATGTCTACTTTGGATGTACCGTACGAGACGAGTCTAACGGTGTACAACGGGAGCTCTCCTCGCCAGACAGAGACCCGGAGGGTGTGTGTGGGAGGGGGACATGCCTCGCACAATTTCGCACCTTCACCGAACTCGGAAGCACCGTCGAAGCAGCCGACGTCTGGCCACCCCGCTTTGCCCCAGTGCATTTTGGACACCTTATCGGGCCCGCCAGTACATTCGGGGTTGGTCCTGATGTATGTGAGCATCGCCTGAAATGGCTCGTTCGCGGTCTCGCCTCTGTTGTCGTTGTAGAATACGTAGTCCTACGGGCCAAATATGCGTATGATGTGCGTAAATGTGTACAGACGCATGCACGGAAACCGAGGACGACAGAGACGGTCAATCGGACTGGCTTCTGAGGAATCCTCAGAAGATATGACGGAGGAAGTTCGACAAGACACGACGAACAGGAGGAAGGTCGGACAGTCGACGTACTGTCGATAGAGGAGGCTCCGTGGAGGTTCCCGTTGTCGCTCTTCTTGATGTGCAGGTGTGTGATCCCCTTCGTACCTCGACGTTGATGAAAATCGCTGGTCCGTCACTGGTGTGCGAGAGGTACGCAGGGCTCTCGGACACGAACCGGATCAGGGGAGGCGTCAGGATGCTGTCGCGGGCGTCCAAGCCCTCAATCAGGTCCACGACGCCCCTCAGGCAGGTCCCCGCGTTCTCGAGGGGCACCGCGAGCTCGTACTGGTCGTACTGAATGCCGATGAAATCCTGTTCGTCCGTCTGGGCGATGTACGCGGTGCGCCTGGGGAACGAACCGGTGCTGATCTGCGTGTTGTAGAAGACACCCTTGAATACGGCGGCGCCGAAGCCCCGGAACGAGAAGGTCCATGCACTAGGGCCCTCCCTCTCGATTCCCGGCGGAATCTCCGGCAGCGACGCTTCGATGCCCTCCGGACCGGAAAATGAATCGACGAACATGGGCTCCAGGGGTGCATCACCGGCCAGGAGGACGTCGTTGACGAAATCGCGGCCATACCCGAGACCCGACGTCCCGCTTGTGGCGGTCTCTGTTCCGTCCGCCATCAACTCGTCATCCGGACCGGGCGCCTCTCCGACGGGCGGCGTCTGGTCGTCGGGACGGAAGCTCACCCTGTAGAAGGAGCTGGCCTGCGGAAACCAGAAGAAGTTCACGTCGTTGAGCTCGTCGAGCGGCAGCTCCCCGGTCTCGCGGTAGGCGTCCGAGACTGCGAGGAGATCGTCGAGCACAGTCTGCTCGTCCAGCTCATCGCTCGTGCGGAGGATCATCGTTTGTGGGATGATGTTCAGCTTGGCATACAGTATGACGCCCAGTCGTCCGACGGACACCCGCGCCGCCGACATCAGGTGCTCGTTTATCTCATCGTTCAGGTGTAGGATCGTGCCGTTTGCCGTCATGATCCACAGGTCCGTGAGCTGCTCCCTGCTAGACAGCGAGCCGTGCGTGAGGGAGGAGCCGTGCGTGTCGGTCGCGATCGCACCTCCCATGCTCTGGTCGATGTACCACGCAAACGCGCTCAGCGTGTACCCGTCGCCGCCATTTTCGGTGCCGTATGCGGCAAGGTAGTCCAGCAGCACCCTCTGCGATATGCCCGCCGCGACGACCACCGACAGGTCCGTCTCGTTCATGAAAATGTACTCGCTGAGGTCCACATCCGGGTCGATGAGCGAGGTCACGGCGATGTTCACGCCGGGGACCTCGCCCGACGGCGCGGCGCAGAAGAAGGGCTGGTTCCACGAGTGTCCCCTCCCGACCGCCTGCAGTTTCCCCTCATGACTCCTGTACTCGAGTGGGTGAGAAATCGTGTTTGGGCGTTGTGCTTCGGTGTTAGACGAATTCTTCGGTACGAGACCGTTCACGCGTCCCCGCCGCCATCCACATCGAATGCACTGGTGATTACCGATGACGACGGGGATGTTCTTCCATCCACGAGCGTATCTTTAGGGACACGTGCACCCGTACCGTATGGCATTCGCTATGTCTTCCAGGGAATGCGGCCGCAGAATGAGCGTCTCGTTCCCGTTGCATGCGTAATTGTTCTGGAAATTAGCGAGGTTCTCCGGTGGGCGCGCATCGGCGACCAACGCGGCCGCGAGAGTGAGAACGAAAAAGAGGACGACATTCATCATCATCGACCGCTCTTCTCCCCGTCGTCCGTGCCCCGACGCCGTCGTGGTTGCCGGCGTCTGCGTTGACGTCTCTTAGAGGTAAATAACGTTAACCTTTTTCCGCCAACCGAAACGGCGCCCTTTTCTCGTATGGTGTTGTGGTACGATGAATCAGTGGCCTAGGAAAGTACAGCGAGAATTTGCGCGTAACCTTGGACCCTCGATCCCCACGCGACGAAGTGTGAATCGACACTGAAAATCGCCCCACGACGACGGCGCGTCAGGCACCCTCCGTGCCCGTCTCACGCACACACCTCGTTCGCACACAGTCGCTCTTTTCAGCGAGTCGTCGACGACGTCCTCCTCGTAGTTAATTTCGTCGACGAGCTGTCACAACGTTAAAACCGCCGTTTGTCTGCGACTCAGCCGAGAGCCGCCGCCGCCGCCGCCGCCGCCGCCGTACACAATACGACGCACAACAACACACAGCGAGAGAATGGGAGATGGGGGGAATGTGAGGGAGGTGAACGCACGACGTACGTACGTACGTACGTTCGTGTGTTCGATGTAATCTACGTCGCAATCACGAATGAAGGGAAAGGAGAAAACGAATGGTCACCGGCGTGACGTCTCTCTCTGATTAGATCTCTTCAGAATTTCCCTCAGTCTCTCTCTCTTTCTCTCTCTCCCTCTCTCTTTTTCTCTCTTTTTCTCCCTCTTTGAGTCACGTACCAGGTTATCAAAAATATCTCATATTCTACTATAATGTTCAAAATGTATATAATGAATTATAGTAAATATATATTTTTTGTAAATATCGAATTTTATGAATTTGCCGAGGAATCGTATAAATGTTTATATTACATTGTTAATTATATTGTACGATGAATTTTAAAGAGGTTGTGGCGTTTTCGCGTGATTCCAAAAAAGGGGCGTGGAGGCGACACAGACAGAAAAAAGGGGCGCCGTGGGCGACAACGCCAGGCGGTCTGTGTGCGCTTGAAGATCGCCGTCGAGGTGTGGGGCACCCAACAGCAGGACGAGGACGAGAGGGCAGAAACGGCGCCTGTCAGTGGAGCTGGTGTAGACCGGAGCGGCGCCACGAACGCCGGTTGAAGCCGTGCGTGCCTCGCCCGCGGAATGGAAAGACCAAGCGTAGCGCGCGCAGTAGCTCGCGCGACGCGCATATAACGTTCCATTCCGTTATCAAGGCTCAGACGGCTTCAAAAGAAGTTCGTGGCACTGCGCCTGCGTCTAAATCAGGTTCACTGACGGGCGCCGTTGTTGCCGACGGAGGCGTGGCCTGTTGATGTTCTTCAAGGACCGATCCTGACGTCTCTCATCCGATCCCGCGTGCGACCGTGATAATATTAAAAAAAAATGTTGAAAGGTTTCGCGGCGTCTTCATCGTGTCGACGGAGCTTCCCGAGGATCGAGGGTATCGAGCATGGCAACCACCCACGGCTGCAAGGTCGTCGGCGTACGGGCGGAGGCCACGCGTGAGTGCGTCTCCTTCTTGGCCACGTAACTTTGGGCAGTAGTGCTCCGCACGTTTGAATCGGCAGCTCGTGTGCTTCGCAGGCCAGGCGATTGCCGTCGATCAGACTGATGGCATGTGTTTCAGTCGGGACGCGGATTGAGGAGGGAGAGGGGGTTCGGTTGTCGTTCGGTGTGGGAATGGTGGGCTCCGTCTCCGTCTCTCCCCCGCTGTCTGTCTCCATCTTGGTCTTTTTCAGAGTTGTTTTATTTTTTTCATTTCTTCTATATTCTATTTCTATTTGTTCTTTTTCATTTTTTTCTGTCCTTTTTTTTTTTTTTTTTTTTTCTCTCTCTCTCTCCCTCCTTCTTCATGTGTTTGTTTGAAGTTCTTTGTTTCTGGTTTGTTCTTTCTTCTTCTCGGCAACGCTCCGCCTGCGCCGCTCGTTTCGAGAGAGACAAAAAAATAGAATTGTCGTCATTATTGAAGGTCATTCGTATTCAGAAATATCCAACTGAAATTTTGTCGCGGAGACTGACGCGACGCGGACCGACGGCGACAACGAACAAACAAACAAACAAACAAAAAAAAAAAAAAAAAAAAAGAGGAGAGAGATCTGAGGCAGGGAGACAGTGTGTGTGTGTGTGTGTGTGTGCGCAACGTCGCGTCGCGTCAGGTGGTTGAGAAGGGCGCACGAGGCGTGAAAACAGAATTGAAGGAGGCGACGCGGACTGTGAGCGAGAGCGACAGCGAGAGGGGAACTGCGCGTGTCCGACTGCGTGGGGCCTCGGCGGGCATGAAAGGGTATGGAAAGCCGGGCGCAGTGTACGTTGACGTCGATGCCGTCGCGACGGCGCAGGACTCTCTGCGGCACATGCCGCTGATCCCTGTGTCGGTGCAGAATCGGAGCCGCCGCGATGTCATGGCGAAGAGTAAGGACGTGGCGGTCGTGTGCGATGCAGGGGTTGCGCGCCCCGCGATTGGACAGCTGCATGCCGGCGGCGAGGGCACCGGTGGATGGGGGTGGTGCTGCTGCCGCAGCACGTCCGAGAAGTGCCTTGTGATGATGGCGATGGCGCTGCTCGCAGTGGTGCTCTTCCTCGTGTTCGTCGACGCCGAGTCCGTCCACGACCGGGTGGACGGTGCGCAGCGCGGTTTCGAGATGGAAAACGAACTCCAGGCAAGTCGCATCTTTGTCGATTCGCGCCCCGGAGCGGCGACGGATTCGGATTCGGCGGCGGCGGGCGCCGGCGGCGGGACGTGTCTGTCCCACAGGTACATCACGACGATCCGCGGCGGCAGCTCATCGAACGCCGAGGGCTCTTCCGTGTCGTCGTCTGTTGCAGCGTGGCAGTCCTCGCTGCCGTGGAATACGAACCGGTCGCACAACCTTCTCATGTGCAGTATGTCGAAGGTACGGAAAACGCACGCACGCACAGCCACCCTTCCCTCCTTCAGGCGAAGGCTCGGCAACCACGGGAGGAGGAAACGACGGCGGCGGCGGCGGCGTGGATGATGAAAAACGAATTAAAAATGCAAAAGTCTTCTTTCCAATGATCAATGGCGGAAATGTCTCCGGCATTATGCATGAACCAAATTCTCGCTGAAGACCTGACACTCGCACGGAGAGCCGCCCTCCTCCGAGCCGCCCGACCGACGGCGCGGCGGCGCCAGAGGCGTGTCGGACGACGATGGCCCGAGGAACTGACCCGCAACCCGGCGTGCCGCGTCTCTCTGCGCGTGATCTGATCTGCGTGTGTGCGTTCCGCACGGACGGACGGCCGGCCTCAATCCAAACTGCAGGTGAACACCTACCTCACCCGGAAAGTCTTCCGCAAGCTGTCCGGCGCGCGCAATTATTGGAGCGATTCGAAGCGCCTCCTGTACACGCACCTGGTGTTCTGGGGATCGATCATGCCGTACTTCGTGCCGCAGCGGTGCGAGGAGCAGGCTCGATTCGTCGACAGCTACGAGTACAGCGCGGTGGTGATGCGCAACCCGTGGAACAGGATCGCGAGCGCGTACTGGGACAAGATGGAGGTGATGGCCCTCCGCGAGAAGCCGTGCAACGAGTTTCTGGAGTCTTGCTGCGAGCTGCGGCGGGGCCTCTTCGGTGCGGGCGTCCCGTGCGGGCCGGATTCCGCCCCGAGCTTCTCGGACTTTCTGAGCGCGGTCGAGGCGCAGATGATCGAGCTCGGCGAGACGAACGACCACTGGGAGCGCCAGACGAGGCTCTGCAACCTCGGCGCAGTGCCGTACAGGAGGGTGTTCGACCTGGTGCGCGACAGGGATGCCGTCCTCGAGTACATCGGAGCGACCCCCGAGGACGTCGCGGCGGTGCAGTCGCCGTTCACGTCCGCGCACAAGAGGAGCCCGGAGAAGAAGGCGGAGGCCTTCCTCGAGCTGTACGGCATCACCGGGTGGGACAGGTCGGGGCGGATACCCGAGCCGCCGCCGCTCGCGGCGCTCGTGGGCCGGATGTACAAGGACGACATCGAATTCGCGCGGCTGCACGGCATAGAGTACACATTCGAGGGCGCGGTGGCACAGGCGACGGGGGTCGCCCTCGACGCTTCTCGCGCGCACGAGTGATTTCCGCACTGCACCGCACCGCACGCAGGGCTCCGTTCGCGTCGATCCCAGGTGTGTTTCGGCCTCCCGCTTCTCCGCGCACGAGAGCGGCGATGCGGTGGACCCGGTGGAATTGTCCGGGCAAGCGACGATCGCGGAGCGCCGAGCGCTTGATTGAGCGCGATCATCGTCTTTTAACTAGGGCGGTTGTTGGGCGCATTTTTTTTTCTTTCTCTCTCTCTCTCTCTCTCTCCCCTCTTTCTCTTTTGATTTCGTTTTGTTTGATTTTGATTGTATTTATTTAACGTTTTTCCGCCGACGCCCAGGGGCCTCGGCAAGGCGAACCGTTCGTCCCTGAACCGGAAGAGAGAGACACACAGAATCATGTCCCTGTCTTCTTTTCTTTTCTCCTCTTTTCTTCTCCTCCTTCATCACGTCGTGAATGCCGATCGATCCGCTCATGCATCAGGTCAATCGCAATTTTCTTTTCGGTCGCCATTCCGGGGACCTTTCCCGTGCCTGTCTGAGACGAAATATAACAGAAAAACCGTTTTTCCATATAGCTAAGTTCTGATTAAAAAACGGAAAGATGTGTCAATAACCCACACCCCCCCAGCATTATAAACAGCAGCCGGAGAGGTAGAAAAGGCCAGAACAAGAAAAGAAAGAAAGAGCGCGCGCCGTGATTTTGTTTCCTTGATTCTACAATAAAATCTAAAATATATATAAATATCAATTTAAAATAGATATTTTTTATGAATCTTGGTTATTTGCGGCGTTCCCCTTTTTCCTCTCTCTTTTTTTTTTTTTTTTTTTTTTTTTTTTTTTTTTTTTTTTTTTTTTTTTTTGTTTTGTTTTGTTTCGTCGCGACGGAGAGAGAGACAGAGAGAGCGCGCGCGTCGGGAGGGCGTCGTCTCGGACTCCTCGGGAGCCTCTCTCTCTCTCTGTCTGTCTGTCTCCGTCTCTCAGTCTTTCTCTCTTTCTTTCTTTCTTTCTCTTTGTTTGTTACGTGGTGTTGTGTTTTTTTTTGTTCCTGTGACTCAGTCTTTGTTGCGTCGGCGTCGGCGGTGTATCAACGTCCGCGCACGCGCGTCGTCGGCCCGCAGGAGGGGGGGAAAGTGGAGGGAGGAGGAGGGGAGTGCCAAGAAGAGGGCCAGCGGCGCGAGGGAGGGTTCCGAAAGGGGAAAAAGGAGGAGGGGGATCGCCCTTCCGCTCCGGGCGCCGACACTCGGGGTCGTAAATAAGCTTCGCACCGGCCCACCCCCCTTTCGGCAAACTTCCGAGGAACAGAACAGCACCGCGTCCCGGGCGCCGAAGATGCTGCGCAGCGTGAAGCAGAAGCTCGGCGTCAAGAGCAAGGGCTCCGTGGGAGGTAAGTCGCCGACGTCCTCGTCCGCCGATGGCGCGCCCGCGCCGAGCGGGGCGCCCGAGAAGAAGTCAAAGTCGGGCGGCGACAAGGGCTCCAGCCGGCAACGGAGCCCCCCGGCGTACCTGAAGGTGAGCATGGAGAGCGCGTACGCCGAGACGCTGCCGATGTTCCGGGACGTGCAGCCCGACGCGAAGCAGGACCTCTTCATCAGGAAGGTGCACCTGTGCAGCCACACGTTCGACTTTACGAACCCGAACGCGAACATCCGCGAGAAGGACATCAAGCGGCAGACGCTGCTGGAGCTCGTCGACTACGTGAACAGCCAGGCGGGCGGCGGCGGCGCCCCGAAGTTCACCGAGTACATCCTCGAGGACGTCACGCACATGATCGCCGCCAACCTCTTCCGCGCGCTGCCGGTGTCGGTGTACGATCAGGAGGGCATGACGTACGATCCGGAGGAGGAGGAGCCCGCGCTCGACCCGGCGTGGCCGCACCTCCAGATCGTGTACGAGTTCCTCTTCCGGTTCGTCGTGAGCGCCGAGATTGACGCCAAGACCGCGAAGCGGTACGTGGACACGCTGTTCGTGCTCAAGCTCATCGACCTGTTCGACAGCGAGGACCCGAGGGAGCGCGACTTCCTCAAGACGATATTGCACAGGATCTACGGCAAGTTCATGGTCCATCGGCCGTTCATCAGGAAGGCCATCAACAACATCTTCTTCCGCTTCCTGTACGAGACGGAGCGGCACAGCGGCATCGCGGAGCTCCTGGAGATCCTCGGCTCCATCATCAACGGCTTCGCGCTGCCGCTCAAGGAGGAGCACAAGACGTTCCTGTCGCGGGCGCTCATCCCGCTGCACAAGCCCAAGTGCGTCGCCATGTACCACCAGCCCCTGAATTATTGCCTGACGCAGTTCGTCGAGAAGGACGGCACGCTCGCGGAGATTGTCATACGCGGGGTGCTCAAGTACTGGCCGCAGACGAGCAGCTCGAAAGAGGTGCTCTTCCTCTCCGAGCTCGAGGAGATTCTCGAGCTGACGCAGCCGCCGGAGTTCGAGAAGGTGGCGGCGCCGCTCTTCGCGCGCATATCGCGGTCGCTGTCGTCGCCGCACTTTCAGGTGGCGGAGCGGGCGCTCTTCCTCTGGAACAACGACCAGATCGTCCGGCTGGTGGCCGGGCAGATCCGCACGGTGATGCCGATGGTGTACCCGGCGCTCGAGGAGTCCTCGCGCACGCACTGGAACCAGGCGGTG
>Ga0099800_1244_pt1:0-12500 | contig 13890 bp, 12 predicted proteins | sample Uncmet6_SortRC_1_FD_89868 | JGI IMG/M metagenome (GOLD analysis project Ga0099800, IMG submission 89868) | Marine eukaryotic communities from CALCOFI LINE 67, Pacific Ocean - CN11_C50_N6_SortRC_1 | ecosystem: Environmental > Aquatic > Marine > Oceanic | place: Pacific Ocean: Monterey Bay... | reverse complement strand
GGCCGACGCCGCCGCCGCCAAAGCGGCCCTGAAGCTCGAGCGCCGGCAGCGGCGGGAGGCGGCGGAGGCCAAGGCGGCGGCGGAGCGCGCGGCGGCGGAGGCCGAGGCCAACAAGGAGCCGGCGCTGTTCGAGCGCGACCTGCGCCGCTTCCACCGATCGTCCTCGGAGCACGCACCCTTCGCGCGCCTCCCGCCGCCGCCGCCGCCGTCTGGAGGGCGCGACGCCGGAGCCTTCGACCGGTGGGTCATGCCGCCGGTGGTGGGGGCCGGGCCGTGGCAACTGCGCGCTCGGTGGCCTTACGACGACGACGCCTACGACGCCGTAAGTCCATTTGTCCGTTGGGTCGTTGGGTCGTTGGGTCGTTTGGTGGTTCAACAAGAGAATTGAAAAGAAATGAAACGAAATGAAAAGGAGGAAGCTTGTTTGGAAGTCTCTATCGTGGATGGCCATATTTGAGTCGAGTGATCGATTGATCGATTGATCGCGCTGCTTACTACTTGGACTGCATGCACATGGTAACCCTCCTTTCTGCTCCATGCCAACTTTCATATCTGCTCCATACCCAACTTTCGTGAATCAACAAACAGGCCGCGGACGCCGCCCTAGACGCAGAAGCCTCGCCGGCGATGGACTACTTCTGCGGCGTGTCCGCCCCTTGCCTGCCCGCCGACGCCTTCGTTCACCGGGTGCGAAGGCTGCAGGAAGCGCTCGTGCACGAGGCCGCCGCCGATGCGAAGCGCCGGAGAGCCCTCGGGACCGCCGCGGGCACAGCCATGGGCAACGCCAGCGCCAGAGACGAGTCCTTCGCCCTCGGAGCCCATGCAGCCGGTGCCTCCGCGACAGCGACCAGCGGCGCAGCCACGAGCGCTGCTGGGAGTGGCGCTACGGCCGCCAGGGCAGCGAAAGACGAGCAGGCAGCGAGGAAGAACAAGAACAACAGCAGCAGCAGCAGTAGTAGTAGTGGTGGTGGTGGTGGTATCACCATGGAGGCTCAGCAGTGCCTGACGGTGGTGGCTTCATCGTCGTCGGTGGACGCTGTGCTGTCGTCGCCCGGGCTTATGGCGGCGGCGGCGGGGCTAGCGGCGGTGGCACCTTTGGAAGAGGCGACCCTAGACGTGAACGCCGTGTGCCTGGGGGCGCGCACGGGCAACGGCGCCAAACAACCGCTCGCGAGACCATCCGCGCAGTACGTCTCGAGTGCGTTCTTGGATGATCTCGTAGCAGGAGCAGCAGGAGCAGGAGCAGGAGGAGCAGTAGGAGGAGGAGGAGGAGCGGGAGCGAAAGGAGCAGCAGCATCGTCCAAGAGCAACTCCAAAGCTGGTGCCGCCGCCGCCCCCCCTCCATCGAAAGCGACGACCACGGGAGGCAAGACGGGAAAGGGCGGCAAGCAAATTAGCTCCAAAAGTAGTAGTAGTAGTAGTAGTAGTAGTAGTAGTAGTAGCAATAGTAACGGTAGCGGCAGCAGCGGCAACAATGCGATCCGTCCGGTGCGAAGCATTCGCGAGGGGAGCGCTCTGCTGTTCCGGCCGCACCGGCGCGACCTTTTCACGCAGCCACCGTTGGTCGCGGCGGGCGCGCACCACGCAGTCCACGCCGCCGGCCAGCCGTGCCACACCCTCGCCTGCCCCGGCCGCCGGCGCATTTGGCAGCCGTCGGCTTCGGCACTGGGCACGACCTCGTAAGTGCCTCTTCTTCTTCAAGGAACCCCCAAAAAAATGAAACTTGAATTCCAAAGCACCTCGTTGATCTGTCCATCTGCCATGGATGGCCATTTCGGACTATTACTCCGATAGATAGTTGATTGAGCTGCTTTGGCTTTGTTAACAATGCATTGATTGATTGATTGATTGATTGATTGATGCGCATTGATTGACCGCTTGTCTATCTCCAATGTGTGGCATCATCGTTCACTGATCCTAACCTTCATATCTGCCCTGAATCTCTCGGTGCATCATGAACTATTCATCAACACGACGCCTTTCCTTCCGACACCCAACGACAATCAAGGCGGCGGGGCAAGTGGTTGTTGAAGCCCACCTGTCGGCCGCGCAGGGAGGTCGGGGAGGGCGGCAAGTGCGTGGTGTCGGGGGCGGGGCGCATCGACGGCAGCCTCGTGCTCTTCCGCCTGATACGGGAGAAGTGGACCACTTTCCCCGCGGGCGACGGCGAGGACTTCCGGCTCAAGGTCTACCTTCCGCACGGCGTCAAGTTCAAAGGGGACGGCGGCGGGGCCAAGGACTTCATGCATGGAGGGGGCGCCGAACCCTCTCCTCCTCCTTCTTCTTCTTCTTCTTCTTCTTCTTCTTCTTCCTCTTCTAGAGCAGCAGTAGCTGCAGCGTCCTCCAATGCCGCCCGTGCTGGTGCCGTTGCGTCGTCGTCGTCGTCGTCGTCGTCGTCGTCGTCGTCGTCGCATTCGAATTCATCGTACGGCAGAGGCAAAGCTCGCGTCAGTAGCAACCTTGACCACGGTTCAGGAGGCACCGACAACAACAGCGACGACGGCGATTGGGACGAGGACGGCACGAGGAGGCACGACGTGAAGGACACCAAGCTCGCGTGGGTGGAGCGCACGCTGGCTCCGGGGTCGAACCTCGAGCTGCGGCACATCAGCTGGGACATGCTTCTCTGCCTCTCGCGCGACGCCTTCGGGGGCGTGAGCGAGGCGCTGGCGTGCCGCGGAGCCGATCGAGACGCGCTCAGGCGGCTGTCGGTGGCGGTGGCGGAGGAGGTGGAGGGCCTGCAGCTGAAGCTCGCGAGCCTGCGCGAGGACGACGCGAAGCTCGCGGCCGAGCTCGCGGCGAGCAAAGTCGCGGAGCAGATGGGGGGGCTCTTTGGGACGGAGGATGAGGCGGTGGCGGCCTTCAACGTGGCGGACCACAAGGGCGAGAGCACCATTACCCGCGAGCGCGCGCTCGCGCTGCTCAGAGCCGCTTTCTCGGCGCGAGCGGCCAAGGTCAAAGAGGAGGAGGAGGAGGCGGCGGCGGCGGCGGCGGAAAAGAACGACGCCAAAAAGGACGCCGCGAATGATAACAGTAATAATGACAATAATGCTGCCTCCTCCTCTGCGAATCGCCACCACCACCACCACCACCATGTGATGGACGGGTGGAGCGACGAGGACAAGCGCACGGCGCTGCAGGTGCTGACGGGCCACGATGCCAAGGCGCCGCGCGACAAGTACAAGGCGGTCAAGTACGAGGACTTCGTGCAGTGGGTGCGGGGGGGCGGCGCGCGCGACGAGGGCTCGTACCACAACGACGGAAAGGGGCGCGAGGAGTTCGGGGCCGACCGGCGCCCCGCGGAGGAGATCGCCGCGGCGATGCGGGAATCCCAGGAGTTTCGGCGGCGCCTGGACGAGGCCATGGCCGTGAGCAACGGCAAGGAGACCGCCGCTGTCGCCGCCGCGGAAGCCGGCTGGGAAGTGCTCGTGCGCGGGGCGCTCCTCCCGGCGCTCAAGTGGGCGCTGCCGGTGAGCGGCTCGGACCGCGGCCGCTGGCACGAGCCGGAAGTGCCGCTGGACCCGATCTCCGACCCCGACGGACCGAGGCTGTACGCCACCCGAAAGCCGCACTTCCCTGAGCCCGTCACGGGCCCCCCCAAGAGCACCGACGAGAAGCCGCCGCGCGTGAAGCTGAAGAAGGCGCTCAAGGGCGTGCTGTCCATGTCCAAGATGGGGCTCCTCATGCAAGGCCTGAAAGGTGGGCCCGGCAGCCGACCGGGCACGGCGGCCAAGGACAACAACCTGCTTGCGACGGCGGCGCTGTCTAGCAGCAACAGCCGCCCAGGCACGGCCGACAGCGACTTGGGCAGCGACGGCGGGAGTCGACCGGCCAGTCGGAGCAAGCGAACGGGCGGCAAGAAGAAGAAGGGCGGCAAGAAGAAGGGCGGCGGCGGCGGCGGCGGCGGCGGCGGGGCGGCGGCAGCGGGCTCGGACGACGACGTGACCGACTCCGGAGACGACGACGAGGAGCACGACATCGCGGAGCTCGATGCCGACGGCAACATGGTGGTGGTGGACAAGGAGCAGCGGCAGGAGCGGCGGCGGCGGGAGAAGCGTGCCGAGCGGCAGCGCGAGCACGACTCGCAGGTGGTGCTGGGGATGCCGCAGGAGCCCGACGACCCGGGCTACTCGCCTAGCGACCTCACGGACTCGGATCTCTTTTCTCCGGCGCTGTTCTCCGAGGCGCTTCCTTTGGACCCCCTCCAGGGCGAGCACCGTGTCAAGCCGGCGACCGTGCTGCTGCTCGGCAAGGACCGTTACGTCGGCCCGAGGAGGCTCGACGTCTGCCAACGCCCGCGCCTCCTCTCCCACGGCGACGGTGCTGCTGCCGGTGATGCCAACGAGCCGTACGAGCAGGAGGATCTGCGGAGCCCATGGCAAGCGCACTTGTACGTGAGCCGAGGCGCGCGGGATATGGCTCGCCTGCACGAGCGTCTCATTCCGATGCTCGCGCGGAGAGAGGAGCGCCGGGTGCTCACCGCGGCGCAGAGAGAGCGGCGGCGGCAGGAGAGAGAGGCCGAGGCCAAAGCGGCGGGGAAAGCGGCGGGGGGGGGGGGGGGGGGGGGGGGGGGGGGGGGGGGGGGGGGGGGGGAGGAGGTGGAGACGGAGGAGGTGAGCAAGGCAAGCAAGGCAAGAAGAAGGGCCGGAAAGTGACCAAGAAGAAAGCGCCCGCAACCGCCGCCGCCGCATCAGCGGCTGCTGCGACTACCGAGAAGGAAGAAGGGGGCGCTGGCGGCAGCGGCGATGCCAAGGATAACGAAGCCAAGGATGGCGAAGCCAAGGATGGCGAAGCCAAGGACAACGAGGAGCCCCCCCCCGTGCCCGACAGCGAGTACATGACCGAGCTGCTCCGCGAGGGCGCGCCCCCCGACGACTTCCACGCTGGCCAGAGCCCCGAAACCGCGGTGGCCGTTCGGCTGCGGCTGGAGTGCGTGCTGTTCCGGGGCATCAAGAAGGTCGGGGTCATCTCCAGGAAGCTGCCCGGGGAGTTCGCCTACGTCGACGTGACGGTCTGCCTGCGCGTGCGAGAGCTGCTCTTCCTGGTCTACGAGCCCGGCACGTGCCGCTTCTTCCCGACTTTCTACGCCGCCAAGAGTCGCCAGGCGCTGGTGCAGAGCTTTCGGGAGATGACCTCGGAGGCAGTCTCCATCCAGATCAGCGTCATGCTCGGCGAGCTCGTGCTCGTGGATGACCCCACCAAGGCCACCGACGCCGTCGTCTGCGCCTTCGGGGACTCGCTGCAGGCCGCGGACCTCGACGGCGGGGGTGGGGGTGGGGGCGGCGGCGACGACGACGACTTGGCCGCGCAGCTGGACAAGCGCTCGGCGGAGCTCGCCGAGGCCGCGCGCCACCGTCAGCACGCCGCGGAGCACGCCACGGCCGCGGAGACCACAGAAGAGTCGAACCTCGTCAAGCACGGCCGCACGCAGGAGGAACTCCACGCCATGGAGGGAATCTAAAGTAGATAATCCTGATGTGGTGCTGGTGCTGGTGCTGGTGCTGGGGATGGGGGGTGGTATATAGAGAGAGTCCCGCGCAATCAGCAGCCCAGCGCAGGCCGCCTCTCTACTCGTGCGTTTTTTTTAAATCAACTATCAATTTCTATTGTTAATTAGAGGATTTTGTTACAAACGAGTACTTTAGTGCGGCGCTGACCCCAGGTCGTACCTGTGGGGTCTCGGGGCGCTCGTGGTGTGTATAACTAAAAAATGAAAAATGTACAAATTTCAAAAGAACCCCGACCTACTATACTGCTTCTCTCTAACACAGTGAGGAGAAGGAGAATGAAGGGAAGAACTGCCCCGAGAGAGACGCCGGCCGTGATCTTTCCGTGAGTATACCCGTAGTTCTAGGGTGCAATTGAATTAGTCGTTCACGACGGCCGGGTGGTTGCTCTTTGTGTGGTGATATTTAAATGCCCTAAACTCCCCGCGTATAACGAATTGCTGCTGCCGTTTTGTATTTAGTTTCGCAGTTGTCTAAAAGACTCGAGACCAACAAAAATAGACACGCCACAAGCCACCGGAGCAACACATGCCGTCTCTTCTCGGTGGTCTAGAGATGGACTGACGCATGTGAGCCTAGCCGCATCTTTGAGTTGTGACTCTCGGCCTGCTGGACAACCAGGACCATGAGCCAGCGTTCTCTGGAGGTGGAATCGAACCACCGGGCCGGGTACAATAGGAGCACCGCCCAAATCCATTATCCCAGAGAAAGATATCCCAATGAGCACACGCCGGCTACTTTATGAACCCAACTGCCACGGGTGCGCCATAAATGGGCATTGCCGGGTCTTACCGAAGGAAAGTGAGCTCCTGCGATGTGAACCCAAAGGGCTGGGTGGGGTTAGACCCCGAAAAAAAGATGGCCGTTATGGTGTGCCAACCACATAGAGTAGAGAGGTAGAGCTCGTCAGGAAAGAGAAGTGGTAGCAGTAGCAGCAGCAGCAGTAGTAGCAGGAGGAGGAGTCATCAGTAGCAGCAGTAGCAGGAGGAGGAGTCATCAGTAGCAGCAGTAGTACTAAAAGTAGAAGTAGAAGGAGTAGTTGTGGCAAGTCATAGTCGCCATAGCAGCATTAGCAGCCGTAGCAGCGGTAATAGCAGTAGCAGCCGTAGACCGATAAACGAAAACCACTAACGACAACGAACGATCGACGGCGACATACGATACTAAGCGACTACAGTACTAACGACACGCAACTATGCTCACGACGCACCAACCTGCAGGCAGCAAACAAACAAATGCAAACGAACGAACCAACGAACAAGCAAACAAGCAAACAAGCGAACATAGCAGACCAACAGAAGAAAGCAGCTGCTTCACGCTAATGAACAACTTACCTCCCGATTGTTTTTGCGCTGCACGAAGAATCCTCTGCGGTCAGCGCTTGCCACGTACCAAGCAGTGACATCGCTACCCGAATGCTAACACAGCGTGTCTAAGTACAGTATCGCGCGGGCAGAGGCACCGCCGCAGGCAAACAAGGAGGAGGCCCCACCGGTTCCCAGCTCCTGCGCTGGAACGTCTTCCGCCGCTCCCAATTCTCGATCCCTCGAGACGCATTCCTCGCTGCCATTGGCGCCACCGACACTGCCACATGAAGCTCTCGAAAAGCAATCCTCGCTACTACCAGCCGCACCCACCCCTCATTAGATGATCGTACCACAAAGGCAATTTTCACTGCCTCCCGTCGCCAGCGCAGCGCGAGCAGCACCGAAATTTGAAGCGCTTGAGACAACTTCCCCGCAGCCATTTGCCCGCACTGCTCAGCGAACGACTGCACAACGAAGAAATGTTTGATTGCCTCCTGTCGCAGCATCGCCACGGCGATAAACATGAAAAGAAAGGACAGCACGCTGGAAAAGCTGGTGCTCGACTTGACCAGCTCAAAGGATATGCAACTCAGCGGATTGATCGATAGGCAGCAAATGGGTTTCATTATATCGCTCACTGCCCCTTTTGCAAGCACCATCTCCTTGCTGCCTTCGCCGATATCAACCTGGCTGTCGTCGTTGTATTCGTCGTCGTCCCACGACGAGTTCAAAAGCTCAGCGTAGTCCAGCACAAACACCGTGAAGTAATGGATCGACGGCTTCACTAGCATTACTTCCATGGCTGCCATGGCGCTGTGCTTACCCACCCCCTCGCAGGCAACCGTGCTGCCATTCGTAGGCCCGAAGACGGACACTACCAAGGCCACGGAGAAGTCGAGGTTGATCGCTATGGACGACACTTCATCCTTCGCAACCGCCGCCACCACCAGCTGCTTGCTATCCATCTCAATATCGTCGATGCACTCGTCGTCGCCACGCGAAGAAAGGAGAAGCCCATGGTCGAAGACACGCACTTCAAACTTATTCATGGAAACCTTGCACGCCTCGTACAACACCACCTCGAGCCCAAGAAACATCTCCTGCTTGTCCGCCTCTCCAACGTCCGCACCCGTGCTACTCGCCGTGAAATGGTTGGCAGGCACTACCAAGGCCACGGAGAAGTCGAGGTTGATCGCTATGGACGACACTTCATCCTTCGCAACCGCCGCCACCACCAGCTGCTTGCTATCCATCTCAACATCGTCGATGCACTCGTTGTCGCCACGCGAAGAAAGGAGAAGCCCATGGTCGAAGACACGCACTTCAAAGTTATTCATGGAAACCTTGCACGCCTCGTACAACACCACCTCGAGCCCAAGAAACATCTCCTGCTTGTCCGCCTCTCCAACGTCCACACCCGTGCTACTCGCCGTGAAATGGTCGGCAGGCACTACCAAGGCCACGGAGAAGTCGAGGTTGATCGCCATGGACGACATTTCATCCTTCGCAACCACCGCCACCACCAGCTGCTTGCTATCCATCTCAACATCGTCGATGCACTCGTTGTCGCCACGCGAAGAAAGGAGAAGCCCATGGTCGAAGACACGCACTTCAAAATTATTCATGGAAACCTTGCACGCCTCGTACAACACCACCTCGAGCCCAAGAAACATCTCCTGCTTGTCCGCCTCTCCAACGTCCACACCCGTGCTACTCGCCGTGAAATGGTCGGCAGGCACTACCAAGGCCACGGAGAAGTCGAGGTTGATCGCCATGGACGACACTTCATCCTTCGCCACCGCCGCCACCACCAGCTGCTTGCTATCCATCTCAATATCGTCGATGCACTCGTCGTCGCCACGCGAAGAAAGGAGAAGCCCATGGTCGAAGACACGCACTTCAAAGTTATTCGTGGGAACCTTGCACGCCTCGTAGATAATCAGGTTTGTACCAATCACAGGTCCGTTCGTCAATATCACGCCGCTTGGACCGCTTAAGATAACCCCCGAGAAGTCGGAGAGCACATGGAGCACGCCGAAGAGAATCAAGCTTGCAAGTCGGAACCAGATTGACTTTGTATTTTTTTCTACGGCCGCTGCAGCACCTTCCACGTCTACTGCTGCTGCTGCTGCCGCCGCTGCTGCTGCCGCCGCTGCTGCTGCTGCTGCTGCTGCTGCTGCTGCTGCTGTTGCTGTTGCTTCGTTCACTGCTGCTGCTTTCACTGCTTCTGCTTTCGCTGCTTTCGCTGCTTTCGCTGCTTTCGCTGCTTTCGCTGCTTTCGCTGCTTTCGCTACTTTCGCTGCTTTCACTGCTTCTGCTTTCGCTGCTTTCGCTGCTGCTGCTGCTGCTGCTGCTGCCTCTGTTCCTGCCATTGTCGCAAGCCGCTTCGCTGCTCCTACTTCTGCTGCCTGCTTTGCTGCAGTTTGGAACTGCTGCTTTGCAATAACCGCCGCCGCCGCCTTCGCTGCTGCTGCTGCTGCTGCTGCTGCTGCTGCTGCTTCGTTCACTGCTGCTGCTTTTACTGCTTCTGCTTTCGCTGCTGCTGCTGCTGCTGCTGCTGCTGCTGCTGCTGCCTCTGTTCCTGCTATTGCCGCAAGCCGCTTCGCTGCTCCTACTTCTGCTGCCTGCTTTGCTGCATTTTGGAACTGCTGCTTTGCAATAACCGCCGCCGCCGCCTTTGCTGCTGCTGCTGCTGCTGCTGCTGCTGCTACTGCTTCGTTCACTGCTGCTGCTTTTACTGCTTCTGCTTTCGCTGCTGCTTCTGCTTCTGCTGCTGCTGCTGCTGCTGCCGCTGCCTCTGTTCCTGCTATTGCCGCAAGCCGCTTCGCTGCTCCTACTTCTGCTGCCTGCTTTGCTGCAGTTTGGAACCGCTGCTTTGCAATAACCGCCGCCGCCGCCTTCGCTGCTGCTGCTGCTGCTGCTGCTGCTGCTGCTTCGTTCACTGCTGCTGCTTTCACTGCTGCTGCTTTCGCTGCTGCTTCTGCTGCTGCTTCTGCTGCTGCTGCTGCTGCTGCTGCTGCTGCTTCTTCTTTCACTGCTGCTGCTTTCACTGCTGCTGCTTTCACTGCTTCTGCTTCCGCTGCTTCTGCTTCTGCTGCTGCTGCTGCTATCGTCATTGCCGCTGCCGCCGCCGCTTTTTTGAAGCATAAAATAACGAGTACAGACACAACAATGACAATGGCAACGAAAATACCAACGAACCCGCTTCTATCCGCTTCGACCGCAATCATACTTACCTTTGGGGTGTCGAAGACAACCATTGCCTTCGACAAGATCTCCATGCCTATCTTTTCCTCTTCGTGGGCTTTGCCGATGCTGCCCAAGCCCCGTTGGTCTAGAATTTGGGATTAAGATGAGAACGGAAGCAAGACGAGGGAGGGTGAGCGCGTGAGGAAGGAAGGAAGGAAAGAAGGAAGGAAGGAAGGAAGGCCTGGTGGTGGTGGTGGTGGTGAAGGCTGAGATATTGCACATCAACGTACCAGGGTGTCCCTCGCCAGCACTGCGCCGCCACACAGGCCCGAAAGCACGGGTGCCCCCTGCAGCACGACGGCTCTTCCGACGCTCCACCCCATCGACGAAAGCTTGGCGAATTTGAGCTCCAATCGCGAAGGGCCCTCGTGGCTCCTTGCCGGCACACAACGGGCGTTGAGAGTCGAGCTTGCTTGATGTGTCTTGCATTTTCACCTCACCACCGCCTTGAAGGTTGCTGTGAAGGTTGTTGTGAAGCTTCCTGCTGCTGGTGTCGGGTCCATGGAGAGGCTCCTCACCAACGGACCCACTCGAATGTACCGTAACTCGGTTCGCTTTCCCAAGAAATTTGTCTCGGTTGGTCTCAAACCATACCGTTTCTCGGCGCTTGGGACCGTAGAGGGGCTGCTCAGTATCGAGCTCGCTTGCATGGTGTCGCCGCCGCTGCTGCCACCATTTTACAGGCCCGCTCGCTTGAGCACCGCTGAACACCAGAAGGAAGAGAAGTAGTCGCATATTTTTGTATGTTTTTTTATATGTAGATAGACGAGCCGACGATGAAGTCGAAGCAGCCCGTGAAACGGAGTGCTGGCCTACGCGACGAAGTAGGAGCAGATGGAGGATCGCAGAGGTTCCGATGAGAGACGAAGCAAGAAGACAGGACGAGGACGAGAAATACAACGGCGTGGCTATCTTACTTTGGTTTCTTCTGGTTGAGTTGTCGCTTCAAATGAAGCTGGCTCTCGTCGCCCGATTCAACGCGACCAGAGGTGCGCAGACGGAGCGAGATGCGGATAAGGAAGAGAACTTTGCACAACTTTGATATTCCGTCACGGAATGAGTTGTGGCCGTGGAGTGTGAGCTGCTAACTTTGGCACGAAAATTTGAGATTTGGAGGGAAATGGATCATTTTGAATGATCAATTAGTTCCTTTTCATATGAATTTGGATTTTCGCGGCATTTTCTTAGCTCTTATATAGAGAATAGGGTGTCTTCATCTCCGTAGCAGGGCGCGAAAGATGGAGAGAGGCTGTACAATGGCGCCAAAGCGCTAAGAAGCGCTACAAGACAAAGCAATGCTGTAAAAGTTTGGTGGAGTGAAGACGAGCAGAGCCCAGTCCAATCTGATTTCACCCTGATAGACAGTGACAGCTTTCACGTTCAAGAGGGCTGCCTTTCGGCGGCAACAATCTGGAGAAGAAGACGCTACCATCAGCATCGTGAGCTTGAAGTACTCGCAGGGTGCAAGCGTAGTGGTGTTTTCTGGCGTCCTGAGAGTGAACATCTACTCGAATGCAGTGTAGTAGCCCCTCCAGTCGCTTAGTCCTGGTGTTCATTATCGCTGGCAAGACTTCATTACTACCGGCGGGTTTTTGTTTGGGCTTAGACCGCTATAGATAATATCTGCTTCTATCTGCTTCGGCCGTGTCAGGCATCGCATTCGACTGCGTCTAGTTTGGCCAAGTAATAATTTAAGTGTAGTCGCCGTCGCCGTCGTCGTCGTCGTCGTCGTCGTCGTCGTCGTCGTCGTCGTCGATGTACTTGGTCTGGGATAGTATCTGTCGTTCGTATTCACTGTTCGGTCTCTCTCAGCTGATGACGAAGTGGGAAGAGGGCTTAATCCTTGGATCTATCACTGCTGACCACGCGGGAGAACTTTCTTCACCCACAGCAAATGGTGCATGAACCCTCAAAAACAAAAAAGTTTTGCCACGTGAAGGCTCGGATGAGGCGAGTCAGTCGTTTGTGGAAATACACAATCGAAAGATCCGAGGCCTCAACAACTCGGGATCCCCAGACAGAGCGACCCCAAGGAAACCCCCACGACAGTCCTGGAACAGAACTCCGACCGGAAGCTCCTAAAGAGGAGGATTTTGGAAATGAAGGAAGAGCGCCGTGTGTGTTGGAATCACCACGCAACTTGCAGGAAGAGCCAGGGAGCAGTGGAGAATAGGATAGACCGGCCCATCCCGATCCCGCACAGCAGCTAGGTGCTTTCCTCATAATAAGTATTAAACCCAAGCGCAAAAGATGCGAGACACAAAAGGAGCCCTTAGATGCGATCACAAAAGGAGCCCACACACCCAACACAAGAAAGCAGTCCCCAGCCATTCTAGCTAGTTCCTTCCCCTCGCGGCCTTGTCTTCGGATTCAAATGCTCTGTGTGTGGCTGAGATGGTACCTGATGCATCTGAATCTGTGCCCTCCCTGGCTCCCT
>Ga0099800_1147_pt2 | contig 13927 bp, 7 predicted proteins | sample Uncmet6_SortRC_1_FD_89868 | JGI IMG/M metagenome (GOLD analysis project Ga0099800, IMG submission 89868) | Marine eukaryotic communities from CALCOFI LINE 67, Pacific Ocean - CN11_C50_N6_SortRC_1 | ecosystem: Environmental > Aquatic > Marine > Oceanic | place: Pacific Ocean: Monterey Bay | collected... | reverse complement strand
TGTCGGTTGTGGTTGGTGACGGAGAGAGCTTTGGCAAGGCGGACAATCTGGTTGACCGCGGTCTTGAGTCGCTGGAGGTGTCGCAGCTCGCGGCGGAGCTGAGCGGTCGTGTGGGTGTGCGGGTGACGGAGGAGGACGTTCTGGGCCGGGCGACGCTTGAAGAGTTGGCGAACTGGTTGCAACTTAAAGCGCCATTTAAAGAAATTAAAAAGTCGTCACATTTGCCGCCGACACGGAAGTTTTTCCGTGAATGTGAAGTATCATGTTTTGAGCCGAGCGATATTTTTATTGTTTTTGGAGGCTATGGATACCCCCTGTTAGATTATGTGCATTCGTTGTTGCGCGACCAGGAAGCTGGTGCTTTTGTGCTTCGCTTGATGGACGATTGCATTGACAAACGTTTCATAAAAGCGCTCGAGCATGATGAAGAAATGACACTCCTTGAGCTGCGAAGTAGGTTTGATATCATGATCGTATTACTCTTCGCTTGTCAAGTCGCTTCGTACTTCAAGCTGCTATCTTCTTTGGGAAGCGATGTGCTTTCGAGTCTGCGTGGAGTCACTGGACATAGCGCTGGGCTATTTGCAGCTGTTGTGGCCGCGCAAGCTGATAATGTTGATAGCTTGACTGATGCAGCAACCAGCATGCTCCCCGTGGTACGCTGTTTTGGACAAAAAGTCGCAGCACTAGGTGTGCCAACAAACAAATGTCTCGTTTCGATTACTGGACCGCGAATTGAAGATGTCCTGAAAGCTATACAGTTCGCGAGCGATGAAGTTGAAGTATGCGTTGTGAATTCCAAGTTCTCTTGCGTGCTCGGTGGCGGCGTGAGGCACCTTGAAAAAGTGATTAGTTATATGCGCGATGTTCCAATGAAATTTTCGCATAAGTTCCTCGATGTGCCCTTTCCGGCGCACACTTCTAGAATGGAGTCATTGTTCGCAGATATCATGAGCGAAGTTAAAAACATTCGCATGAAGCCCTTTAAAGTGCCATTAGTATCACCCAAAGACGGCACAAAGCTGTGCGGCGATGGTTCTGTCCAGGAATGCCTTCGTAGTGTCACATGTCAGCCTGTGGATTGGCCAGCCGCAACGCGGGAAGCCGTGAAGCAATCATGGCTTTTATTCGACATGGGACCGACTCATGACTTGGGTGCCTACGGTCATGAGGGCGTCTCAGCATTTTCCGGTCACCCTCGTGCCATATTTGTGGGCAACGTGGTTGAATTGAAGGGATCAGATCATCGCGTGAACTCTTCAAGTCACGATGTAACTAGTGACATCAATATTAAAAGTGTCGCTTTGGAATGCGTTCGTGCATTCGCTGCGTCTAATCAGGTGCATGAGGATTCGAATCTGAAAGAATGTGGAATCACTTCCAGCCTGCTGTTCCCCCTTGCAACAATGTTGGGTGCAAGGTGTCACATTTCTGTGGAGGCTGCATCTCTTGCCCAGTGCCAGACGTTTGGTGACATCATTTCGCTAATAAATGACAAGCATATTCGCCAAACACAGAGAGAGAGCATGCTATCTGGATCTGGCTTTAAACAGGATGTCTCAGACATTTGCCGGCCATTTCCGGGCCAGGTGACCTTAATTGGTCCTTCACTCATTGACTTGCAATATCTTGGCTACGTCCCCAACAATCCTCTGTTACATAAGGATATCCTGTTGCGTGGATATCCAGGTCTACCTAACCACAGTATTACTACCAAGAATGAGTTGGTACGCGCTGAGGAATTGGGTTACCCTTGCGTTTGGATCATTAGCGACTGGATAGTTGGCAATTATGATCATGCGCGGCTTGATAAGGGTGACGATCTTTTCCTCGATACCCCATGTAGGCCGCTTAATGTCAGCACAGATGATCAGACGGCCGCGATAAGTAGCATATTGCAAAGCCATCACTTGCGAATTTTTGAACACGTAATCGAGCACATATGCCCGAGAGTGAAATTCATCTTTTGGCCTCTACTGGCGAAAGAGTGTGCCGGCAGAAGTGAGCATGGTATATCTTACCGCGAGTTGATTGCTCGTTTTCGCCCAAATGTGATAGATATCCTTGACTACTGCTCTATGGATGAATTCAAGATGACGCTGATAGATGAAGAAGGGCATACAAATGAAGCCGGATACCGCCTTCTTTACAGCATGTGCGCAGATGAAGCTGCCAAGGGGAAGAAGGGTGCAAAGCCATCCCAACGGTCGCATTTACACGTTTGCCGTGTCGAGGCTGCGATTGTGATGTACAAGGTGCACTGGCGCATGGTCATGCTTCTATACTCACTAGCTTTTTTGCTTCATAACGCCAAAGCATGCATAGTGTTTGTTTCTCTTTACCATCAAGCCGGTGTGTATCTTTGTCAAGCATTTGCCAACTGGACTATGTACTGTTGCAGCTGGCGAACTTTTCTAGGAGGTCACCGTATAATGGGTAGATGGTGATATTCTCCAGAGCGACAGTCAACAAAATATTTTAGCGGAGAGGATACTACTTGGCTCAAGACACGCATTGACGCTTTTCATGGTCGTGTTGGTTTTGCACGCATTCTCGCGGCTGATACGTTAGCGTATACGCATGTAATTCTCGAGTTCAGCGTATGCGGCATACGCCGTAGGCTAAACTCGATAATTACACAAGAACAACGCACAGCGCAGCTAGCTAGGCCTTTCCAAGCCTCTGTGTCCACCGCTGTGGTGCGTGCCTGCCTTGTCCCGGCTTGCGCAGCGCACCGCTCCATTAGTGCGCGCCGCGCTGCCGCTGCCTAGTCGCTGCTGCAATTATCTTTACTTGTAAATGTTGATGTTAGGCATTGGTCGGACACGATGGCTTGTGCTCTGCGGCGGGAGGTCAAGGCCTTCCTCCCCGCGGAGCGTCACAGCTCTATTCCGCCGGGTTTTTTCTTCTTCGTCGTCTGCTGCTGCTGTTGATGCTGTGCGCACCGCTCGGCCGGATAAGGGTATGCAGTCTGTTCTCCAGTCGCGTGTCGACAAGACCGCCCGCGAATCTCTCTTCACGATTTCCATTGGTGGAGAAGCCGGGTAGGCCGGCGCGAGGCGCAGGCAGGGGACACGGCAGGCGCGCAGTATGGCAGCAGATACAGATGCGTGGAACGCTCGGCCCACCCAGCGCCACAGGGCATTGCGTGAGGGGGAAAAGTCCTGGTTGATTCCAGTCGGTCGATGAGGTATTCTAAATTCATATTCACGAGGGTTCTAGCTTGCCATTGTCTGTAATTTTAATGTTTTTAGTGAAATTCTTTTAGAATATTTCTTTGGTTGCTTGATCTTTGCAAGCACACGCTACATCGTTGATATGGACGAATAGCACTTTACCAAATTGTCCTCGGTGTCTGAGATAGAATAGACATTGGCTCAGAAAGCGATTGCTCGAACTTCAGCTCTTGTATCAAGAACATTTCAAAAATTTTGAGCTTCTAGTTTTTTAGACCATATAATCTCTGTTCAATTCCCAACATAGGGTCTACCTTGTGAATCAACGTTACTCATCCCGGGTGGTAGTTTCATATATATAGTTTCCTCAAGTTGGCTGTTCAAAAATATCGTGCTCGTCTGGTGGCGCCGGTCCAAACGGGAGCGTAACCTCTACAACTGATCGATCTCACCATGACACGCTAGTACCCGGGCGGACAAGCATGCTATGAGCGGGGCTCTCAACTTCGGTGCTTGCTGCCTGCTTACGGAATGCCAGGATCAATGCGTCTCCCGCTGTGCTGTGCGCCTGCCGTGTCCCTGCCTGCGCCTCGCGCCGCTTTATCCGCGCCCGTCGTGCCGCTGCCTAGATACCTGCGCGTATTTCGCTTTGTCAATAAACCATGTCTCTAATTCTTTTACCCGCATCTCAATGCCACGGACTTCTTCATCTGACCAGACAAGTCTTTTAGAGCTGACATTGACAACTGTCTGCAAGTTCTGATGAAGAAAAGAGAGAAGTTCAAGCATGACAAGCTGTGGACTTTCTTTCAGTCTCCGACAGTCGGTTGTGCAGTGTTCAATGCGAGCGAAGTTTGACTCGTGAAGGTTTCGGAACATAGCGAATGTCATGTGTGCTAAATAAGAATCGTGAAACGACGCATCTGCTGCTCGTTCGAGCTCTTGGCGGGACATGTGCATGTTTTGAAACCATCGATGCAGCGACTTCTTGGCATCTGCTAATTTTAATTGATTCATTTCCAGTAGATACCAGTTGAGGGTTGTTGGCAGAAGCTCTTTCTCAGCTCGCCGTGCAACAATTATTTTGTATTTGCGCAAATATTGCAAACGATGGAAAGTGCTGTAAACTGGGGGAAACTCGATGCAAGAAAAGTCGACGTCAACAATGTGGGATTCCCACGACAAAGTCAGCGGCGAATAGACCCGGTGTAGCCATGTTGGTAGATGAAAACCAGTCACTCTGTGAAACTTGTGCGAGGCAAGCATAAAACGCGACTCTTTCAAGGGATTCAACTCACAATTTAATGACTTCGTAAGCATAATTGCAAGACTGGTGGTTCCGCACTTAGGATATCCTGGTATAACACAAGTTGGCTGCCGCTTCAGAGGAGCAGCAAAGCACAAAATATAGTGCAAGTGAAATATTCGCCAGTGTTCTCGCCATGCTCGAGGCGAGTTTAGCCACCCGCAGGAAACAACCAGAGCTAGCAAAACGCAGACAAAGTCGTAGCATAACAGACAAAACAAAGGAGTTTTTGTTGAAGCCACAACATGAAAAGCTAAACAAAACGCATGCGAAGCCGTAAATAGGGCTAGATGACACCTGATAGGACAAGGAGGAAGCGATGCAAGCACAAGGACAAAATCAAGAAAACACAAAATAGCAGAGTACTCTTTCACCCACACCCTGGTCACTGGCAAAAAGTGACACGATAATACAGACCAAAAGATGAAACACGCCGATCGATTCATCGAAAATCAACACCAAACAACCCTAAAGAAAAATATTATCACTTTGATTCCATATTGAGAATTTTGGATTACGTTAAATCCGACCGTGTCGAGCGCGCCTCGCGCCCACTTCGCGCGCGTTATGCGCCTGGTTGTGATCGTAATTAGGCCGGATTCTAGTTATTTAGACATAAGACTCAGAGGTCAGAAGATGATTTCTATCTCCTCACTTTATGTTCTGACCGACGTTTTTTTGTCGCATGTAGTGAACGAGTCAGGGCGTCCTCACCCACAAAGAGGAGGCAAAGAGGACTGCTGGGTTCATCCTCTTTGCCCCTCTTTCATCCTCTTTGCGTCCTCTTTGCGCCCTCTTTGCCCCTCTTTGCCACTTTAAGGGAGGGGCGCCGAGGGCGCGGGGGGGAGCCAGGGCGCGCGACGGCGCGCGCGGGGGGCTTCCAGCGACCTGTCTATTGCAAAAATGGCGCGCGGCGCGCAGGGGGGGGGCACAGGCAGCGGCGCCGGCCCCCCAGAGCTGGCTGCCGGGCCGAAAGCCGGCCGGCCGGCACCCGAAACCGGGCCAAATACGGCCACAGCGGCGCGCGCAGGAGGACGCGTGGCGCTACCTTCCGCTCGTTTCAAGTGTATATGTCCACGGAGAACGTGCACTCGCCACCAGGGGGGCAGCAAGCGCTTGACAGGCTGCGGGAGGGAGCTGACACCGTGCACATCTACGCTTGCAGCGGGCGGCCGGCTGGGCAGCTGCTGGCGGGCGGCATTGGCTGCAGTGTAGCAAGCTAGCAACCTAGTGCCACGCAGGCACACATCAGGTACGAGAGCAGCCTTAGCCATGGCGGCGGCTGCCTTCCCGACCTGAGTGTTAAACTGCGTCTTAAAGGTCTTGAGAGCGGCCTCGAATGTCTTCGAACTTGGGGCGCTACTCGCCCACGCGCCACGCCCAACAACTGGTTGAGCAATGCCTGCTTAAGATCCTTCGGAGCCACGTGCTGCGGCGGCCGGCGGCGCCCGGCGCACCCTTCACGTAGAGGAACTCACGCACGTCCGCGATCAGCTCGAGCGTACCTTCGCACGTGTTCGATGCGCGCGCGCAAACCTCCGCCAAATGCTTGGCCGGGTTGTCTGCCTTGCGCGCTTCTGCCGCCAAAACGTTCAGTTGCTCTATAGCCTTCTTCTGCTCGTCGTCGGTGCCGGAGAGCTTGGAGACGGCCGCGAGCACAGCGTCGAAGGCCTTCCTTATCGCTTCCGCGTTGTTCACAGAGTCGCGGAGGGCTCCGTCTACCAACTCCAAGTAGGCCTGGGCGGAGCGTACCCACCGATAGGTCCACGCGGCGTGCTGGCTCTTACTCGCGACGTAGCTCGCGAGGGCCTCGTCCCTAAGGATGCAAATATACTAGTATGTGGGTTCACCCTGATTGGTATATACTGGTATATACTATACTATCTACTAGTATATACTATACCCTATATACTATGGTATATACCGGAGTAGGCGGGAAGGCCGATTAGTATACCAGTGTATACTAGTAGGAGTATATACTACGAGTATACTACTTGCATCCTTACTCGTCCCCCAGTAGAGTGAGCACCTGTGGCGCCCCCTTCGCGCCCTCCCCGTCCAGAGGGAAGAGCCCCGGCGTGGAAACCTCCACGAACTCCCGGGGCAGCAGGTACTTCTTCGCAGCGGGGGCTACAACGGCCAGCGCCGCTGGCGCGCGCGCTGCTAACTCTGCCTGCCTCGCCTTGGCCTCCGCCGTGGCCTGAGCGGCTTGGGCGATCTGCAACCTGAGCTGGAGAGCCTCCAGCGTCTCTGGCTCAGCCTGGGCCATTCCCACGCCCACGAGAATTAGGGCAAGTTCTTGCGGGCGGAAAGCGACTCGCACGCGCGCGCGCGTGCACCGTCACTAAGTCTCCCTCACCTCGTGAGAGGGAAGCGTACACCGTAGGTGACTCTCGCGTGCCGCGGCACGCGGGGCTGCTTGTGCGCGCGCAGCGCGCAAAGCAACAAGAGTGGCACGTCCCCCACAAGCCACAACCAAATAAAGGGAGGACGTGCAGAGCTGGGTGCCACTTCTACAACCTTGGTGTAGCCAGAATGCCCAACCACGAATAAAATGGATTTCGTTTCCTCATTATATGATAAGAATTTTTTTACCCCTCCATCCGTGCGTGTGAGAATCTTTAGGACGACCAATTTTTAGGCGCTCGCTCAAACACCAACTTTCAATGCTGGAACGCATAGGAATCCAAAACAAACGTAGTGCCCTCCTCTCTATTTAAGCGAGTAGGTGTTTGACCTTGTTTTCAGTAATAACTATTGAGGTCAGCCAACCTTTAATTATATCACATCACACCCGTTCTGATTTCCAGGGAGGCATGAACTTCAAAAGAGCCAACTCACTATTGGTTTTCCTTTTAAGTTGCACCGCTTCAGCAGCTCATGCCCTCAACTGCGTTTCCAGCGGTGAGGCAATTCCAGCAACAGCTCAGTGCGATGGAGTTGTCGACTGCGAGGACGGAAGCGACGAATTGTTTTGTACGGAAGGTGAGTCATCAGCGTCTATCTAGTTTCGTGGAAAAATAAACAAATTGACACTCGTTCCAGGCACCACAGTATTAGGAAAAACGTGTAACGGCACCTTCAGTGGCAGTACAGGTCGCTTCATATTGGAAAGCTCATCTGAAGGCAGGTGTTCGGTGGTGGTCTCACCAGCGGCTTTACAAGACGTTAGCAACGCAACACCACAAACGCTTCGTCTGCTCACACACTTAGTTTCAATCGAATCCGCTCTTTCGAGTGGCTCCATCAAAATTTATGATGGACTTGAGCAAGCAGCTCTGCTAAATGTTTTCCCACACGCTGCTGGTACGGGCGATGCTGCAGAAATTACTGAAGGGCCTATTCGCCTGGAACTGGAGGGCATTGCTTCCTTCCACGTTTCGTTTAGTGTGTTCACGCATGACGTTGAGACGTGGTATGTTCAATCTTCAACAGCAGGCAGTGATGAAAACAGCCCCGCAACTACTTGTGGAGGTGCCTTGCAGCCGTGCAAGAGCGTGCACAGTGCTCTGCATGACGCCTGCAGCGCGATCTCGGGGTTAGGTCATCCCAATTCCGTGACGAATCAACTTTCCAGCATAAGTTTCCCCATACGCTCTGCTGTCCTTAGCGATCGCCTCAGTTGTGCAAGCGACAAAAACGTGAAAATCTTGCCACGACTGATGCCTGCAGACGAGGCAACTCACCCTTGGATTATATTCGAGCCAAGCCATGTCTCACCGTCACAGATCTTCACAGTATCGATCAGTGGCATTTTATCGCACCATTTTACGCACTTGACATATTTGCCCGAGTTCACAATAAGCGTTGCGATGAATTTACGAATTTACAACTTGGCGCTCCACAACCAACATGTCACTTTTATCACCATCGATTCGTTAGCTGCACTTGCCATGACTAACGGCACTGTTGAAAGCGATACGTACGTGCCTTTCGCGGTTTCTGTCAGCAATTGCGTGCTATCTGTCAGTCGACATTCTCCAATCTCCGCTTTCGGACTTGCGCTGTTTCAGATTCCGAATGACAATTGGCAAGATGTACAAGGACTTGTATGGCCCACGCTGCCAGCTTGGGGCGACCTAAACTTCAAGCGCACAAGAGTTGTTGTGGAACTTGAAAGCTCAGCTGTTTTTATTGCTGGGAACATTCGGGCTGCAGTGGTGCAAAATATATACAATCTAGGCCACAGAGCGAACGACATCAGCGTGCATCTCCGAAAGTCGGTAGTGGACAATGTTGCCTACACCGTTATCGGATTTCGTCTTGATCTCGTGGAGCTTGATGATATGACGATCATGAACTCGGGCCTGATTGTGAATGGCGGCGGTGGCACGATTTCGGTACGCGATTCACGTTTCTCCGCGTTTCACTTCGGAACTGCCACAGATTACCTTGAATTTAGCGAAGGTTCCTTTGGTTATGATATGAGAAGCGGTCATGCGAAGGTGTTATACACCGTCCCCGTTGGCCTCGGTTTCTTCGAGAGCACGCAGGACAGCCAGCTCACCCCAAATTTGCCAGCAGTCATAACGTGCCAAAACGTGACCTTTCGTGGTGGTGTCGGCAATGGTGCGCTGATACGGCTCCTCTCGTATACAGCACCAGAGACCACAGAGAGCAGTCTAGTATTGGAATCCACAACCTTTGAATCAATTTCGCCATCTGAAAAAAATGATTGGCATCTCATTTCTCCCTCTCTATCTGGCATGATTCGAATCACGGACGCGACGTTTGCTTCCCTTACAATGGCGGGGCCGTGCGCATGGCTTACTGACAGCGGGGCGTCTGTCGATATGCGTATATCTGGCAGCGAGATCTCGAAGATAAGCGGTACAGCCAATACACTATTTTGCATCCATGAGCCGACTTCCGTCCTGGCAGTGCTCAACAGCACTTTTAATCGCGTACAGTATGCCCAAAGCTTGCTGCTGGCCGCTTTTGAGTCCGCATCCAACGCCATTTTGTTTGTGAATACGACCGTGGCGCATTGCACTGCCACTTCGTTCGACGGAACGACGATGAAATTCTCAGCTTTTGCGCAGGTGCACTTTGACAACTGCAAACTCATTGGCAACAATGGCAAGGTAGGAGGCGTGTTCAGGCTCAAAGATGGTGCGACTGTCTTCCTGAACGCAAGCATGGTCAGTGACAACATCGCTATTGCAGGAGGTGTTGCAAGTGTTTCACATGGTGCACGTGTCGTGTCGATGTCGAGCACATTTGCTGCAAATGGAGCAGAATTGGGTGGGGTGTTTGATCTAGCATACCCTGCTTTCGTCACCCTGGTCGACAGCACAGTGCGAAACAACACCGCAATCTCGGGTGGAGTGTTGTACGTTTCCGCAGTCCACCTTGACGGCGTGCTCACCGTCGAGGGTAGTACCGATATTATGGGGAATAGAGCTACAAAAGGTGGTGTTGTTTTCATGCCCTCCACACATGGCAATCTTGTGGAAGTTCCCCATAGCATGCCATTTTCACAAAGTACCAGGATACATTTTAATCTTGCCGAGGCCGCCGGTGGCGTGCTGTATGTTGCTCACCCGCGTGGCGGCATTGAAGACTGGCGTCTCTTTTTGCAGTTGCTCGATGGTTTGAGCTTCAATAACTCGGCACAGACAGGCCCCTTGATCGGCTCGCCACCTTTGACTGTAAAGATGAATGATGATGGTAAGTGGCTTGTCCAGCGCAGCGGGCACGTGCTTAACCCGACGTTAAATGTGACTGTGAATGACCACTTCGATCAAATTGTGCGTGGCAATTGGTTTGTTCGAAACTATGATCTGGCGTTCAACAATGTATTGGTTCGACCAGTCGTTGGCGCAGTTGGGGGGGGGTGAGACATTCGAGGACGTGCGACTTGACGTGCCCCCAGGCACAAGTGTGCGCGGCACGCTTCAAGTCAGATTTACTGTGGATGATGTGCTTTTATCGAGGGCATTCGATTTTGAGACTGATTCAAGCTGCCTCGATGGAGAGGTGCTGGATGAAAACGGCGTGTGCATGCCATGCATGCGGACTACCTTCAGTCTGATGTACCGAGCTGCTACTGGAGGAGAGGTCTCTGCAGGTGAATCAATGTTTGACACAAACCAATGCAGAAGCTGCCCAGATGGCATCGACTGCGCAGGTGGCACATCGCTTTTGCCAAGCACTGGCTACTGGCTCCGCACAGAGCGATCGACACACGTCCTCGAATGTTTGAGCTTCTCGCGCTGCTCAGTTTCCGACACGAACGTCACAGGTCAATACGTCCAGACTTGCAAACCCGAAGGAGCGACGTCGCCGATGTGTCTGCAGTGCAAGGACGGTTACTCGCGATGGTATGGCGAATGTTGGAAGTGCGACCAAAAAAGTGAGGGTCTAGCGTTTCTTAACTTCGCAACTTTGGCATGCACCCTGCTTCTGCTGGTGCACTTCTATGTGCAAAACAATGCCTCTTACATGTACCTGCGTGTGTTGATCTCATATTTGCAAGTGATCCGCATGTTGCAAGTGATCCATACCGATCTGTACGGCAGTGCGCGTTCCGTGAACAGCGCGCTGTCGATCATTTCCAACGCATTCACTGCATGGGACAATCCTTTCGTGTCATGCGCACTCTCGAGCTTGAGTTATCAAGCAAGATTCTGGATCGATCTGTTAATTTTACCCTGTCTTATCTCATTGCTCGGCGGAGCGTCTGTACGAAGAACCACAGACCGCCGCGGCGTCATCATTGCATCGGTATGTCGTTTATTCTGTACAAACCACCACTGGCTTGCATGAACTGACTTCAGTATCTTCTCAGCTTTTCCAGTGCTGGTACCTTCTTCATGGGTGGCTGCTTCACTTGGCGTTTGCTGGTGTCACGCGCTTCACCCTTGACAAAGCACTCCAAGATGATGGCGTGCATGCCTATCCCGAGCTGCAAGACGATTCATTCTCGTCGCTTCAGTACATGTGCGTATTTTTTCTCGATGGAATTTTCGCACGCATGGTGCGCATGCGCTGACTCCTCTCTCTTTCATAGGGACGGTGAATTTTACAGCGCTACGAATGTTACTTTCATTGCCCTGTATTGCTTGGCCATTGTAGTCATCGGTACGGAATTATGTTTTTAAGTGCTCATCTTGACCGTCTGAGCTGACTCCTTGCCGCAATTAGTCGTCATTGTCCCCTTGCTGGCGGTGCATTCGATTTATTCTGCCTCGGATGGTTTTGCATGTGGATTCGACCGAGGTATGTGGATTTCTCCTCCTAAGTAGTAACAAGCACAAACTGACGGCTGTTGATTATCACAGGATATCGATCTGAATTTAGACTATGGGAGGTACGGCACTGGCCACTAACTAGTGTCTTTCAATCGCTGACCTCTTCCGACTCAGATCTACAAGTTTTTCATGAAATGTCTGGTGGCAGCTGTGATTGTATCCTTCCAGTACAAGCCGGCGAGCCTGCAGTACCTGCAAGGCTTCGTGATGCTGATTTTAACAGTTACGCTTGGCATGCAGGCCTTCTTCATGCCGCACAAGACTGCGACGCTAAACGCCTTGGATATGCTCAGCTATCTGGCATTGATGTCAGCTGTTTTTGGTCATGTGATGTATCTTGCGGAGGGCTTGGTGTCGGAGGTTATCTTGGCTCCTTTAACAGCAGTAGTAGTCTCGATTCCGAACTGCGTGTTCATCATGATTGCGCTCGGTTGCATTGCACGTGAAAATCGCTCAGCCTTTGCCGTCTTGCTCCGCATCAAATGAAATGAAGTAGGGAGATGGTCTTCCACTCCACGTATAGGTTCCCAAGCAACAGTATATTTAGTTGTGACGCTACGATGTGCACAATGGCCAGATGTCGTCTGACGAATTCTCAGATGCCAATTCTTCATACCGTAAGTAATCGCCACTTCATTTCGAGTAAGAAGATACTGAATTCAGTCATTACAGATAAATAACTCAGCAGCGCAGGAATCTAGGCAGCAGCGTGGCGGGCGCGAATAGAGCGGCGCGAGGTGCAGGCAGGGACACGGCAGGCGCGCAGTATATAAGCTGACGCAGACGCGTGGAACGCTCGGCCCACCCAAAGGCACCGGGCCGAATCCGTGAGTGGAGCCAAGTCGCATTGAATGCCAAAGAAGAATATGGGAAGAACCATACCAGTTTAGAACTCCAAACCAACAAACAACTTAAGCAAATTTTCTGGAAAAGTGAAAATTACGCGGAACCTAAAATGTGAGCTGGTATTGCGATGCTCTCAGCAGACCCACCACGCTCCAGGCTGTCCAGATCGACAGGCTGCCTGAGGGCGTTGTAGACACGCAGGGTCAACAGATTTATGGCTTCTGCTGCTATACTGCGCGCCTGCTGTGTCCCTGTCTACGCCTCGCGCCGCTCCGCCAGCGGCCGCCGCGCCGCCGCCTAGATAGCCGTACTAAATGTTTCTCTCTACAATCTTGGGGCAGACATGTTCATTTGTTCAGCCCAGACGTATGAAATTCATCATCGTGAATAATGCAAGGGCTCATTCGCGTATACAGCAACAACCAGAAGGCTCTGTTCCTCGGAGTTGTGCTAATGTCGATCTATCTCGCAAAGTCCACTTAACTTGATTATAGAGCTTTCTTGCAACTTTACCGACAGCATAAGCTTCCGGTCAGAAGTATGGCCACAAAACGCCATCGTCATTCCATTGAGCGTTGGGCTTAGCTCTTTAAAGTCAGACATGTGAATTGCATTCCAACACGATACTGCTGATCCCACGTTTTCCACGTTTATAGTCAAAGAGTAGAAAAACTCAAAAAACGTTGGGGTATACCATTTCCTACTGCTCAAGCCATCGCTAATGACAGATGCAATATCCGCGACAACAGGCGTCTTCGGCATTTTAATGCATTTAATTTTAACAGAACCATTGCCAATGTTCGTGTCCCCGCTTTTAAAACGTGTATCTATCAGACAAATTAATAGCGGCCTCCATTCGATTGCTAAAATAGTGGCCACAGACGCAATAAAAAGAGGTACAGAAGAAAGGTTCCGAGTTTTAATACCATCAGGAGTAAACGTCAGGGTGCAAGGCGTAAGCTTCTTTCCTAGGCATTGCGAAATGCCATTTATCCACGTGCTGCTTAGAGACCAACAACGGCGTAACAAATTGCTGGAAAACAAGACACGGTGTTTCGAAGGCAAACTGAGCAGCTCAGATGCTTGATGTTCAACGACTGGGAAAGAAAGAAGATCAGGACACGAAATATCAGAATAAATACATCCCCATGCTCGGATCAGAGCATTAAGGGACCATCCATCTAGAAGAGTATGAGCGCATGAAACTCCTAGAACGGCACCGTCATCATAAACGTTAACCTGAACTCGACAAACAGCTCTATCTATGTGCACATCGTGAATGACCATTTCGTCCTGCAGGGCAAATTCTATAGGCTCGTACATACCGCTTTGAACAAAAAGAGCCC
>Ga0099800_1243_pt1 | contig 14002 bp, 1 predicted proteins | sample Uncmet6_SortRC_1_FD_89868 | JGI IMG/M metagenome (GOLD analysis project Ga0099800, IMG submission 89868) | Marine eukaryotic communities from CALCOFI LINE 67, Pacific Ocean - CN11_C50_N6_SortRC_1 | ecosystem: Environmental > Aquatic > Marine > Oceanic | place: Pacific Ocean: Monterey Bay | collected... | reverse complement strand
GCTGCAATGATCGCGTCCAACACGCGCGCTAGCGGCAGTGTAGACAGCGCGACGGGAGGCGTCTGGGCCGCCAAGTCCAGTCCTAAGTCCTTGGCCACCTGATGGAGAAGCTCTGGGTCACAGAGGGCAAACACGGTGTTGAGTGTTGCCAGCGACGAGGTCGCAAGGTCGCGCCGAGCCTCGGCGCACGCCTTGAGATCCACGCCTTCGGCCCGCTCCACCGCCGAGTCCGTTAGCACGGGAGCGTACGCCGTGCTGCGGGTGCTCATGTTGCTCCTTGCAAGATGACGCTGCGCATGGGCGCATGCTTTTTCTGCCAACAGTGTGAGGCAAAGGCCCGGCGCATCCTGAAAGGCGTCGATGATGGCAATCCCACCTGCTTTGGTGACTTGGATTACGGCAAAATCGTAGGCTGCTGTTGCCTCCGTGGCCAGACCCAAGGTTGAGCACAGCTCCGGAGACGGTGCGGCTTTGTACATGGCTGCAGAAAGCTCCGGGGCTAGTAGAGCCTGCCTGGCTCCTGAGAGTATCGTCTGTTCCTGAAGATAATTGGCGCCAGCCAGCGTCTTACGCAATTTGTCCTCAAATTGGCAACGTATATTGGCGTAGGCCTTCGCGGCGCTCACTATCTTGTTGGTCGTCCGCTGGGTGCTTTGAAGCACCAATAGCGCTGGCGGTGCTGGCTCGTGCTGTTTGTTCATAATTCCTTTTTCCTCCAGGGACAGATAATTGTTTATGTCAAGTGGAACTTGATAGTAAAAGAGATTTAAACAATTAAATCTCTGCCCCGAGGAAACTGGCTCACGATCAATGCAGCGATTGATCCTTTGAGCCGACTCGGAACAGATCAATAAGATCTACACAACCCAAATCTATCTCCGATAGTTTGGCACCGACTATTAGAAATTGATGCTCTGCAGAATTCTCATAATCCTGTACACTCTCCTGGTCATGTGAATGCCGTATTACCGGTGATCTCCCATATGGGCCCACAAATCGAACGCAAAGCAGCTCTCACCGCAGCGGAGCTTAGAGCTGTGCTATCTCATCTTCCCAATCAAGTCGATGCCATGACTCATAGTGATAGCAACTTCGCATATTCTTCTCTATCTCCTCACCAACATAATCTCATTCGCATTCCTGATGATCGCAATGGCGATATCTGGCTTCGAAATCATGGTCCAGACAGAGTAGAAAAGTGGACTGAAGATGAGGCCTTTCAGTCCTAAACTATATTGACCGGATTCCACGACTCTTCAATACAATAGTATTGACACACCACGCCAGTGACGCGGGGCACCTTGGTCGCAGCGACCGCGTCTCCTTGGTGGAACGCGAGGTCGGTGGCGGACCTGGTGGCCGCGATAGTGCGCAGCGGGAGAACCACCCGCTTACGCCGTAATTAGCCCTGTCATGGGTGGCTTCTGTATAGTTCGGCTTCTTCAAGATAATCTTGTTGATGTAAAACTCGCCAGATTTAGATTAAAATAATTGAGTTAATCTATTCTTCTTCCCTGGAAAGCCGACCATCTCAAAAATCTGCGAGCGAATTTTCGTCATAATTGTCCACCGGGGGCACCTGAAGTACGTCAGGTCGCCCCTCGGCCCCGTTCAAAAATCCACTATCCCCGCTTTCGGCAGCACTAAGTCTGCGATCATTACTGGCACCACCATCAGGAGTCCTTTTCTTCTCAGAGTGAAGAACTGTGCCTACAATCCCAAGACCTTTTTTCTTTTTGGGGATAGGGGCAGACTGAAGTGCCGAATCGACGGTGGGCACGATGACCCTAGGACTTGGCTTGGGAGAAATTCGCGGGGTTTCTTCTCTAACCTTGACTTCGGTCTCTGTTGATACCTTTGCGCCCCCCCTATGTCTCATGTCGAGGTAATTCCAAATTAAAACGGCAGCAATGAAAAGTATCACAAAAAGCACTATGAGAATCACTGCAATCTCACTAAAACCTTCAGTAGCATTCGGAGTCGAAGTGGGCCGCCCAGTGGGTGTGTTGGTAAAGACTTGGTAGATGTCGTTGATGTACAGAGCAACCTTCATTCTGCATGGATGATTCTCTTGGCAGCCCATACTCAGACAATACTTAGTAGAAGGATCTGTCGAGTGAACGTGGTGAATGAGCATTGAGCCCTCGGTTGCTCCAGTTTTTGTCGTAGTGCAAGTACCGGAAGGCGCGGTTTGTACTTCAATAAACCCGGCAGCCGGTAAATGAGAATATTTACTGTCTGATTTGACATCTTCGTGAGTACTTGGGCCCTTCCAGAGACGAAGATACGTCGCACCATAATGCCAACCTTCGTTGGGACTGTTGTCTAAAGAAGAAGTACGAAAATTGGAGCAAGTGCTAAACGCGAGAACATCCCCGTACAATAATCCTGTCACACAGCTGACTTCAGAAGACCGTTCCGCGTTTCGCGTGTTTGTCAAGAGTGGAGTAACATAGGGAAAGGAGAATTCACGAGCATTCACATGCGACGAAGGTTGACTTGAGGGTTGAATGGTTGGCACACTGGCAGGTTGAGACGAGGGCACGCTAGAAGGATGTCCAACGGGTTGAGAGGTTGGTTCTCCACTCGGAGTGTCATAGCGTGTCCCATTGCCCGGCCAGTACATCTTCGTAGAAATATCAGAGTATTTGGTGGATTTGACACCAGCCCTGTAAATATATGCACATTCGGGCTCGATCCACTTGTTCGGGCTCATTTGGAACGACCCGATTCCCCAGAATTTGATGACTGATGGATCTGAGTATCCATCAACCACCGATCCAGCACCCCAAGCCCCAGGCCCTTGACTGAGATCATTCATCACACTCTTTGTCGCAAATTTATCCCTGATGTTTGCATTTCCTGGTGCAGTGCTGAATTTCCAGATTCCGTCCACTACGACGGTTTTTGACTCCACATGATCTATCACTGTCCAACGTACAGCAACGCCACGTTTGACAGCTTCCGAAATTATATCCGCGAGGTAAAGTTTCTCCCTGAAATTCCATAGGATCGTCAACTGACTTCACTCCCGTATCTGATGATATCAGTGATCCTGCAGTATTACTATTCGATTTACATTCCAAAAACCATGCATTCAATGAGACGGTATTTTCGGGTGACCTTAATTATGCGCGTTACTGTTTAGGTATCCGTACCGAAGATACAGATGCGGTAATATCTGCAAGCATCGCTCTTGGAGGTTCAATTCTAAATAACGATCTAAATGCTCGTCAAATGGACTTCCCCCTCGATTGGCATGATGCATGTAATGTGGTTTCGGAGTTGGAGCCTGGTTTGGCTTTTGAGTTGGTGGATTGGATAATAGAAGATTCCAATGGGCTTGTGCGTTACATTCGCAATTTTTGGCTTTTCAGTCAGATGTCTGGTATCACTGAGTCAACGTTTCATGTATCCAATGACACTGAAGGTTTGTCTCAAAATAATGGAATTTGGGGAGCCAGCGACTTTCTTGCTATAGTGTACAGTAAATACTTCAATGTTGATAACGTTGTTGTAGATACGACATTTTGGGGTATTCGACAATATGGTGGCTTGAATGATGTAAACTGTGCGGACGTGTGGAAAAATGGCACCGCCTCTCGACCAACAACCAGTGGAGTTCCTTCGGCGCGTGCATACTTGTACACAGCTATTCCAAGACCAACATCCCAACCATCAACGGAACCGTCTTCGAGGCCTAGTCGGCAGCCATCGAGTCAACCAAGCTGCCAGCCAAGCAGCCAACCGTCGGTGATCCCATCCGGGCAGCCCAGTACGCAACCCTCTGGTCAACCGTCCTCTCAGCCCACGTCTTTTCCCACAACGAGAGCTGACACCTTGATAGTCTATACTACTCAGGATCAAGTAGTGAGTATGGGATATGGTCCGTCACATGTGACTTACAATCCAACAAGCCTTTGTTTTGATGGGCCAGATCACCGTCCTGGAGTAGCATACGTGACGACTGACAACGCTGGAGAAGATCAATCGGGATCTTATTCTGATAACAAGCTTGTACACGACACCTGGAAACAGGAAATCTTTGCATCAGCCACAGGGTCTTCGAACACAGACGACCCCACCGCGAATTGGAACGTAGTTTCCGTCGACTATTGTTCCCAAAACAGTATGATGAAGATCCTCGAAATTTGGTGGCACTTTGACGAAGGAGATAAGAGCTTTGGAGCTCGCATGTCTGATGCCTTTCTTCGTGGACAGAATGTCGAATGGCATATTCATGAGTACGCAAACAACTTGAAGCTCCCAAATAAGGGAACTGTTGTCCGGAAAGGCGTTTGGTGGTTTAGCGGTGGGTCATTAGTCACAGAAGACATGTTCCGGTCGTCTGGAACCAAGTTCAGTCAAGATTCGTTGGGCTTTTGGGGTGCAGCGGATGGTATTGTTGATGCTTCGAAGAAAAGTTTAGCAATAGGGGGCTTTTATGGTGTAGGCAGTGTTGATTCTGATGATGAATTCTCTGAAGCCAAACGAATCTGTACAAATGCGGGTCCTTTTAACAGCACCATCGATCTTGCCCTAGATTCTAACTGCAGGTCCTATACAACCATTCGAAATTATATTTTTATCTCGGGAGAAACTCCCGAACCGACGGGACAACCAACAGGACAACCATCTGGTCAACCGTCGTCAGAACCAACTTCTCAGCCATCATCGCAACCGACTACTCAACCGTCTACACGGCCATCTACTCAACCGAGCCGAAGACCATCTGCTCAGCCATCTGCTCAGCCATCTGCTCAGCCATCTGCTCAGCCCAGCAGAAAGCCTTCTTCTCAGCCTTCAGCGGAGCCTACGACCCAGCCCACTGTCCAGCCTTCTACTCAACCATCTTCTCAGCCTACAGTTCAACCATCGACGCAGCCCTCAGTTAAACCTTCGATGCAACCGTCTTCCCAGCCAACAGCTCAACCCTCCACTCAGCCAACAGCTCAACCGTCGTCGCAGCCGACTGCTCGACCCACTAACGAAGACAATTGGTTGTGGGCTGTGATTGGAGGCAAAGCATGTGCAGAAAATCTATGGTATGGCTCTGCTACTCCTTTGACTGAAGCAGGTGTATTCGACACGACTCAAACTCCCCACGTCCATAGAAATCAATACGTATCTACAAGAAAAGCTATCTACAGCGCTGTTGCCTCAGAGTGGAAACAGATTGTTACTAGTCAGGGGAATTTGGTGACCAACTCTGCAGAGGCTTACACACACCGTGACTTCATCATCTATTGGCGTTTTTGCGAAGACAAAAGCATAGCTCAGCATTTTGTTGATGCTGTTTCAACTGACGTATCCATTCTAAAGAAATTCAAAGTGCCTTCATTCCTAGCGGCGTTTGATAGAGCAGAATTCACGAACTCGAACGCGCAAAAGTTTTGCTTTTATTCCCAAGGAAAAGAGAGTGTCACTATCAATGTCTGGTCATCGAACGAGAACAGCGCTTTTGAAGGGATGCTAATAAAGAATGGAGAAATCGATTTGACCAACTTTGTCAATGATGGTGGAGTTTCGATCAAAACTTTAACGAGCGCGAGTTCGGGATCTCTGATCTTTGTTGTAGACAAGGATCACGCTGATCTCAACTATGCCGCATCAAAGTACTGTTTAGGAATTCGAACTACAGCAGACTTGACTATTTCGGCAAGTATTGCCTTAGGAGGAGCGATACTGAATGATGCTCTCACTGCAATGGATGGTGAATTTCCACAGGATTGGCAGGATGCTTGTCACATCGTGGAGAGCTATGCGGGACCCAGAGGTTTTTCTTTCGAATTGGTAGACTGGGTTATCGAAAATTTCGACAGTGATGTGAAAGAAATGCGATATATGAGGAATTTTTGGACATTTAGTCGTTCCTCTGGCCTTACTGCTACCAGTTTCGTGAATGGGCCTGAACATTATCCTGGCGAATACCACCTTGATGAGCATTTTCATGTCAATTCATCACGATATCCCTTCTCAAAAGATGATGCAGTTTGGGGACCAAGCGAGTCCTTGCCTATGCTTTATGCTCACGTGAATATTATCGGTTTTAGCAATGCTGAGCGAGAGATCGCCATGGCTGCAGTTCCCGACCGCACCTTCTGGGGCATCGCAAATTTTGGCGGGAATGATAATGATGCTAATCAGTGCTCGAATATTTGGCGGAATGGAAGCGTGGTGGCTTCCTCTAAATTGAATTTCAATACACGCGCTTACTTCTATACGGCTGTACCGAAGCCTACTGGGCAACCTACTGGGCAACCCACTGATGAACCAACTGGCCAACCGACCCAGCAACCATCTTCTCAACCATCTTGCCAACCAAGTGCCCAACCTTCAACCCCACCTTCGGCTAAACCATCTTCTCAGCCTTCGGCTCAACCGTCGGCGCAGCCATCCATTCCGACCTCGCAACCGTCGTCCGTTCCAAGCTCCCGGCCAACCGAATATGGAGACGTTCTGACCGTTGATGCCACTGAAGCAAACTGTACAAATATGAATTACGGGCCCCAAAACGTGTGGTATATGCCGCATGATCTCTCGCAGGATGGCCCCGAGAATGACCGCACCAGAGGGTACGTGTACAACTTTCAGCAGCGAATGGTTGTTGAAGAGATGCACAATCATTGGCGGCAAGAAGTATGGGGAGGATCTAATGATTATAATATGCAACTCCTCTTTACTGTTTTCTGGCGCTTTAATGAGACTATGACTTTTGCTCAGCGCATATCCGAAGCTGCCCACGTTGGTGAATATGTGGATTGGCTTGTTGTTGATCACGAAAATATGGATGCCAAATTTCATACTTCAGGCATTTGGTGGTTCAGTAGTGACTCAGAAATCACGGAAGATCAGTTGTCCTATTCTTTTGATTTAACTGGATTCAGCCGAGAAGGTGGTCTTTGGGGTGCGGGGGTTGGTGTTGTCGACGGTGCATATGGCAAGACGACGACTCAATTTTGGGGTACCGGTGTGTCTTCGACTTCGCGTTACAGTACAAGTCAAACCAGGTGTGGTTATGTGTGCAAAGGACATGACGTCTCGTCAGTGAACTTTCCATGTACATCTTACGATAGAGTGAGAAGTTACATCTGGGTTGCTACAGAACGTCCTCCCACTGGGCAACCATCGAGCCAACCATCGAGCAAGCCATCTCGTACACCATCGGCGCAGCCGTCGTCGCAACCCTCTAGTTCACCTTCAAATCGACCGTCAGTTCAACCCTCGACTGAACCCACAAACCAGCCTACTTCGCACCCTTCAGGTCAACCAAGCATGATACCGTCAGCGCAACCGTCGGTGCGGCCAACAACTCAGCCGTCTATGCAACCTTCGTGTCAACCATCCGCCCGGCCAACCTCGCAACCTTCGGGCCGCCCTTCAGGACAGCCGACGGTGCAACCGACCGGTCGACCGTCGAGTCAACCTACTGGTCAGCCGTCTTCTCGTCCTACTGAGGATTTTGACTCTGTTGATTATCCTGGTTGCAATCACCTGTTTGCTGTAGTTGGAGGGGGGGTTTGCGCAGAAGACTTATATTATGGCCCTTCATATCTACACTACAATGGTAGCAATGATGGCCATTCACGCTACCTATCCACTTTATTCGCTTCAGCAGATTTCACGATTACCCACTCAGAGTGGCGCCAGATCGTGACTTCGACTCCGATAAATGGACATTCTAGTGGTGAATCTAAGGTGCCCGGTGAGTTATTTAGGCTTCATTGGCGATTTTGCCAACAGAAAACATTACAACAGCGTTTTGCTGACGCTGTGCACACGCCTGTTGAGTTGTTGGAGGAACAGTCAATGAAACCTTCAGCATTAGAGCAGAATTTCCAGACTGCCTGTAGTCAGGTTTCCAACTGGCTTCAGGCAAGAGGGTTTGACCGTGAGAGCTTTGAGCTGGTTGACTATATAATCATTGAAAATAATGGCCAGCGTCATCACATGCGCAACTATTGGATATTCAGTTTACCCAGTTCCCAAATTACCGAGTCTACATTTTTCGTTTCAGAGTCGAAACTTGGCTTCTCCAAGGACGATGCCATGTGGGGAGCTTCTGGAACCGATTTGGCAAACTATGCAGCTGGAGGATTGGGATCAGGTACGCGAGGCATCACCACGGGTGCATTCAAACGAAAATTTTGGGGTATAGCCAATTTCGGGGGTCAAGGGGATAAAGTTCAGTGTGATTATGTATGGAGAGACGGGACAGGTACCGAATACGAGAATGCACGTGCATACTTTTCAATGGGCGGCTGTTATCATCCTCATAATATATCGGTACCCACGGGTGTGCCAACTCATGAGTCACCAACTGGCATTCCAAGTGGGCAACCCTCTACGTTGCCTACTACGACTCCTACTGAGACTATGGACCAGTTGGTGGTTGTTGGAACTGAAAGCAAGTGTACAAGTATGGACTACGGACCTTCCCACCTAAATTTTTGGGGATCAAAAACGGGGAAGGAAGCGTATGTAACGACAGACAACGAAGGATACTTTTCGTATCACGCTCTTTCGACTGTACACAGATACTGGAGACAAGAGATTTGGGTCGAATCTTCGGCCCCTGTCGTTTCTTATCTGGTGAATACAAGGCTGTATCTTGATCCTATGTCAGCCATCACCTACAGATTGATGCTTACAATTCATTGGAGATTCTCTGAAGCCCTTACATTTGCTCAAAGGATGTCTGAAGCAGTGCATATCGGCGAAAGTGTAGATTGGCTTGTAGTAGACCATGCTGATAATGATCGCCAGATTCATCTCAAAGGTGTTTGGTGGTTTAGCAGCTTGGCTCAAGTCACAGAAAACATGTTTGAAACTAAAAATGATAGATCATTCTTTAGCGGTGGCACTGCGTCTAGACTTTCTGGCGGATTTTGGGGAGCTTCTAGCAACGTCACAGATGCGAAAAGCTCCGTCGGTAAAGGTGGCCACTTCTGGGGCGTTGGTACTACAGAAGGCGAGTTGGACAGTACTGACTGTGAAATAGTATACAAAGATGGTGTTCCCATAAATTTGAACTCTTACAAATTACGGAATGTCATTTATGCATCTACTGGAGAGAAGACTTGGCCCTCTTCACAGCCAACGAGCCAGCCAACTGGCCGACCGTCTGGTCAACCCAATTCTCAACCGTCGATGCAGCCATCTAATCGTCCTTCAAGTCGCCCATCCACACAACCAACAGCAATACCATTCACAAGCCCATCACTACAGCCATCTTCATCAGTGCCTTCGGAACAACCCCTGGCAGTTCCTTCTGGGCAGCCCACCATGAGACCCACCGAGACCACAAGCAAACTTTTTGCCGTGATCGGTGGAGGTCAGTGTGCTCAAGATTTGCCATATGGGGCATTCAGAGGTGATCATGATCAATTTGTCATCACAGGACCGAATTCAGAGTATGCGAAGCACTCGGAATGGCGTCAAGTCGTTACATTAGATGGTAACCTTGAAGACCCGAATTTCACGATTTATTGGAAATTTTGCAGAGACAAGTCGTTGCGCGATCACTTCATTGACGCAACAAATACCCCAGTGGCACTTCTGAACACATATAAAGACACATGGGTACATTGGAAAGATAATGACTTTAAAGCCACATGCAGTCAGTTCGAAAATTGGCTGGTGTCTCACAATGGATCTGCGATGCGAGACCGTTTTGAACTAGTAGAATGGATCATTCACGATCACGCTACCGACATGCAAATTCGTGTCCGTAACTTCTGGACATTCAGCGCAAATGCCCAGCTCACACCGGAAGTGTTTGCGACGACCTCCACAACGATTGGCTTCAGCCACGGTGGTGCCATCTGGGGAGCCACCGCCTATTCCGCCTACAAGTACGTTGACAATCCTGAGTTTGATAATATTCGCATGATTGCCATGGCACCAAGTTATGAACGAAAATTTTGGGGAATTGGTAATTTTGGGGGAAGCACGGACCAAACTCAGTGTGAATATGTATGGAGAGATGGCCAGGGGTCCGATTATGGTCAGAAAGCCCGCGCATACCTGTACATGACTCCCAACGGTTACAGTTCTGTACCTACTTCCGCTCCCAGCGAATCCTCGAGTGCTCTTATAGCGATATTCAATGGGAACCAGTGCGCCGAGAACCTTCCCTATGGAGAAAAAAACAACCTGTATCTAGACGATGCACCTTTCGTTGTTTTTGACAAGTTTCAAAAACCGCATAATTCTTGGAAACTTGTCATTGATGCGATCAACCCTGTTGACAGCATCATAATTTATTGGAGATTCAAGCGCATGTTGACTTTTCAACAGCATGTTGCTGAATCTGTGGAGAACGGAGAGGAAGTCAAATGGACTGTCACGAAGAAAGATGGTACCCCCATCAAGACTATCATCGGAACCTGGTGGTTTAGCAAGCTTTCTCAATTTAATGAGTATCGCTTTCGTGAGGGTGGAAAGCACTTCTCGTCTACCAAACCCGATTTTGGTTTCGGTATCTGGGGAGCGGGGAGCGTTGTAGGTGACTGTTCAAGCGCGGATTCTCCTTGCAACCCTCCTGAATTTGGATTTGGGAATACTGATGGCTCACCGAATGATGGCACGTGTAGCAAGTTGTACAGTGGATCATCGGGAGAAATCGCCCCCGTGCTAGACAGGGCCTACTTGTTTATCTCTGACCAGGATTCCAGTGAACCGACTCCTACTCCCAGTGACCAGCCTACTGCACAGCCATCCGGACTACCATCGTCTTCCCCTTCTCGTCAGCCGTTCGGTACTCCGACGTCAGAGCCTTCGTCACAGCCTACTGCACGTCCCACGATGATTTCTGATCAGCAATTTGCATACTTTGATCAAGCCCGCTGCTCTGAGCGTGTGCCTTACGGACCTACAACAGACTATGAATTGACTCCATTTACAAGCACATCCAATGCATTTGGATGGGCACATGCTCAATGGAGACAAGAAATTTTCTCTGGAGTTGATATGAAGAGAGAGTTGACGATCCTATGGAATTTCAGGGAGAAACTTTACCTCGCGGATATAATTTCGGAAGCTGTCAAACGTGGCGTTGCTGTACGTTGGACAGTGATAGATCATGTGGAGTCAAAAACCGTCGTAGTGGACGGAATCTGGAAATTCAGCACTGCACCAGGAAATGCAAACATCAGGGATAAATTTGCGACAAAGAGTGTGATGAATGATCTCAGTCAAGGGCCTGGGGCTTGGGGTGCTGGATCGGTGGTTGATGGATACTCAGATCCATCAGTCATCAAATTCTGGGGAATCGGGTCGTTCCAAATGAGCCCGAACAAGTGGATCGAGCCCGAATGTGCATATATTTACAGGGCTGGTGTCAAATCCACCAAATACTCTGATATTTCTACGAAGATGTACTGGCCGGGCAATGGGACACGCTATGACACTCCGAGTGGAGAACCAACCTCTCAACCCGTTGGACATCCTTCTAGCGTGCCCTCGTCTCAACCTGCCAGTGTGCCAACCATTCAACCCTCAAGTCAACCTTCGTCGCATGTGAATGCTCGTGAATTCTCCTTTCCCTATGTTACTCCACTCTTGACGAACACGCGAAACGCGGAACGGTCTTCTGAAGTCAGCTGTGTGACAGGATTATTGTACGGGGATGTTCTCGCGTTTAGCACTTGCTCCAATTTTCGTACTTCTTCTTTAGACAACAGTCCCAACGAAGGTTGGCATTATGGTGCGACGTATCTTCGTCTCTGGAAGGGCCCAAGTACTCACGAAGATGTCAAATCAGACAGTAAATATTCTCATTTACCGGCTGCCGGGTTTATTGAAGTACAAACCGCGCCTTCCGGTACTTGCACTACGACAAAAACTGGAGCAACCGAGGGCTCAATGCTCATTCACCACGTTCACTCGACAGATCCTTCTACTAAGTATTGTCTGAGTATGGGCTGCCAAGAGAATCATCCATGCAGAATGAAGGTTGCTCTGTACATCAACGACATCTACCAAGTCTTTACCAACACACCCACTGGGCGGCCCACTTCGACTCCGAATGCTACTGAAGGTTTTAGTGAGATTGCAGTGATTCTCATAGTGCTTTTTGTGATACTTTTCATTGCTGCCGTTTTAATTTGGAATTACCTCGACATGAGACATAGGGGGGGCGCAAAGGTATCAACAGAGACCGAAGTCAAGGTTAGAGAAGAAACCCCGCGAATTTCTCCCAAGCCAAGTCCTAGGGTCATCGTGCCCACCGTCGATTCGGCACTTCAGTCTGCCCCTATCCCCAAAAAGAAAAAAGGTCTTGGGATTGTAGGCACAGTTCTTCACTCTGAGAAGAAAAGGACTCCTGATGGTGGTGCCAGTAATGATCGCAGACTTAGTGCTGCCGAAAGCGGGGATAGTGGATTTTTGAACGGGGCCGAGGGGCGACCTGACGTACTTCAGGTGCCCCCGGTGGACAATTATGACGAAAATTCGCTCGCAGATTTTTGAGATGGTCGGCTTTCCAGGGAAGAAGAATAGATTAACTCAATTATTTTAATCTAAATCTGGCGAGTTTTACATCAACAAGATTATCTTGAAGAAGCCGAACTATACAGAAGCCACCCATGACAGGGCTAATTACGGCGTAAGCGGGTGGTTCTCCCGCTGCGCACTATCGCGGCCACCAGGTCCGCCACCGACCTCGCGTTCCACCAAGGAGACGCGGTCGCTGCGACCAAGGTGCCCCGCGTCACTGGCGTGGTGTGTCAATACTATTGTATTGAAGAGTCGTGGAATCCGGTCAATATAGTTTAGGACTGAAAGGCCTCATCTTCAGTCCACTTTTCTACTCTGTCTGGACCATGATTTCGAAGCCAGATATCGCCATTGCGATCATCAGGAATGCGAATGAGATTATGTTGGTGAGGAGATAGAGAAGAATATGCGAAGTTGCTATCACTATGAGTCATGGCATCGACTTGATTGGGAAGATGAGATAGCACAGCTCTAAGCTCCGCTGCGGTGAGAGCTGCTTTGCGTTCGATTTGTGGGCCCATATGGGAGATCACCGGTAATACGGCATTCACATGACCAGGAGAGTGTACAGGATTATGAGAATTCTGCAGAGCATCAATTTCTAATAGTCGGTGCCAAACTATCGGAGATAGATTTGGGTTGTGTAGATCTTATTGATCTGTTCCGAGTCGGCTCAAAGGATCAATCGCTGCATTGATCGTGAGCCAGTTTCCTCGGGGCAGAGATTTAATTGTTTAAATCTCTTTTACTATCAAGTTCCACTTGACATAAACAATTATCTGTCCCTGGAGGAAAAAGGAATTATGAACAAACAGCACGAGCCAGCACCGCCAGCGCTATTGGTGCTTCAAAGCACCCAGCGGACGACCAACAAGATAGTGAGCGCCGCGAAGGCCTACGCCAATATACGTTGCCAATTTGAGGACAAATTGCGTAAGACGCTGGCTGGCGCCAATTATCTTCAGGAACAGACGATACTCTCAGGAGCCAGGCAGGCTCTACTAGCCCCGGAGCTTTCTGCAGCCATGTACAAAGCCGCACCGTCTCCGGAGCTGTGCTCAACCTTGGGTCTGGCCACGGAGGCAACAGCAGCCTACGATTTTGCCGTAATCCAAGTCACCAAAGCAGGTGGGATTGCCATCATCGACGCCTTTCAGGATGCGCCGGGCCTTTGCCTCACACTGTTGGCAGAAAAAGCATGCGCCCATGCGCAGCGTCATCTTGCAAGGAGCAACATGAGCACCCGCAGCACGGCGTACGCTCCCGTGCTAACGGACTCGGCGGTGGAGCGGGCCGAAGGCGTGGATCTCAAGGCGTGCGCCGAGGCTCGGCGCGACCTTGCGACCTCGTCGCTGGCAACACTCAACACCGTGTTTGCCCTCTGTGACCCAGAGCTTCTCCATCAGGTGGCCAAGGACTTAGGACTGGACTTGGCGGCCCAGACGCCTCCCGTCGCGCTGTCTACACTGCCGCTAGCGCGCGTGTTGGACGCGATCATTGCAGC
>Ga0099800_1242_pt1 | contig 14010 bp, 9 predicted proteins | sample Uncmet6_SortRC_1_FD_89868 | JGI IMG/M metagenome (GOLD analysis project Ga0099800, IMG submission 89868) | Marine eukaryotic communities from CALCOFI LINE 67, Pacific Ocean - CN11_C50_N6_SortRC_1 | ecosystem: Environmental > Aquatic > Marine > Oceanic | place: Pacific Ocean: Monterey Bay | collected... | reverse complement strand
ATCGGAGACCGCCGACACCGGAAGTCAAGGCGCCAGAATCGACTGAAGTGTGGATTCACACCGTATCTGAGTCGTTCAGAGTCGAGGATGTAAATAACCCGGAACTTTACCAGCAATATCTCGACACGAGGGAGGCAGCGACGAGTCCACAAGGTGCTCATTATTTTGGGGATAGCTCTGATAGCTACTTTGAAAATAACAACGGCAATGCGCTTTCATCTCATGAACAGCAAGAGGAAGCTATAGCAATGTCGACAATGGCAGCTGCGTTTAAGATGAAAGAGGTGATCGTTTCCAAACATCAAGTTGCATCAGAGGCACAAGCGAATGGCGCATCCAAAGATTATGGCACAAGTGGTTCAGAAATGGCAGAAGGCGCCGATGGCCTCGCAGGCAGTGGAAAAGCGGCGCCGAAAGAACAAGAGGGGGGCGCCACTCAAGCAGGGGAAGAGATCGCTGGTGGAGAACCAGGGACGACGAAAGAAAACGGAATATCAGCAGCAGAGGAGACATCAAATGGAAGTGCTGAAGCTAAAGCAGCGGATTCGCCGTCCGACGCACATGCAACTGCGACGCAAAACACAGAGAGCGGAGCGGTTGGGGCTGGGGAAGGTGGTACAGCGGATCCGAAGGCGAAGCCGAAGAAGAAGAAGGGCGGTTGCGTGGTGTCGTAGTCGGCCAAGTCCAAAATATGCACGTCTTGGGTTTATTTTATTTTATTTTATTATTGTGCATTTTTGCGTGGTTGGCGTGGACGGCGACGGCGACGCCGATTCAGCAGAGCCATGAGGTTTGGGTGCTCGTGGCTTATATAACTAACTGCAATAGCATACACAAAAAAAAAAGGAGTGCTTTTTGATTTTCGTGATTTCACTAGATAGAGCCAAAAGGAGCAGCAAAAAAAACTAGAGACCCAACAATTCAGTCAGACAAAAACCGAAAACCGAAAACCGAGAAGGGACCCCCGATTTGAAGGGAATAGGCCAGAAGTCCTCATTTCCGGATTCCAAAGTCAACAAACAAACAAACAAACAAACAAACAGACCCCAACCACAGACCTAGGGGGACACGGCACTGCCTGGAGACCGGCAGGCTTCGAGAGCTTCACACTTCACACCGAGCCCGGTTTTCGGTTTTCGGTTTTGAGCCACACAGCCCCAGAAAAACACCGAATACCGAATACCGAAAGAAAGGAGAGAGGAGAGCACGGCGAGCACGGAAGCCGACAGAGACAGCGCCGAGGTGCCTGCGCTTGCCTGCGGCCGGCCGCCACCTCCAAGTCCCAATCGCTTCTTCTAGTCATGCTCCTAGTCCCAAGCGGGGCCACAAGCAGGAACAGGAGGTGTAGTATCTCATATTTCGACTATTATAATGGATTTCAGGATAAAGTAAAACAGTGGATGTGGATGCATTCTCTCTTTTTTTCTTTTCTCTCTCTTACTCCTGGCCTTGGCTATGTGGCTTGTCACTTGTCAGTGTGGTCCCAGCGTGCAATGCACAAACGCACATGCAACAAGCAACAACAAGCAAAGCACAATGCAGCAAAACCCCGCAAAGTGGCCTCTTTGTTGTTATCATTATTAGTCATCCAGAGCCTCCGCTTGCAACAGCGCTCCAGATATTCCGCGTTGCGAGAATCCAAGGAAAGTGAATGCCTTCATCATCGGGGTTGAAAGAATGAAAGTCCATCTCGCCCTCAGCAACCACCTCTTATGATGTCTTGAGTAGGACCGGTCTCCTACAGAATCCGGGAAGGCGTGTCCCTGGACACGCGGGCGCCGCGGTCCATGGCGGGATGCGCGGATATGTCCGTGTTGTCCATGATGGCCGTGGAGGGGGCGCCGTAGAGCTGCGAGTGACCAAACGAAGAAAGAAGTGTGCGTTATTTTATCAGAATGGCAGGACTAGGGCGGGTCAGAGACGAGAGACGCGAATAAAGTACCTCGACGGATGGCGCGCCGCCGTCGACCATCCCGTAATCCTTGGAGCGCGTCGACCAGTAGCACGATGAGTAGTTGCTGTTCCACCCTTTCCAGTCGCATGCGCAGAGCTTGCAGCCGAGGATGGCGCAGGCGCAAGGCACCTCGTTGTCGCACGGGAGCGCCGCCGAGCAGATGCCTGTTGTTAGAAGAGATCGAGTAAGGGTTTGAAGAGAGCGGCAGGATGAGGCTTCGAATGGACAGAAAATAACTAAGAACAACGGAACAGGCTCAGCCATGACTACTAGCACTCACAAGGTCCGTGTCGGTATTTGGTCTTGAAGCACACTGACGGCATGACACACTTGATGTTCTCCATGTTATGCAAGAGGAGTTCTTCTGTGTCTTCTCCCTCCGTCTCCGGGAGCAATTCACCCATGGACTCGTACTCGCAGCACAGGAGCGTCCCTTTGTTGCTGTAACCGTGGCTCTCCCGGAAGCTTTCCGGGATGAAGCAGCTGAGGTTCAAACAAAGAACAGGTGCGGCTGCGCAGCACAAGCACTGCTTCTTGTCTTCCGGAAGTTTCGCGAAGTTGGTGTCGAAGGAGCCGAAGGCTTTCTCGGAGATGGGCGCCACCGTCGGGCAGCAACAGTCCGGCTGGAATGGCTTGCCCTTGCTGTCGCAGCAGAAGTTGTCGCAGGGCCCCGGACAGAAGGGCAAGAAGCACCCCGGGAAGCACACGGAGACCCTGCCGGGCACGTCGTTGTCGCGGGGGAGCGCGAACTTGTCCACGAAGCACAAGCTCTTGCACGCCGTCTTGCAGCACGGCCTGGAACCGTCGATGAACTGCGGCTTCACGCACATGACCTGCGTCTGGCGAACGATGCAGCAGATGTCGGTCCTGCCCTCCTTGAGCCCTTCGTAGGCCTGGAGAGGTTCGGGGGGGCGCGGAACGGCGAGCATGTGAGGGAGGGAGGGAGGGAGGGAGGGAGAAGTTGAAGGAGGTCGCGCGAGCACCACAAGAGGCCCCAAAACCAAAGAGGGAGCGTCGAAACCTCACTCACCTGATGACCCGGACAGATACATAGGTAGGCGGTCATCCGAGTGGCACAGAGAGGGCAAAAACAGCACCCTGTGCCACAGCAGTAAATCGAGCTCATTGAACCGCAGCATTCCGCGCATGAGTCGGGGCAGAAGCAGTTCGTCTCCTGGGCACAGCAGCCATAGTTGTACGCACAGCAACCCGTTTCTTTGGAGCCCACACTGTTCGGGAGAGTTCGTGGCGGCGGAAGGAGCGAAGAGAAGAAAGTGAACGGGAGAGTGAAGTGGGGTGAAGAGAAGAAGTGAGCAAGCATGTAAAAATAAAGAGGTCGCTTCGCGGTTCGGGTCCCGAAAGAACCGGGGGAGCAACGGATATTTTTTACCAACGCATGACGCACCTCTCCTCCTTCTTTTTCTCGGGAGCCTTTTGTTGGACGACGGGTTCAGCTACTGGAATGCCGCGATCCATGCTTTGGGAGCGCGATTTTTTTTTCCTGGGAGCCATTTTGGTACTTAACTTGGAGCGCAAACTTTTGCAGCACATTGAGAGCCGCACATTTTCGGGAGGGGGCGAGGAAAGCACGGAGAAGTGGCAAATAGAATGTGAGTGTGAGTTACAGTGGGGGGGAGGGGGGAGAGGGATAGCCGCCTGAGACCGTCCATTCGAGATCAGACCTTGAAACGCGGGCGAATTCTGAAAATTGGAAGTGTTCCAAAATTTAAAAAAAGGATTCGAAAGTCATTTTCAACGGTAAAAATACCCAAAAAAATTAGAAAAAATGTCTCCCGATACACGCTCGCACTCCCTCCTCAGCCGCACAGCTTCCAACGGCACCTGCGCACCGCGCACGTCCGCGGAACCGCCACGGACGTCTAGGAGTGTCCTCCGCATTCAGTTGAGCGTTCTAGAGAGCAGCCAGTCAGAGCAGACAAAACCCCCAAAACGCCAAGATCCTCAGCCAATCGGATCTCTGTCTTTTCTGTCGCCTTTTGTCTTTTGTCCACGCGAGCACAAGCCGTGCCGCGTGTCTTTAGTCTTCGCCCTTTTCCCCCGCAGCCGTTGTATACGGCTCTGCATGGGCACGTGTTTGTTCTCGCTCCTACGACCGAGTCTTCGCGCCCTCACGCTTCCTCACCTTTTTTCCGCCACACACGCCCAAACACAAAAAGACGGAGAGAAAGTGAGAAAGCGCACGAGGCACCACGATTCGCTTTGGGGTTTGTTATGGGGTCGGGGCGCGTGTGGTGGCTGTATATAACTGCAAAAGCAAAAAAAAAAGCGCACGCAGCAAACGGTAAACGGCGAACGGCGAACCCACCGGCCGCGAACCGGCCACGCTCCCTGCATCCTGCATCCTGCATACTGCATATGGGCCCTACTAAGCCGTATAAGCCGGGGAATCGAAATCCAAAAAAAATTAAAAAAAATATATTTTAAAGCAAAAATACCCACAATGATACCCGCATCAAAAAAATTTATCGAGGAAAATTCGCCTCATGATGGATTCCCACTCGTTTTTCTTCACTAGGCGCTGCGGGTCGTTGGGGTCCGTGTCTTGTCTCAGCAACGGCGGGCGCTCGCGGCGGCCGTTTCCTCCCTGCTGCTGGCCTCTGGGCGTTCCCGCGACGAGGTCAATGCTGGCGCTGATCCCTCTTCCTGCTGATATGAAAGTGGCGGCATCCCACACGAGCACGAAGCAGACAAAATACAAAAAAGGGGCGATTTCGTCAGGTGAGGTGCGGCGAAGCGAGGACACACCGAGAAAACAAGAAGAAAAACAGAAGTCGAGACGCGGGAGCTGCGAGAACGCACCCCCATCCTGCGGCCTCCGCTGCTGCTGCTGCTGGATAGGATAATCGGTCTGCACGACCCTCCCGCAACAGCCCCTCTGCAGCCGCTGCGGCCGCTTCATGAGCTCCGTGGCCCTGAGGAGGCTCTTCTCCGGCTTCTCCCGGATGCTTTTCAGGGCCTTCTCCGCCTCGGCCCGCTGGTTGCGGAGGTACCGCTCCGCCGCGGACCGGTCCTGCGCCTTGAGCGCCACGAACTGCGGAATCTTGTGGACGAGCCGCTCCAGCAATTCGAATACAGCCTCCTGCGAAAAAAGGAGAACACAAAGAGGTCGAGTCAGTCGGTCAGTCTCACCACACGGGGGCTTCATTCCAGGTCAGCAGATCGGCACCGGTACCTGCAGCATGGGGTGCTTGCGCAGCCTCTCGTGCGCCGAATGGACGCTCCGGTGTATCCTCGAGGGCCGGATGGCCAGCCACGAGACGTTGTCTTTCCTTCCGACGGCGTGCGCGGCACCGGCGGTGCCGTCGGCCGGCACGTCGTACTCAACGTCGAACGCATCGGCACCCGACCGCACGGCGAGGATCTTGCCCGACACCCAGCGGGGCGGGTCGATCTCGGGGGCTGCGAGGTACACCTCGATCTCGGCGCCCACGGTGAGCTCGACCACGTCTTCGGGGTCCCGGGGCCGCTGGTCGTCGCCGCTGCGTCCCGCCTTGGTCGAGTCCAGGCGCGACGGCCTGCGCTCGGGGTGCGGATGGAAGTCCGGTAGTGGGTCGGGCACCTCCTCCGGCGCGAAGCCCAGCACCCCGCAGATCTCCACCATGCTGATGGAGTCGTCGTCGTTCACGTCCAGGTCCTTGTAGAGCTCCTTGGACTGGGTCTGCATCTCAAAGACGTTGACATTGTTCAGCTCCGGCCGGCGCCTCTCCAGCCCCGCCACCACGGGATTGGTGCTGTGCGGCGGCACCTTGCGCAGGTTGTCGATCTTTATGCGGTAGCACCTGCCGTCCCTGCGCATCTGCACCACGTACCACAGCACGCTCTCTTCGCCGTTCGCCGCCCCTCCGTCGTTCGCGGAGGCGTCCGTGTTCTGCCGCGCCAGCGCGGGAGCGTCCGGTGCGCCCTCCTCCACGACGTACCCAACCTGCCGGTTCAGGTCCCCCCCCGCAGAAGCCGTGCACCTCGACTTCGTCGCCGAGGTCCAGCCTCGACTGCCGGTGGATGCTCTCGCCGCCGCCCCGCGCCGCCCCGTCGTCGTCCTCCACCATTGCGCCGCCGCCCTCCGCCGCGCGGGCGTGCGGCGTGTTGCCCCCTCGAGACTGCGGCGTCCTTGCGCCTCTGCGTCTTCCGCCACCTTGGCCGCCACCTTGGCCGCCGCCGCCGCCGCCGCCACTGGCTCCTCCCGCCTCCCCCGCCCTCGCCGGGCCGCGGGCCGGGCCATTGTCCGCCCCCCAGCCCCCCCCCGCGCTGCACGTCCCTCATGGCGGGCGGCTTGCGGTCGCGCACGGACTTGGGCGCGGGCCGCGCCCAGCCGAGAATGCGCAGGTAGATGATGGCGAAGATGGCCAGGAGGATGAAGGCCCAGAAGATGCGGCACGCCAGGGTGCTGGTGACCTCGGCCTCGTCGTCGCCGCTGAGGAGGTGCGCCTCCACGTACAGCCCCATGGCCACCATGAGGCACCCCGCGCCGACTTCGAAGCAGAAGTACGCCACGTTGGAGATGGTCTGGCAGTTGTAGGCGTACCACTCGTCGAAGCCGACGATGTGGCGGCCCCGGTTGATGCTGTTCCAGTCCACCACCAGCACCGGTTGCTCCCAGAGGCGCCTGGAGAAGTTGACCCGCATCTGCCGCAGCCTCTTCTTCATGCGCTTGCGCTGGGCTTCCTCCGCCGCTTCGCCCTGCCACGACGACGCCGCCGTCTCGTCGTCGTCCTCCTCGTTGTACATGCTCTCGAGCTGCTCGTAGGCGATCATCCGCAGCATGCGCAGCGTCTCCTGCTGCTTGGACGTGCGCGCCAGCATGTACTTGGACATACGCGTCGTGAAGTACACGGCGCTGAGGATACTCACGAGCAGCAGGGACAGCGCCGCGCCCAGGAACGCGTAGTACACGTCGACGAGCTGCAGGCGGCCGAGGAAGGCCCCCAGCAGCAGCACGCCGCCCGGGTCCGGCGGCAGCTGCCCCTCAACGCACAGCTGGAACGCGCCCGCCAGCAGCAGCGCCGCCACCATCATGAGGCTCTGCTTCTCGTTGTTCTGCTGCTCCCAGAGGTCCCGGTCCGCCTCCTTCTGCGACTCGCGCAGCTGGGTCGTCACGTCCTGCATGTGCTGCTCCGCCTCGCGGTGCAGCTCCTCCTTGGCCAGGTCCTGGGCCTGCCGCTTGGCCTCGCGGTGCAGGGCCTCAGCGTGCTTCTTCGCGTCCTTGTTGATCGCCTCCGCCTGCTCGGCCTGCTTCTGCGACAGGTTTGCCTCCCGGCGGTTCGAGGTGAACTCTTTAAGCCCGTGCAAGCCCGCTTGCCCCATGAGCGTCAAGGCCGGCAGCGCAGCCACCGCCGTCGTCGCCGCCTCGGACGACGACAGCAGTCCGGGCGCCGCGGAGAAGGCCGCAGCCGCCGCCGCGGTGGGCAGCAGCGCTCTCCATCGCGTCAGCTGCGGCGCCTGCGTCCCGGCCACCGCCCTTGATGCAAAATCCAAGCACGGTGTGACCTCCTTCTCGTCGTCGTCGTCGTCGTCGTCGTAGTCGTCGTCGTCGTCGTCGTCCTCCTCCTCCTCACCGTACTCTCCCTCCTCACGCTTTTCACTCTCGGCGAGTGAATAGTCATCAGCTGCTGCGGTGGCGTGGTGCCGCCTGTCGAGGCGCCCCTGGAGCCGCGAGGGGGTCATTCAATTCGCTCAGTTCAGTTCAGCATACATATGTGGTGAAGCCGGGCGTCTCAGTGAAGCCGGGCGTCTCAGTTCAGTTCAAGCAGATAGGGTAGCTTTGCTTGCAGTATGACAGAGAGTGTGCCTCTCATCGGTTTAATAAACCGTAATTTAAGACCTTTATTTGGGAAACGCAATTAATTCTGGCAACTTCAACGGTAATTTCCGTTCTAAATTCCGAGGTTTCGTCGTTTGGTTACCAAATGACTTTGAAAGATCTGCGTCTTGGCTTTTCAAAACGTCCTTACTACTTGCAACGATGCATTAAGATGGTGACTCATCAGGGTGAAGAAGGGAGGAGGGAGGAAGGGAGTGTGACCCAAAGATACACTTAGTGAAATAAAAGAGCGTAGCGCCAACTGATCACCGAGCGCTACTTACCATGGCTGAGCAAACAAATAAACAACCGTCGGCACTCACCCACGCGAAGAGAATCTTCGTCGGAGGAGGGGCAGAGGCGGGGGCGTGGGCGGCGGAGCTCGCCGCCGCGGGGAACGGCGAGGGCGCGATGATCATCTCCCCCGACCCGCCAGGCGTTGCTCCGTACGAGGCGTGCCAAGAACCTCTCATCGACCCGAACAATCGCTTCTCTCGCACCTTTGCGGGGCTGCCTCTCTGCTGCACCGCACAAGAAGAAGATGGCGATGAAGCTTCCGAATCTCAGATGACGGTCGAGTGGTACGCGAAGTATGGTATGGAGCTCGTGTTTGGATACGAGGTGACCGAGGCACGTTTGGAAGAGAACACGCTGGTCCTGCAGCCCATGGAGTGCCTTGCAAACCAAGCCCCGATGATTTGCCTCAAATATGATCAGCTCGTCATCGGCACGGGTCTGCAGCCCACGCCCGTCTTCGCGGACGCGCACCCCGGCCCGGGTTGGCAGCAGGATTGCAGGGTGGTTGTCGGCAAGAGGTCGAGGGGCGGGGAGCTGGAGGTGGTCAACGAGCTCGACTACGGGTTCGGCTCGGTGCACTACGTTTCAGACATTGGGGACTTTACCAAGGTAGGCCGTCCGCCTCGGCGCAACGTCCGCCTCGTCGGCGCAATGTCCCGTCCGTTTGAAAAGGAGCCCACAGCCGTCGTTTTGACGAATCGCGCAACGAACGAACGAACGAACGAACGAACGAACGAACAAACGAACGAACGGAACCAACCAACCAACCAACCCAGCTCACGTACGCACTGTCTCGGGCGGAGGACGACGACCAGGAGACGTGCCTCCACCCCGTGGCGGTGCTCGGGGGCGGGCCCACGGCGCTCCGCGTCTGCTCTGCGCTCCTGCGGCACTTCCCGGACCTCCCCATCGTGCTCGTCCTACCCGGCGAGTCGGTGCTGCCCGCGGTCTTCCCCCGCGCCGCCGAGCAAGGCGCGACCAGCGATGTTCGCGGCAGGACCGGCCGCGGCGGCGCCGGCGTCGGGGCGGGTGTGGGGCCGCCGCCGTCGTCCTCGTCCTCGTCCTCCTCGTCCTCCTCCAAGGCGTGCGAGGACCTGGCGGCGTTCTACGAGGCGCAGCTTGTGAAGCGCGGCGTCAAGGTGGCACGGGGCTTCAAGCCGCTGCGGCTCTGGCGCGTCGACGAGGGGGGCTGCAGCAGCAGCGGAAGCAGGGCAAAGGGCCGTGAGGAGGCGGACGACGATGAAGTGAAAAACGATGCCGAGGACGAGGATGATGGTGATGAGGACGGCCCCCGCTTCGTGACCCTCGACTTCGACGGGCCGGCCGCCGGGCTCAAGCCCACGAGGCCGCGGCCGGTGGGAAAGGCTCACCCGCACTGCGTGCAGTCGCGGGGGGTTGTTCTGCGCTACGACAACAAGGAAGGGCGCGCAGAAGGAGGGAGTGGGAGATTAGGAGGAGCGCCGGGAACCGGCAAGCGCGCGGAGCAGCTGGACCGCCGCGCCGATGAAGCAAAAGAAGGGGGAAGCGAGGAGAAAGACGCGGGGGGGCAGGAGCAGGAGGCGGAGGATGAGGGAGCGGAACTCGTGTACCTTTCCACGCGACTGACCATCGTCTGCTCGGACCCTAGCCCTCGGGTTCCGCCGCCGTTCATCGCCGCCGGCCTCGCCGTGACCACCACAGCAGCTGCAGCTGCAGCCGCCGACGCCGACGCTCCTACCCCGTCGCGCCCGGCGTCGAGACCGGCCTCGCGTGCGTCATCATCGCGTCCTTCTTCGTCGCGGCCGTCGTCGTCGCGGGTAGCGCCGGAGCCCCCGCCGCTCGTCCTCCTCCGACGCGCCCCCGAGCCCACGCCCGCGTCCTCGGCGTCGGCGGTGGGGGCGCTCGTCGTGGACGCGGCGATGCGCAGCACCTCGCACCCGTCCATCTTCGCGGTCGGCGGCTGCAGCTGCGTCGAGCAGCAGCAGCAGCAGCAGCATGAGGAAGGCGCTGCTGATGGCGGTGGCCTCCCATCGCTGGTGCATCCGTCGAGCCGGGAGAACGCCAAGGAGGCGGCGCGTCTCGTGGCCCGCAAGATGGTCGGCGACGCGGCGCCGCAGCGTTGGGGAGGCGGAGGAGACCGAGCCATTCAGCAGGAGCAGGAGCAGAAGGAGAACGAGGGGGCGGGCGGCGGCGCACGGCCGGCGGGCGCAGTGGTGACGCCCACGGCGCAACTCGCCTTCCTGGGGCTGTCGTGGACGTTCGCGGGGTCCGCCGTGGCCGCCACCCCCGTGCTCGTGGGCGACACGTCGGGCCACCCCAAGTTCTTCGCGTGCGTCTGGGTGCGCTCGAACCGCATGGTCGGCGTCCTGCTCGAGGGGTGCGTCCACGGCGGCTCCCGGCTGGCCTCGGACGACTCCTCCCTCGCCACGCACCAGCTGGCTCTGGCGACGCACATCGCGACGCACCGGCCGCGCATCATCAACGTTAAAAAACTCAAAAAGGTGGACCTGGCGACGCTCCTCGCCCAGCCCTTCTGCCTGGAGCCACCGCCCCTGGGCGTTGGCGAATTCGTGGCCGAGCTCGACGAAGACGCCATGCTCGAGGCGTTCCGCTACTACGAGGACCCCAACGCGCATCGGACGGTCAGGACGAGCAGCCTCGGCGCCATCATGGCCGAGCTCGGCGCAGACTGGGACAAAGACGAGCTCTCCGAGGCCGAGTCCGCGTTAGATCCGTAAGTTCAACGGATAAAGCAAAGCCTGTGCATTATATATAGTGACCATGTCATGGTCTAATTTTACTACTACTAACTTTCATATTTGCTACTTGGGAACTATTGAATTTTGTTTTTGCCGAACCACTTAAGCTCGGGCAAGGGGACGGTTGCGTACTCAGCTTTCAAGAGGTGGTGGACATCCTGAGAAGAAAGAGATACAGCTCTCCCTGGAGCGAGGAATTCTTGTGCCTCTAGCATCGATCCTCTCGAGCCTGCTTGGTACATGCCTCATCGAAAAGCTCTCGTTGATGCGATCGCGTAGGACCATGGTCCGCTCCTCGAAGTAGTAGCAGCTGTCCGCATCAATCATCATCTCCAAGGAATCCATCTTCATACGTGTACTAGTGACAGGAATCCACTGCGGCCGCGACGACGACGACGCCGACGACGACGACGACTACGACAAGGAGGAGGAGCCGGGCCTGCTGGGTAGAGGAGGGTCCTTGGGGGCACCTGTGGAGCGATAGCAGACCTTCGGAACAGACTTTGAGCTGCGGGCGCAAGCCACGGTGGAGACGGAGAACTCGCTGCCCATCCTTATTCTCCAACTGGAGAGAAAAAGCTGTGCCGACCCGTGTCGGAGAGATCCCCGATCGGGAGAGATGCAACCCCGAATCCCGAAGGAGCGATAATTTTTTTTGGAGCCAGGTCAGATAGAAAGAGCCCCAGTTAAGTGGCCCAGACTACTAGCACGACACCTGGTTTTGAACGGCCCCAAACCCCACCTCTTCCTAGTAACTTTTCCCCGCTCGTCGCTCGTTCATTTCGAAATCTTTGACTCAAAGTTGCAGCCCAGCACCGGTGCCAGGCGAGCGAAGACCTGCGTTTCCTCCTCCCCAGCTGGGAGCTGAAGGCGCGTGACAAGGAAGGCGCATTCAGAGGCAGCACGGGCGGGAGCCGGGTTCCCCGTTGAAAAGCAACCGCAAGTCCCCCGTTGCACCTGTGCGATGGCGCAGGCGAGCCGGTCGCCGGGCGGTCCCACTGTTGGGGCCGCTGCCGCTGGTGGTGGTGGTACTGCAGGTGGCGTCCCCGGCACGAGAAGATCACTCCCGCAGCCGGGAGCGATGTCGCCGCAGCAAAAAAGGGAGAAGAGGCACTCGGGAAGCTCCGCGGCGGCCCCGTCGAGCTGGGCAGAAAAAATGGCGCAGAATTGGAGTAGCGGGGAACGCACGCGGTTGCTGGCGGGGACCGCGGCTCGCAAGGGCACGACTTTGCAGGGGGGGGGCGGCGCGGGGACGCCGGGGTCATCGGGGAGAAGAAGTTTCCCGAACCGCACGGCGAGCTTCGACGATAGAAAGGAGCGGCGAGCTTCGGCGTCGCCGACTCGAAGCCCTGGGGGCCGGCGGCAGTACCATGCTCTCGAGACCGAGAAGGAGAAGGAGAGCAGCAGCAGTAGCGCTGGCGATGGCGGCAGCGGCGCCGGAGATGGCAAAGATGACGGCAACTTCCTGGCCCTGGCATTCGTGGCCTACGTCTTAGTGGCGCTCTTGAATCGGCTCTTTCAAAAACTGCAGACGATCCCGATGTACAACTACCCCGTCTTCCTGAACCTCCTGACCACGGGGGCCTACGTGCCCATCAGCTTCGCGTACATAATCCCGATGCTCAAGTGGGGCAAGGCCATCACGCCCGAGCAGACTCGGATCCCGAAATACAAGTTCCTGGTCATGGGCATGCTGGATTGCCTGGCATCCGCGATGCAGATTTTCGCCGTCAACTTCATCACCAACGCGGGGACCATCGTGCTCGTGCAGCAGTCGGCCATCCCGATATCCATGGCCGTGTCCAAGCTCACGCTCGGCGCCAACTACACCACAATGCAGTACGTCGGCGCGGGCATCGTCTGCGTGGGTATCTTCGTGGTGCTGAGCCCCCAGCTGGACGGGTCGGCGGACCCGTCGAGCGAGAACGGCCACAACCAGGTCCTCTGGGCCGTCGTGATGATGATCAGCTGCATCCCCATGGCCAGCTCCAGCGTCTACAAGGAGTACGCGCTGCGCGACGACGACATCGACGTCGTGTACCTGAACGGATGGGTGGCGACCTTCCAGTTCCTGCTCTGCGTGCCGCTCGCCATCCCCTCCGCCTGGGCCATCAACCTCCCGCTGACCGAGCTGCCGGGCAACGTCCACGACGGCTGGATGTGCTTCCTCGGGCACTCCACGGTGCAGGAAAGCGATGCCTGGACGGTGGAAGATGAAAGCAGCACGGACGACGGTATCAGTAGTCTTAGTAGTAGTAGTAGTAGTAGTAGCGACGGTGGTAGCAGCAGCAGCACTGGTGGACGGACTCTCCGCACCATCCTGCGAGTGCTCATGGGGACTGATGGAGACGACGACGACGATGGCGACGACGACGGCTCGTACCACGCCCCGCTGCTCGAGGATAAGTGCGAAATGGCGCCGCTCTACGTGTCCATGTATATTCTTTTCAACGTCATGTACAACATTCTCGTCATCGTCATCTTAAAGTTCGGCAGCGCGAACATCATGTTCCTGGGCAGCACGGCGCTCGTGCCCCTCACCAATGCGCTCTTCTGCCTCCACTTCATCCCCGGGCACAAGGACATGCAGGTGACTGACCTGCTGGGCCTGCTGGTCATCATGGCCGGCATCAGCACCTACCGGTTCCTGGGACGCCCTGCAAAGTCGGGAGGCGGGCAAGGAGATGAGGTGCCGCGGGGAGTTAGATTTATTCCCGCCGGAACGACCCCATATGCGATGGAGGTCTCCCAGCCGTTGATGCAGTCCGAGTACTGGATGAAGAAGGTTAGGGCGGGCAAGATTCGGAGAACACCGAGGCTAGAGCCACGCTACGCCTATCTGCAGAAGCTCGGAATATCGCCTTCCCCGCAGGTATGGACACCGTGAATCATCTGTCTTTCCTTGTCGATTTTTCTTCGCGATTCTTTGGCTGATTTGTTCTTCTCTGGCCGTTCATGTGACACCAATCCTCCCCGCGGCATTCATTCGACTTCTTTCGCCGCGAGAAGATGCAAGGTGGCCCGTCGCCAGCCATGAACCAGCAAAGGCCACGCGCAGGCAGCGGAGGAGCGTCCTTTGTATAATGCAGTCAAATTCGCGAAGGAGCGGGAGGGCACAAGACGCCGAGGTTCAGCCTCCTTCCGACGGGGCCTCAACTCAATGGGTTCTATGGAGGCTGTGTTCTTGAGGTTCTCTTCGGGTT
>Ga0099800_1241_pt1 | contig 14041 bp, 14 predicted proteins | sample Uncmet6_SortRC_1_FD_89868 | JGI IMG/M metagenome (GOLD analysis project Ga0099800, IMG submission 89868) | Marine eukaryotic communities from CALCOFI LINE 67, Pacific Ocean - CN11_C50_N6_SortRC_1 | ecosystem: Environmental > Aquatic > Marine > Oceanic | place: Pacific Ocean: Monterey Bay... | reverse complement strand
AACAGTTATTGGATTAGAGGTTCCTCATGCTCATATACACCTTATTCCTATTGATAAAATCACGGATATGTCTTTTAATTCATCTAAAGTTCAGCTCACATCAGATCGAATGCTGGAGATACAAGAATTAATTACTTCTAATTTTATTTAGATTATTTAAGTTCTGTATTGATGAAGAATTGTGAAGACCCTTCATAATCCTCTGCCGAAACTTCAAAAGATTTGGACTGATGTCCATTGAGTCCATTGGTGTCAAATAGAACAGTAATAGTACTGCTTTGATTAGGCTTAAGCTCTACATTACTTTGCTTGATTTTTAGACCTTCATCTTTGTGAGAGATCAGCATTCTTATGTCTGTATTTGAAGTGTTCTTGATGCTGAATTCAGCACTGAGTAAATCTCCAGTTTTGCCATTAAGTATATTTGCCACATGGTTTTCTGTTTCCAATGGAAAGCTGAATCTGTTTCGTTTGATGGTCATGCTTTCTATCTCGATTTTTCGTTCTATACCAGCTGATTTTGAAAAGACAGATTCATTTTGAATGACGATGTCATCGCTCGTAGATTGATCTGCGGCATATTCTCCGAATGGGGCAAAGGAGAACATTAATTTTCCTTTGTCATCGGAATCAGCATTGATATATTCTTTAAATACGCCCTCGTCAACCTCTTTGAAATAATTCATCAGTGACGAAATTCTTCTTTTCGTGAGATTGACATTATAAGCAGTATTCGCGACGGGACTCGCAAATCCACGAATAAATAATGAAACAGTGGAACCTGTTTTGAGTTCGTCTAGAACCAAGGATTTGAATGCTTCAAGATCTGTTGCTCCACGATCCACTTGCTCTTTGAAAAAAACCTCCAGTTCATTGACGAGTTGTTTAGATTCACTTTCTTCAAGACCTTTAGTCACCTCTTTTTTATAGTAATCGTATCGATCCACATAAAGCTTATAGGTATTCATGTAGTTTTGCTTTGTGGTTGTTCGTAAAGTAGAAGCATCCGGTTCATCGTTTCGGAAATAGAGAGTGATGGGAAGTATTTTGGTCACTATTTCCTCCATGATAATGGTGTCTGTAATGACTTCTTCTGTAATCAATTCAATTTCTGGGTATTCTGCATAGATATCGCTACAACAGGTTGGATTTTTAGCGTAATAACTTCCGAGGCGATTAGAAGCCATATAAGTCGTATCATGATGTCGAAAGTAATAGGTATCATTTGCAGGGCTATTAATAGGTTCAAGTGCATTTAAAGGACTCGAAAAAGTACCATCTACATAGACGCTGTAATGTACATCATGACCTCCAAAACCATTATGCCAGGTCGATGAAAAGTACAATTTACTTTCTCCGTCATCATACCATGGTGAGATTTCGTTTTCGTGAGTATTAATAATAGTAAGGTTTCGTGGTTCTTTAAATTCGATGCCATTGATACTCTCAGCCATCCAGATGTCGAGTCCGCCTACGCCACCTCTTCTATTTGAGCAGAAGAATAAATAATCTACACCATCTACATCTGCAAATCGTGGCATTGTGCTGTTTTTTCCTTTTTGATTGATATTCGGTCCTAAGGTATCCAAAACGGTATATTTACCATTACTGTAGTCCGCCACAACGATTCGACATGTGTAACTAAAACCATTGTCATTACAGGTGCTATAATAAAATTTAGATCCATCAGTTGAAAATGAGCCATTACCATAATTGTTCTCCGGATTGAAAAGGTCTTCATTGATCTGATAAGGTTCAAATTCGCCAACACTATCCATTTTTGAATAAAATAATTTATTCCTATACGATTGACTATATACCTCTTCTTCTTGGTTCAGTGAGTCTGCTTTTAGTGAGGAGAACACCAATTTCTTGTCTTTAAAGTCATGGGGGAATTCAGCGTCGTATGAATTGACAGTACGCGGAAGATGAATTAAGGTGTCTTTGGATATACTTAAATTTTTGAGTGCCCATTGTGTTGATATCACCTCTTTTTCTGATTTTTTATAATACCATGAGCTGTTTTTACTAGTGAGCTTTTTGACACTGAGCTTGAATGTTTTTAAGGCTTGAGCATAATGGCCATTTTGTTTTTGCATTAATCCAAGGTTCAAAAGACTGTTTTCATATTTTGTAGTTTGTTCTCTTGCATAAACTTTGGCATAATACTTTTCTGCTTCAACATAATTTTTGTAGGCTCTTTGAGTTTCCGCGTATTTCCATAGAAGATCAACGGAATTGGAATCTTTTTCTAGTGCTTGTTTATAGTAATCTAGTGCATAATAATAATCACCTTGTTCGAATTGTTCATCGGCAAATGAAATGAGCTTCTTGATTTTGTTCTGCGAGAAACCTGTTAAAGAACAAAAAAGAAAAGAGAACAGAATTAAATATAATCTGGGCATACTCTGTGGATGATGCGTTTTGGGTTAAATTTCCGAATAATATACCGAACGGCAAATTCAATACCTCCTCGCAATTGACTTGCGGGAACTAATTTAGAAAAATTGATATCATAACTAATGCCAACAAACAGGTCTTTGTAGTCGTATCCAAAACTTAGACAAGCCGCGTCTTTATTTCTCCACCAGATTCCTCCATAGAGGGCTGAGTATACATCTTTCTTACCGGTTAGATGATATTTTCCTGAACCTCCAATGACCAATTCCTTATAGACTCCCTGAGTGGAAAATTGTGCACTCGGTATGACATCCCATTTTTCGTTTAATTGCAAAGTTGCTTTTACAAATGTATTCATTCGTATTTCTCTCGGTATATCAAGATCATAGAATCCTTGGTTGGGTCGATTTAAATTAAATGCACCAGCTCCAGCCAGGACCTTAAATCGATTGTTTAGATACCATTCGTAAATCAGACCAACCCCAAGGGACATGTTTGTTTTCCTAGAACTTTGATAGTTTTCGAATGTAGGCGCACCTGGATCAAAAACGTAACCGTTATATTGATTGTCAAAATACAACGCATCCCAATTGATTTGGCGATGGTTCATTCCGAAATTAACTCCTGGCCGCAAAACATGCGAAGAATCTTGTTTCAATTTAATGGCGTATGAAATATTACCTTGCATTTCTACAGTTCTGAATTTCCCATCTCCAGCTTGGTCGTTAAACATATTGATTCCCCAACCAAAGTTCTTGAATTTACCATCAACGGATACTGCTGTTGTACTAAAGGGTACTGTAACGCTTCTCCACTGATCCCGATAATTCCCTATGAATCGGAAATCACCATCAAAATGTCCTGCATGACCTGGATTTTGAAACAATTGGTTGTCATTGAATTGAGACCAATGTATATCCTGGGCTCGTGAAAGTCCTGATAGAATAAACGAAAAGAAAAATGAAAGATAAAGGAGCTTCATTCTTGTCTGATTTTCAGTCTAAGTTACAACAAAAAAACCAATAAATAAATTAAGGAGTAGTCAATGAAACGGGAATGATTTTACCGTTTAAAAATCGGTCTTGTTTATTGGCGAAGTCATAAATATAAGCTGCCATATCCTCAGGTTTAATCTCTGCTTTAAATCCCGGGAATGCTTTTTCAAGCATGGCAGTTTGTACTGCTCCAAGGCAGAGACAGTTCATTTTAATCGAAGTGTTTTTATATTCCTCAGCAAAAACCTCTGTAAACGCACATATTGCTGCTTTTGAACTGGAGTAGGCTGTTAGTCCTAAGAATTTTGCTGAACCTTGAAAAGCACCCATTGAGCTGATATTAACAATATGCGAAGAAGCTTTATTTAAGTAGGGTAGGGCATATTGTGTGACCTCCATAATACCTGCGGCATTGATTTGGAACGATTTTTTTAGATCATTTTTGGTCAATTCGTGAAATGGTTTATTGACGAGATAGCCCGCATTGTTAATCAGCAAGTCAATTGAAGCGTGATTTTTTAATGCAGATTCAAACTGATCCTTATTTACTGACTCGAGATCAAGATGATAAGAATGTACATTACTATGTGAAGCAAAAGAACGGCCCATTAAATCTACACTTCGAGAAAAGCAAACAACAGTGCAACCCTTTTTTGCAGCCTCTTCAACCAACGCTTTACCAATCCCAGTGCTTCCACCTATTATGACAACAGTTTTATTCATCAAAGCTAATTTTTAAAGTTTCACTGGTTGGGTGAGCTTGACACGTTAAGATGTATCCATCTTTTACTTCCTGATCTGAAAGTGAGTAGTTTAGATCCATAGATGCAGAACCCTCCATAACTTTGGCTTTACATGAACAGCAAACACCGCCACGACATGAGTATGGTGCATCAAGTCCTTCCTCCTCTGTGGCATCAAGCAATGAGTTCCCCTTCCCTGAAAGTTCAAATGTCGCTTCCTCATCGTCAACAATGACAGTTACAGTTGAAGACCCATCAAAAGCAACGGGTTTTTTTTCTTCACTTGATTTTACGGGTGTGGTGAAAAGTTCAAAACGTATTTTTTCTTCAGCAATACCAAAAAAATGCAGTGTTTCTCTTGTTGAGTGGATCATTTCTTCTGGACCACAAATTAAGAAGTAATCATTCTTCAATAGCTCGATATTTTCTTTAATCAAATCGGTTAAAGATTCTTTGTTGATGCGTCCTTCTCTCATTGACGCAGCGCTTTCTCGACTCAAAAAGTGAAATATTGACTTTAAGGGTAGTTTTTTCAGGTCTTCTAGGAAAAGAGCTTCTTCAAGGGACTTATTTCCATAAATAAGTGTACAATTTTTTTCCCCTGTGTTTGATTTTAATACGGAAAGAATGGGTGTGATTCCGCTCCCTGCAGCGATAGCAACAATACTTTTTGCATCTTTAGGTAGGGTGAAGTTGCCAGTGGGCGCTGAAACAGATATTGGTTTAGAGAGGTCCTCTAAATCATTGATCCAATTAGAAACAACGCCATTTTCAACTCGTTTAATAGCGATTCGAAGAGGTTCTTTGGGATGGCTGCATATCGAATACGATCTTCGGTATTCGCTGTTATCAATATTCACAATAATGGTGACATACTGGCCAGGTTCAAAGTTGAATTCGGTTTTTAATTCTTCTGGTACATTAAATTCAACGGCAACAGCCTTTGAATTCAATTTTTCAATTTTTGAAACCATGAGGTCATAAAAACCTTTATGATTTTTCTTTGATTTTTTCCCAAAAAGACCGAACATACCCATAATTTAATCGTCAAATGAAACAATAACCTTTTCTGTTTTTGGATGTGCTTGACATGTTAAGATATAACCCGCATCTACCTCTTCTTGTTCAAGTGCGTAATTTACATCCATACTTACCTTCCCTTCCAACACCCTTGCTTTACACGTACAACAAACGCCACCTTTACAAGCATAAGGAAGCTCAACACCTATTTTTTGAGCAGCATCCAGAATATTATCGGCATTTGAGTTCAAGGGAAATTCGTATTCGTCACCATCAAGGATCAATTCAACAGTACTGTCAAACGATTCTTCTTTTAAATCTTTCAGCGATTTTTTCTTTTTTAAAGTGGTGCCAAATAACTCTAGGTGAATATTTTCAATCGGAATATTTTGCTTGAGCATGACCTCTCGAACAGCCAAGGTCATTTCCTCAGGGCCACAAATAAAGACCTCGTTGATATCGATAGAATTGAATAGCGTAATAAAAAGTTTTTCACATTTATCTCTGTCTATTCTACCTTTCTGTAGTGGGTTTCCCAGGTTTTCTTTAGAAAAAACATGTACGACCGTGAATTGATTTAGGTACTGGTTTTTTAAGGCTTCTATTTCTTCTCTGAAAATAACAGATTTAAAACCTTTGTTTCCATAGATCATTATCACATGACTTTGAGGCTCATGTCTTAGAATGCTTTTTGCAATTGATATAATAGGTGTAATTCCACTGCCTGCGGCAAACAACACGTAGTTTTTTGATTTAGAGGCATCTGGCACATGCCGGAAATTACCTGCCGGGCACAAACTTTCTATTGAATCTCCGGGAGTTAAGAACTGATTGGCATAGGTTGAAAAGATTCCATTTTCAACCTGCTTAATGGCTACCTTGACAATTCCTGATGAGGGCTCAGAGCATAGCGAATACGATCTTCGGACGTCTTCATCTTTTATTCTCGTTTTCAAAGTCAGGTATTGACCCGAAACAAAATCAAAGCTGCTTTTATGTTCATCGGGTATCTTAAAGGATAGGGATACGCAGTCGTCAGTTTCTTTGACGACCTCCTTAATTGTTAACTTGAAAAATTTCGAACCCATAACCTCTAATGATACTTCCTCAAATTTAAACAATCTATGCTTCTAACCAAGAGTACAAAAACAATGTTGGCTTATATTTGTTTTAAAAGGGTTAGTTTATCCCTATATTTGTAGGTAAAGCAAGATACATGGAAAAGGTTGATAATAAAGATTTAGAGATGAAATTCCAGCAAAAAATCGATCAAGACATCAAGATTGAACCGAATGATTGGATGCCAGATAATTATCGGGACACTTTAATCAGACAAATATCTCAGCATGCTCATTCGGAAGTTGTTGGTATGCTTCCTGAGGGAAACTGGATTACCCGTGCTCCTAACTTGAGAAGAAAAGCGGTTTTGTTGGCGAAAGTGCAGGATGAAGCAGGTCACGGCCTGTATCTATATAGCGCCGTAGAAACATTGGGAGCAGACCGGGAGGATACCATTGATGACCTACATTCTGGAAAAGCCAAATATTCATCTATATTTAATTACCCTACTTTAACCTGGGCAGACATGGGAGCCATTGGTTGGTTGGTTGATGGCGCGGCCATCATGAATCAGGTTCCATTATGCAGGTGCTCATATGGTCCATATGCTCGTGCTATGGTTCGTGTTTGTAAGGAAGAGTCCTTTCATCAGCGTCAGGGCTTTGAGGTGATGACAAAATTGGCTGCAGGTACTCCTGAGCAGAAAGAAATGGCACAAGATGCATTGAATCGATTTTGGTGGCCAGCACTTATGATGTTTGGTCCCAACGATGCAGAATCCAAACATACGGAGCAGTCTATGAAATGGAAAATAAAGCGTCATACCAACGATGAACTTCGTCAACAATTTGTTGATGTGACGGTTCCTCAGGTTGAAATGATAGGCTTGAAGGTTCCGGATGAAGATATTAAGTGGAATGAGTCTAAAAGTGGATATGACTATGGTGCGATTAACTGGGACGAGTTCTGGCAGGTAGTAGGTGGGAATGGCCCCTGTAATCAGGAGCGTGTTGATGCAAGACGAAAAGCAAAAGAGAATGGCAGTTGGGTCGTGGAGGCGGCGACAGCTTTTGCGAATAAACGAATGAAGAAAACGGCATAAATATGACAGTAGAAAAGAAAAATTGGCCGCTATGGGAAGTTTTTATCAGAGGTAAGCAAGGACTCAATCATAAGCATGTTGGAAGCTTGCGTGCTTCAGATTCTATTATGGCTATCAAAAACGCTAGAGATGTATATACGCGAAGAGCAGAAGGAATTTCGATATGGGTCGTCCCTTCAAATATGATTTCAGCGTCTGATCCAAGTGATGAAGAATCACTTTTTGAACCTGCTCAGTCTAAGGTTTACCGACATCCTACCTTTTATGATGTGCCTGATGGAATTTCACACATGTAATTATGACGATAAAAGAAGCACTATTCAAATACATATTGAGATTAGGAGACGATAGCCTGATTTTGGGACAACGTCTTTCCGAGCTTTGTGGTCATGGGCCTATTCTGGAAGAAGATATAGCGACCACAAATATTTCTCTAGACTTGATTGGCCAAGCCACCTTGTTTTTAGAGTATGCTGGCTCACTTTCTAATGAAACTAAAACCAATGATGAGCTTGCTTTCTTGAGGCTTGAAAAAGAGTATTCGAATGTATTATTGGTTGAACAGCCGAATGGACATTTTGGGGACACAATTATGCGACAATTTTTATTTGATGCATTCCGCTTACCCTTGTTGACAAAACTTCAAGAGTCCAAAGACAAGACATTGTCATCTATAGCTGAAAAAGCCGTCAAAGAAACTAAATACCATCTGAGACACTCTTCCGAATGGGTGGTTCGGCTTGGTGATGGTACAGAAGAGTCTCATAAGAAGATTCAAGACTCACTGAATACACTGTACCGTTATTCACATGAATTGTTCTTTGTTGATGAGGCAGATGCCTTATTAAAGGAAAAAGGCATTATTCCTGAGTTAGATGACATCAAAACGGAATGGACCAATACCATTAAGGATGTTCTTGAAATGGCCACTATCTCTTTACCGATGAACAATTGGAAGTTTGAAGGAGGTAGAATGGGAAGACATTCTGAACATATGGGATATTTATTGGCAGAGATGCAATATATACAAAGAACTTATCCCAATATGGAATGGTAAATTCCGAAGGTGAAATATGGGAATTATTAGAAGGTGTTTTTGATCCCGAAGTCCCTGTTTTATCTGTTGTTGATCTTGGAATTATACGTTCTGTGTCTATTGAAAAAAGAACCGTTCATATTACCATTACTCCAACCTATATTGGTTGTCCTGCCATGCAAACCATTGAGCAGGAGATTGAGTCCAAATTTTCAGACTCAGAAATTAAGAATTTTAAAATAACAACTTCAATTGCTCCAGCTTGGACGACAGATTGGATGTCCGAAAAAGGAAGGAGAAAATTAAAGTCCTATGGAATTGCGCCTCCTCAAAATGAACCGGATAAGACTAGTCTTTTTGCAAAGCCTGTAATTGTACCTTGTCCTTTGTGTGATTCTGAAGACACTAAAATGATCAGTCAATTTGGAAGTACAGCATGCAAAGGCCATTATCAGTGCAATAAGTGTAAAGAGCCTTTTGACTATTTTAAGTGTTTTAGGTAGCCTTCCTTTTAAAAGCTAAGGTATCTAGCCAATAAATCAACTTCAAAGAAAAGCTATTCGTAGGACCATTATTAAGCGTGTTGCCAAGCGTGTTCCAATAAGGATCGTTTACGAATGAATCCTCAGAGAATATTGAGTTTTTCCAGACTAGATTAAGTTCACTTCCAGGTAGGAAAACCCATCTAAAAAACAAGTCTATCGTGAATGCATTGTAATTGTTATCATAGGCCGAAGTCCCAGTTTGATCAAGTCCTGAGTAATCGTCAAGTCTATTGAGCCTACCATTAGAAAGGAGTTCATTAAAATAGTTGTAAGAAATTTTTGAGTTGTAATGGCGAAGTTTGAATGTCAACCCTAAACGATTGGTTATGGTATAATCCAAACCAATGGATAAAGTTGATGTATTTCGGTTTCGGTTTCCAAAAATAATGGCGTTGCTTGTGTCTGCGGGTTCACCAAATGACACGGCGTAACCTTCACTATTGTTCTGAAATCGCTGATCCCAGCTTGGAGTAAAGAACAGTTGGTTCGATATCCTGAACCGTAATTCCAAATTGTAATTCCATTCCCACCAATTGTCTCTTTGAACTGCTACATAACCGAGCCCAGCATCGACAGCGACTTTCTTTTGGTAATTAGAAGAAAACCATGTACGAGTTGAGGTCCAAATCGGTCGAATGAACTTCTCCCCCCAAACCCTAGGTTCAAAATAATCATTACTCTCAGTCAAAGAACCGTCTACACTAAATCCACCTGCATTAAATGATTTATTAACCATTACGGTTCGCATTTCCCAAAAGGTCCCACCATATAAATTGGGGGCGTATAGTCTTTCATATGTCAGCCCGCTGTTAACGATGAATTTATTGAGATTTAAAAAGGTCGGTTTAAAATTTCGATAAGCAAAATTAAGTTCAGTGACGCGACTGTTGTTGGCCATCAAAAAACCCAGGTCATTTGGATTATAGGTGTCTGATTCTTCATAATATTCCAATCCGAATGCAAAAGCACCTCTTTGTTTTCCTGCTTCAATACCCCAAGAATGTCCTATTAGGTTTTCCGAGTTTTTTAATAATGCTGATAGCACCGCTCGCCCTTCGATAAAATAATTGTTGTTTTCTGTATTTATTTTGGTGTTTAATCCAGTAACGTTGGCGTCATAAAAACTTCCTTCTCTCCAAACATTAGTATTGGTAAGGGTTACGAAACTATTGTTCTTCAGGTTCTGGTCCAATACAATGACATTGAAATTGCTTAATGGAGAGATCATGACTTCTCTTTCGCTACTATCATTAGTGTTGAAGGCCGTACCATTTTGAGGAGCTGTTATTCCATTGAACACACCAATACCCAAACCGTTATTTAAACGACCCGAGACTTTACTGGCATTTAATAATTTAGAAGCACTTGGTATGTTTGTAAGTTCTTCATTTTCTTCTAATTTATTGGTTAATACTGCTCTAGGTGCTTGTACACCAATTCTTCGACTGTAAAAAAGACCGGACTTCGTAAACAATTCTGTTCCTTCGGTAAAAAATTGACGGTTTTCATTGAAACGGATTTCAAAAGGACTTAGATTGAGGACTTGTTCATCAAATACCACTTGTCCAAAGTCAGGAATTAATGTAACGTCTAGGGTGAGCGCCTCATTAATGCCATATTTAATATCCATTCCGCCATTGTAAGAGGTACTTGTCCCGTTTTCTTTGGAATAATTCACATAACCAGAAAGATAAGGGATTAGGGCGAGTCGCAATGGTGGCTCAATTCCTTTAACACCATCAATTTTACCACTTTCCAATAAGTAGTTTTCAAGGTCTGGATTCACAGGAAACCAAGTGTTTTCCTCTCTAAACCTACTAATAGATCGCCCAAAGTTAATGTTCCAATTTTGAATCTCTTCTTTCGGAAAACGAATGGCTGAATAAGGGATTTTAATTTCAGCGAACCAGCCATCCTCTTTGATGAGGGTTTTACTGTTCCAAACCAAATTAAGTAAATCATTGTAATCACCATTAAATATTTTGGAATCAATTTGAACCCCCATACTAGTGACACCAAAAAAGAAACCATTTTGTCGGTCATTGTACGTGTCTAAAAAAATGCCAATTAAGTCCAGGTTTGGATTAAAGTCATCCCTAACTGATAAAACTCGAGATACCGAGTCGCCTTCGTCATAGCATTTGACACCAAAGTAGAGGGCTTCATCGTTATAAATTATAGCCACTTCAGTAGGTTTAGAAGGTTTGTTACCTGGAACAGGTTTGAGCTGGGTGAAATTAGATTTCCATTCCACCTTGTTCCATACATCTTCGTCTAAACGAGCGTCTAAGGTTATTTTCTCTGAAGTTTTAAGTGCTTGTATATTTCTTTGACCGAATATGATGGTGCTCATCGTAACAAAGAAGCAGCAGAGAAAAATTTTCATGGTGTAAAAATAACACTTCAATTCAATATTCAGTTATGTACTTCAACTAATCAAATAAAGCTTAATTTTGTGCATGTCGGAATTTGAAAGTTTGAGAACTCAACTAGAACAATTGGATTTTCCAAATGTTTATTATTTCAAATTCATTGTGCCAAATGAAGAAGCCTTAATCACTTCAGTTAAGAACCTTTTTCGAAGGGATTCGGATGTTAAATTGAAAACATCATCAAGCGGGAAATTTATTTCGGTGAGTCATAAACAGGCTATGCTTTCGGCGGATGAGATTATAAATTTATATAAACAAGCCTCAAAAATTGAGGGAATAATTTCACTATAAGATGGAAATAATTATAGATGTTTTGGTGATTTCTTTGATCGTTATTTTGCTCATTATTGGGTATCAGAAGTTCATAAAAGTATTGAGTAAAAATCAGATTAAAAGAGAAGAATTCTGTGTTTTGTATAATACAGAAACGTTTGAGGTTGGTGGTGAAGTGGAATTTTATTTCCAATGTCCACGTGCAATGCAGGTTGAGTTCAAGATTTGGTCCATAGATGATAAGGAAACGGTGATTGAGTCCAGAGAGTTTTCTACAGGCGGGCATATCATTCGATATGACTCTCATCTACTAACAAACGGATTATATACTTTTGGAATTGAAACGTCTAATCAAAAAACAGTTAAAAAGTTTGCGATTAAGAATTAAGAATCATCTCTTTTCTTCTTCTTCTTTTTGGTGTGCTTCATTTTCTTACGTTTTTTACTGATCTTATATTTTGATTTATTGAATTGATTATCGGGAGCCTTTAGAGATTCGAAGCGAGCAACAATTCCTACACTATGTTGCATATAATCCGAAGATTTAAAAAAATCAATCATTCCAATTTTAGCAGTACTATTTAATTGAATACCAATGTTTTGAGTAATCCAAAAGTTAAGACCTAAACCAATATTTAAAGTAGGACTCAAGGCTTTGGCACTTTCATCATTATTATTGCGTATTGAAATACCTAAACCAGATGTTACATAGGGATCAATAACACCACTATTTAATAGTTTGTAAAAAGAGTACTTTCCGTGAAAATCCATAGAAAAAAGACTTCCTGATACACTGTCCTGATCATTTGTTGTTTTTTGTGGGTTATATGTCGAATAAGCAAGAACTGTTTCTGCACTCCACCCATTATAAATGTATTTATCCACAGTTATTTTTGAAGGGAACAATTGGGAGTGAAGGTTTTCAATCAGAAAAGGATTGTATGCTTCTCCATCATCGTCTGTAAGCACCCATGATAATCCAAACATCCAGCTGTAGCTGTCTTTGTTTGTAATGGATTTAGTTGGTTGAGCTTCAATATTTATAATAGCCAACATCAAAAACAAAAATGTAATAAGGACTTTCATTCAATTATTCTTTAACTCCAATTCATGCAAAAGTAAGAAATAATAAACTTGAGGAATCAACCTTTATATCTTTTAAGTGCTATCATAACAATCTTAATTTGTTTTCATACAATAAAATTCCATCTATGTTGGGTCCCGAAAGAATACGCTTTTGATTATTATGTAACTTTGCTTCATTATGACTCGCGTAAAAAAAATCAAATTAATCCTTGATGATGAGATCGAATTTCCCATAATCGGAATATCATCTGCTTTAAGCGATTATCGCCTAGCATGGGAGCTGAACACTCATTTGGATTGGAGTTTTCAAAAAGGAGAAGATTGTTTTAATCTCCCGAATAAAAATAAAGATTTGATGGCTTACGAATATTACATTCATGAGAATGAAGATGATTTCTCCAAATTTTTTCTTGTAAAAAACAAACAAAAAGCATCCACGCTATTTATTCAAAACGAAAAGCTTGATTTTTTCTTGATTTTAAGAGAAAATTATGCTTATACTTCAGAGGATTTAATATTGGAATTAAGAAAGGTTAATGGAGTTGTTGCTGTTTTTTCTTTCACTAGTAAGAATTTTGAATTCTCAGAATATTTAAACGATTAAGACTTATGAAAAGGACAAAAATTGTAGCAACTATCGGACCAGCTTCATCTTCTAAAGAAACATTGAGAGAAATGATTATTGAAGGAATGAATGTTTGTAGAGTTAATTTTTCTCATGGATCGTATGATGACCATAAAGAAGTCATCCATTCGATTCGAGAACTAAATGAGGAGTTGGGTTCACATGTTGCAATTCTTGCTGATTTACAAGGCCCAAAAATACGCACAGGAGTGATGCAAGATTCGGGAGTTTTGCTGGAAAATGGAAAAACAGTGCTCATTCAAACTGACGAAATTGTTGGTACAGAAAAGGCGTTTTCAATTAATTACAATAAACTTCCAGAGGATGTAAAAAAGGGGGAAGCCATTCTATTAGATGATGGAAAACTAATTTTAAAGGTCCTAAGTAGTGATGGTAAAAAAGTAATTACTTGTAAAGTCATTCAGGGTGGAGTTCTTTCTTCAAAAAAAGGGGTTAATTTCCCGAATACGAGGATATCAATGCCGAGTTTAACGGAAAAAGATAAGGAAGACTTAAGATTTGCGATTGAGATGGACTTGGATTGGATTGGTCTTTCTTTTGTGAGATCAGCCAGGGATATTATTGCTTTAAAGCATACAATAGCTGCGGCCGGTGCAAAGGCCAGAGTTATTGCAAAAATTGAAAAACCCGAAGCACTGAAATGCATTGATGACATTATAAAGGAAAGTGATGGAATTATGGTTGCTCGAGGAGATTTAGGTGTT
>Ga0099800_1239_pt1 | contig 14102 bp, 11 predicted proteins | sample Uncmet6_SortRC_1_FD_89868 | JGI IMG/M metagenome (GOLD analysis project Ga0099800, IMG submission 89868) | Marine eukaryotic communities from CALCOFI LINE 67, Pacific Ocean - CN11_C50_N6_SortRC_1 | ecosystem: Environmental > Aquatic > Marine > Oceanic | place: Pacific Ocean: Monterey Bay... | reverse complement strand
GTACCCAGACCCAGAGATGAACGTGCAGTCGCACCGGACTCTGCTACAAAGTTGCTGCCGTCTCCTACGATAAAGTTGCCGTTGGTTACAGCCAGCCCTGCCACATCCTGAAGCTGTGCATCCAGTCGTGCGTTAGCTACTGTGCCAGTAAGCTGGGAGGCATCAATGCTTTTGTTAGTAAGTGTCTGACTGCCAGAGAGTGTAGCTACAGTGCTGTCGATTGCTACAGTAAGTGTGTTACTTGAGCCGGAAGTATCAATACCAGTACCACCTGCAATATCAAGTGTCTCACTGTCAAGGTCGATACTTAATGCACCACCACTGTCACCCTGAAAGTCTAAGTCAGAAGCAGTTACTGTTGCATCTACGTAGGCTTTGATTGACTGTTGTGTTGCTAGATGACTTGCACTGTCAGAAGACATGTCGTCTTCATCTTTAATGGAAGTTCCACTTATTGTACTATTCAGTACAGCACTTGTCAAGGTTTTATTTGTAAGTGTGTCTGTTGTGTCTTTACCTACCAGCGTGTCTGTAGCTGCAGGAAGCGTAACAGTTACGTCTGCAGTAGAAGCTGGACCGATAAGAGTGACAGCGTTGGTGCCATTGTCTGTATCTTCCTTGAACAGAATGGAGCCAGCAGATGAGGCAGAGCCAGTCAGTATAGGTGCAGTAATAGATTTGTTGGTAAGTGTCTGCGAACCTGTCAGGGTTGCTACTGTACTGTCGATAGCTACTGTAAGGGTATTACCAGAGCCAGAAGTGTCAATACCTGTGCCACCAGCAATGTCTAGGGTTTCGCTGTCTAGGTCAATGTTGAGTGCGCCACCGCTATCGCCTTGGAAGTCAAGGTCTTGGGCAGTGACTTGTGCGTCCACATAGGTTTTAATAGCCTTTGCAGATGCCAGTGTAGTGTCTGTTCCAGCAACGCTAGACAGGTCTGTGTCAAGCACACCCGACTTGAGGTTGTCCACCTCAATGTTAGACACGGTGTTGTTATCAACATCAATAGTTTTGTTTGTGAGAGTTTTGGTGGTTCCGGCTAGGTAGGTGTCAAACGTATCAACAGTAGTCTGACGCATTGTGCCAGCATCATTGGTCACAAGACCATCACCGCCAGCTACAGCAGTAGTACCAGCAGATGTACCACCATCCATAAGGTTTAGTTCAGCAGCCGTAGATGTGATTGCTGTGCCAGCATAATTGATTGCATCTAAATAAGCAGTGCCGTCAATGTACAGGTCTTTGAACTCTTTGCCACTAGAGCCAAGGTCAATGTCGTCGTCTGTCGTAGGCTCAATGACGCCATCCTTGATAACAAGCTGTTCAGTACTTGTACCGGATACGTCAATGTTAATTTCTACTTGATTGTTAGTGTCGTCTACGACAACTTTGTTCTTGGGTGTGGTAGAGCCAGCATCACCAATCAGTCCAATGACTGGACCTTCGGATGCTGTTCCGTCGTGTTTGTGGCCGCTGCTATTATTGAAAGCAGCAAGAACTTGGTCAAATTCATTGTTGCTATCGGCAGCATTAATAACGTCGCCGTCTGTGTACGAGGATTGTCTAGTATAACCTGCCATTAGCGTCTTGCTCCTGCATCAAATTCTAACTGAAAACCTTTAAGTGTATATGGGGCTGATGTTGCATTGTCTACCACTCGCATGGCTACAGCAAAGCCACTTCCCTCTACCGGCTGTCTTACTAACGGGTTTGACTGACCACCGTATGTAGATGTACCGTATATGGCTGAACCATATAGTGCCACTACCAAAGAACTGTCGAATGGATAAGCGGCGGGTCTTGCAGCAGCGGGTGACTCATAGTCATACCGCAAAAACAAATCAGAGTTAATAGCACCCGTAGGTGAGTAGTTAATGATTACACGCTGGAAGTTCTTACGTATACCAGCATCACCCATTGTCATGTCAGGTGAACGATAACGTCCTATAATGTTTGTACCGTCAAATGTATTGCCAGACTCTTGCCTATATACATACCCGTCATAACCACCGTGTAGTACGAATGTTTCACCCTGTGCCGTAAACGAATCAGTTGAAGATGGCTTAACGCCTTTTAGTGTAGAAAACTCAAAGCCCTGTTGTTTACGAACTGCAATTACACCTGTGATTGTACTTTCAACAGAACCTGCTACGGACTTGAATAGACGATACTGTGTCTTGCCCGGTATAACTGTACTCTCAAACTCGTCTACGTCAGTATCATCAAACAGTTCTTTGACATTGCCTGATATAGTTCCCAGTTCAACATCATTAATTTTTTCTGTACCTGCAACGGTGCGAAGACCATCTCGCCCAAGGAATATGATGTCACCGGCAAGTTCTTGGACAGTAAAGCCGTTAAGGCATCCGATATCTCTTGTAATTGGTTGGAGTACAAAATCTGCAACTGTGTTACCTGTCAGTCTGTATATACGTTCTTCGCCAAAGATAATCAGTTCATTACGAAACGGAAACAGTGCTGTTACTTGGCTGTCGATACGAATACTACCTGCACCATTAGCTGTACTGAAGTCGCTGTCGGTAAAGGGTGCAGTAAAGATAATTTCTTCTGGATTAGCACTATGCCCTGCAAAGAATAGTGCGTCTTTAAAACCTGTCACAAACTTTGGGTTGGCCGGTGCGCCTGTAGCATTTAGGTCTGTTACCGTAGAGCCATCATACTTGGTAGCGTGATTGGCACCATCTGCCCAAACAATAAACTCTGTACCACCTAAGTTATAACGATGGTGTGTGTACTTACCTGCGCTAGTACGGCCTGTGTCAATCGCTGACCATGAACCGCTACCACTAGCTGCCTCAAATACTTTCTCCCCACGAGCAGCAATAACTTTATTGTTACCGTCGAAGAATGCCGACATCAATACTTTTTCAGTGGAAGATGATGTCTGCGGAACAATGTTGCTGTTCCATTTAGTGTGGCCGTTAATCCGTCTGTAGCCACCCCGAACATCCGGCTCAAAGTTTTCTAGTTCAAGAGCCATGCCGGGTTGCATCTTAAAGGTTGGCTGGTCAAGAACCAATCCACCTTCACAGGCAAACACATACGGACTGAGTTGCGCTTCATCAGCCATGTGTTAGCCCCCTGTCGGAAATACTGAAGTACCGTACCGTTGTGATTGCGGAATGTACGTAGAACGCACGTAGCTATAGTTCCTGTTAATAAACAAACTCTGCATATGCTTAATGCCATCTTCAAACCGGGCAAAGTTAATGCCGTACTGCTGTGCTTCACCACGATACTGATAGCCGTATGCAGTGGCACCATCTACAATTACCTGACGAAACTGTTCAGGAATTGTGGGTGCATCTGTAGCAGCAGACAGTGCAGTCGGCCTTACATATGCGTCATACTTGAGTGTGTATGCTTTATCTGGGTATGGGTACAGGCCATAGTTGTTGTCTGGTGTACGGAATACGTACAGTGGCACAGCACCTACATCTGATGTACTCTCTTGGTCGATGTGTGTATCGACATACTGGTTATAGTCCATGATGCGCAGCGTTGTACCAGCCACACCAAGAGAGTCATCCTTTGAAATACGGAAGGTCTCGTAGTCTACGTTGTAAACTGTAGCACCAATTGAGTAACGTGTGGTGCCAGCTACAAGAGTTTCGGTTTGAAGTGCGTGGCTAAATGACCACCCGAACTCTCGTTGGAAAATGTAATTGATGGCATCGTTCACAGCATTCTTACACTGTGTTTGAAATCCACGAGATGCAGTAAAATTAGAACTCGTCAATGATACTTCATTAAAACGAGCTAATACTTCATTCGTAATGTCAAGGTAGGTGTATGCCATCTAAAATCCTTAAAGGTAAAAAGAGAGGGCCAGTTGCCCAGCCCCCTCGTTTAATTAGGCTTGGTCACGGGAAACTTCAGCAGCTTCCATTTCACCAAGTGCGCTTACATCCATCATCACGGCGAAAACACGAATTTCACCGGCAGTGAACGATGCACCACCACCAGCAAGGGTAAGGTCCAGAGTGTCCGCAGTACCGATAACAAGGTCAGCAGAGACAGTTACGCTAGGTGCATAAGCACCATCAGCAGCACCGTCAATGTCAAACGCTGTTACGTACTCGTCGGCATCTGCACCCGTGCCAAGGGCAGCGGTTGCGTCAGTACCAGTATTCTGAGTTGCACTGGAAGTTACCTGAAAACCAGCAGCAATAATCTTGGTGTTCGCAGGAACAGTGATACACTGTACTACGTCACCGTTAGGATTGATGCTGTTAGCAGTAAGGTCAACGACCTGCTCAACCATGTACGGATTGCGTCCACGCTGGGAATTACCCATAGCAGGAGCAAGAGTAGCAGTAATTGTAGCCATTTTCTAATCTCCCTTTAACGGACGTTGTAGATGGCGTTAACAAGTGCTTCGGGACGAAGAATCTTGCGGCCATACAAATGCATGCCACGAACAATGTCAGCAAAGCTGTCAGGGTCGCGGTAAGTTTCGGTCTTGTTAATCTGCTCTGCAGTAGCAACAGCAGAAGAATGACCAGCAACAATCACACCGTAGTTGGTTGAGTTGGTGTCTGCTTCAGTAGCAGGACCAGAACCAATTGATGGAAGGTTGTTAGAGACGTGGATGGTGAAACCATGAATGGTTCCTGCCATCTGACCATTTTGCAGACCAGAACCACCGAAGTCAGCGTTGAACAAACGTGAGTCCTCGTCCTTCAGAAGTTCAGCAAAGACTGGGTCAACTACGAGCCAGCGGCCTTGCGAGTCTACATTTTGCTGGTCCAGTTTACGACCCATACGGGCAATAACTGACAGCGGGTTGGCGTTACCAGCAGCGGTAGGTGCTGCAGTATTACCAGTACGAACGGTCAGAGCAATCGAGTTGCCACCAGAACCGGCGTTAAAGTCGCTGCCGTCCAGCTTCATGCTTGTAAGCAGTTCGTCTGAACCGGCAGTAGCAACAGCTACGGAGCCGTTCGTTACGTCGTTTGCCGTATTTGCATTTGCATGCAGAGCAGACTGCTTAAAGCCTGACAAGTAGCCAAGAACGTCTTGGTCAAACTGGTCAGCAAGGCGGTAAGCCGCACGGTCACTTGCCAGAGACTGGAAGTTAACGTGGCTGTGTGCCTCTTCAATGTCATCAACCTTGAACGCAAAGTAGTTAGCTTTGTCGATTGTCAGGCTGAAGTCTTCGTCGTCAAGGTCTTGCGGCGTGATGGTTGTACCACGGGCGTAAGCCTTAACTGTGATTTCGGGTTCTTTGATGACCTTAACGGAATCACCCATTTGAGCAATCTCACCGAAGTAATCGGAGTTTGTGATTGCTTCACAAACAGCGGCCTTGCGGAAAGCAAGTTGCACCTGTTTGCTGTAAATGACGGGCGAAAAATTACCGTTAGGAAGGTTACCATACCCGGCAGCGGTAGTGAATGCCATGATGTTTCTCCTAAATTAGCATTTTACAGATGCAAACTCACCAGACTAATCAGAGGCTGATTCACTATGGGTGCGTATCTTAAACTAGGTGGCCGCCCAGTTTGTCAACGGGCCATGCTCGTCAGGTAATCCATAAGACTGAAGTGTTTGCGGATTAGATGTAAGCAAGTAGCGAACCTGCTTACACCTTTGATGACTATAGTTATACTAAAAAATAACTACTTGTCAACACTTTTTTTATCTGGCTGAACCAGAAATATCATAGATAAACTTTCCAGAACGGATAGCTTCCATAATTTCGTCGGACTTAGCCTCGTACTCTTGCGGTGACATCTTCTGTACTTCCGACTCTTTCAAGTATGAGGAGGCTTCGTTTTCTTGCGGCTTACTGCGACTATTCTTTGTAGAGACAGATTTGGCTGCGTCTTTGTCTGACTTGGATTTCTTTTTGCCAATACCCATATCAGCTTTGTAGAGGTCAATCGCCCTAGCAGCAGAACGTGCGTCGTTGTCGTTTTCATAAAGCGCATCCTGCACCCACTTAGGCTGTTCTTCAGCCCACTCGTGAAAACTGTCGCTATCCCTAATCTCATCAAAGTCAGGGTGCATCTGCATCAATGCCGCTTCTGCTTTCTCTTTAGTTGCAGATACTTGCATATCGTCAATTACTTTAAGGCGTTCCTCCAAAGCTGTTGACTGCTCACGTGCCTTCTTCATTGCAATTGTTTCAACAATGGCTGCTACATCGGGGTAGTTTTTTGCCCACTGCTCAATGTCTTCATCAGACTTAGGCAGCTTCATTTCTTTTTTAGTAGCAGCAGAAAGCTGTGCTTTTAGTTCTGCAAGTTCTGTTTTAAATTCTTCTGCTTGTTTCTGTTGATGTCGGCGCAAGTCAGAGTAACGCTTCTTAAATGTTTTCTCTTCTGCGCCTGTAGGTTCTTCTTCAGCTTCAGTAGTTTCTTCTACTTCACCTTTTTGTTCTTTGAGCATCTGCTCAAGTTCTTCTTCTTCCATCTTGCGTTTTTCTTCGTTAGTGTATTTACGATTTGCAAACGCTACTTTTTTAGGTGACTGCATCTCTTCAGCCATAATTGTTGCTTCTTCTGCCATTTACTTTTCTCCTTGTTGGGGCCACCGTAGCCATACACCTGTCGAGGGAGATGGGGGATGAGTAGCCAACATATATGTGGATTATTTTTTAGAAGCTAATCCACCTCGCTTCATCTTTTTCTTGGCTTTAGGTTTTTTCTTACCTACTAAGCCACCTTGTTGAAAACCGTAGTCGTAGTAATCAACATCTTCACTAAAATCATCACTAGCTGCGTAATCAGAGTAGCCATCGTCTATGGAATACTCAGTGCCATAATTAGAAGTGCCGTCATCGTCGCTAGTAATGCTTTGAACTATATCTTGTACAGTCTGATTAGATGACTCTATCCTCGCCGCAGCAGCATCTGCCTTGGCTTGTGCTTCAATGGCTTTAGCTTGTGCTGTAGCGCGTTGTGCGGCTGCGCTACGGCCTCGTTCACGATTAGCTGCATCGGCAACAAAATCAAAACCATCATCTCCTCCTACACCATAATCGGTAACTCCAGTGTAAGATTTCAATAAAAGATTCATTTGTTTATCAGTTAAAGGTGTATCTTTTGTTTTATCTGCGGGTGAAGGGTCTTCTGCTTCATCTGCACCCCCAATAGATTGAAAGAATGCTGCTGATGCCCTTTCTCCAACCCTAGCCCGACCTCTTTCAAAGTCTTCTCTACTTGTATCGTAGTCATTATACTGAGACGGAGAAAGGTTACCCCTTTTTCCACTTTTGCGTATATTATCTCTTAACCTATTATACTCTTCTCCTGTAAGAATAATTTCATCATTACCGTTTTTAAGCATAATCTCAGCATCTTTAGGGATTTCATCTTTAAGAAAATTTAATGACCCTAATTTGCCCATACCACTTATTATGTTTACACCGTAAGTAATGTCCTCACCACCGGGAAGAAAGTTAGAAAGACCTATCCTAGAATTAGCATTACCGTATTGGTCTATCAGTGCTTGTCGCCTAGCAGCATCTGCATCATCTCTGTCCCTAAGTTCTTCTTGCGTAAGAACCCGTTCACGACTTTGCCCTACAACGGGTGCTGGGTCTGTATCCGCTGGGTCTGCCGCTTCAGGAACATACGGTGTGTAACCTGCTGGAATAGGATAAATAGGTTCACCATTAATAAATGGAATGTAAAGAGACTCACCATCTTCATTACGATACTCTCGTGTTTCAGATGTACCACCAACAGTTGGCTGCATTTCACCGAAAGTAAATGTTTCTTTTGGTTCACCTGTTGGCTGGCCCGGCCCAAATACAGGTGTTACAGGGGCTGCTGCTGGGCCAAACGCATATGGTGGCTGAAATGGCCCAAATACAGGCTGTTGAAATTGTGAAGGTACACTATAAACATTTGGACCAAAAGGTGCAAAAGGTGCAGCAGGTGGTTGTACTACACCGTAAGGTGGTTGTTGCGGATAGCCACCAAAGGGAGGAATAGAAGGAAATCCTTGACCCGGTACATTGGCACCTTGAACATCCGCACCGTTACTAGCGTAAACAACACCTCCCTGTGAAAACTCTTGAGATGTATTATACTCTTTATCCGTATCGCTGTCAACAATAACTAAGTCAGCCATACCGAATGGTACACCGTCTGGTAATGTGGCTTCATCTGCATTGCCCATCTGGCCCATTGCTTCCATACGAGCAAGACCCATCTTTGCCTCATCTCGCAGTGCCATCATCTTATCAAGGCCATGAAAACGAACAACGTCCGCTGGCATGACAAATTCACCTTCACTCAACTGAGCAGGGACATCATCCCGAACTTCTTTTTTCAAAGAACCTACAGGTACATCATTGCCTGACTCTTCATCTACAGAGCCGCCCTCATCAAGCAGACCACCCTCATCAAAAAGTTCCATTTGTTTAGCCACTGGTTTAACCATACCGCCCTCCGCATAACCAAAAAATTTACCAAGCGCACCCGCTTTTACATTAGCACCAAAAGTCCTATAACCATCAGGGGTAATAATTTTTATTTTGCCGTCATCAAAAATTTCATACTCGTATCCGTGGTCCTCTGCAAGACGAGCAGCACCACGCACTCCAACCCGTTGTGACTTTCCCAGACCCTCATAGCCCATGTATTCAGCCATTAACTTCATCCCTCAGTGTTTTAAGTTTACGTAATGCTGCAATTGCGCCTTGCGACCTGTACATCATTACATTATCATCAGCTTGCTCAAGTGCCTTCTGCTGCATTTCAATTACAGCATCAATGTAACTACTGAACGCTTCCCATTGGCGGTTGTTGTTGACCCACGGCTTGAGTTTGCTGAGTATTTGCTGGTTGTTCATTTCCACTAAATCCTTGTTCACCCGGTTGCGGCACCATGCCTACACCCATGTTTGCGCCACCGGCACCTGTTGGGTCCATCGCGTCTGCACCTGCCGGTGCTGGCTGACCCTCTGCAGGGGCTTGGAACTGTTTCATTAGTTCTGCTTGCAAGGCGGCTTCGTTCATATTGTTGGTTACTTTGTCGGGGTCAAGGTCCATAGACTTTGCAATCTCGCGGATTACATACTGGAACTTTGCGAAAGGAGCAAGAGCAGGATTACTTGCCACTTGCAAGAATTGCATTAAGCGTTGGCTGCGCACTTCATTTGCCATCAGGCTTTCTGTGCCACGTGCCTTAACTTCAAGGTCGCCTTTAATACTAGGGTCAAAGTCAAACTGCATGTTAAAGCGGAAGAAACCTTCGCCAAGAGGACGTAGCATGTAGTCATCTACGTTTTTGATAACAGTTTTAATGCTTCCTGCGGCAGCACCCATAAGCATGGAGATACCAGAAGCAGTACGGCCTACACCTTGTACGCCTGTCTGTCCATGCGCAAATGAGGGGAAGCCTGTGCTTTCATCTGCCAGCACACGAGCCTTATCAAACAGCATCATGTTCTCAGAGGAAACATTCGGGAACTTAGTACCGAAAATAGCCTGACCCGGTGCGCCACCCTGACGACGGAATACCTTGCCCGGATACAGTGACAAGTCTTGCCCCGGCACCAGATTGGTTTCGTCTACTTCTACAATCAGGTTGCCTGACAGCACAGCGTTGTCTACAGCCATACGCATGAAACCATTCATCAACGTCTGTGTGTCGTCCATGTTCTCTGCAATGCCTACGCCAAAGAAGCTGTACGGGTTAAGTTCGTATGGGGCTGCAGCATAAGGTATCTTAGCTGGCTTGAATGGATTGAGAACCATCCGAATAAGTTTACCGTTACAAATCCATATGTTTGCTTGTAGTTCATCAAAGTCTTTCAGTTCTTCTGGAATGTCAACATTCTGTTCTTCTAGCATTTCGGTATCAACCATGCCCCAATACTCAAGCACCTCAAAACGGTCAATGCCATGCTCTGGTGCGTAGTCAGACAGGTCGTCTTCCCAATACTTTTTGTCGTAGTTTTCACCGAATGAAATTGCCTCATCAATAACTTGACTACGGAAGTATGGACGTTTTTTTAGATTACGCAGTTGTGTGCGAGACATCTTGTGCCGTTCAATTACAAACTGCGCTTCGTCCATATTATTTGCATCGGGGTCTGGATAGAAGTTCCAAACGGATACATGGTTCACTTGTGGAACTGTTTTAAATAGAGGGTCATACTCACCGTCGTCATTCCAATTAGGATACTCTTTATCGGTGGCAAACGGACCTTTCATAATACCTGTGCCAAACAATGCCATTTCAAATGCGCTGCTGCGAAGACTTTTGCTGGCACCAGACTCTTCAAGCTGGTCGTGTATTTTCTTTTCCATCTTTTTAGCTGCAATCTTTGCAGGGCTAAATTCAATGGCTGTAGGTGTTTTACCCGGACCCTCTTTAAGTTTATCTTCTATGGGCTGTAGCTTATCTTCTAGTGGACCCAGTTTTTCTGCAAGGGTTTTTGACGTAGCACCAGCAGGGAACTCTACGCCATCTCCAGCAAACCCATATGGACTAGACAAAGCTGTCTCACCCTGAAGTTGTTCTGGTTCCTGTGGGTCAAAGTGTACACTTTCAACTACGCCTTCAGGAAGTTCTGTAGGGTCAACCGACAAAGGGAATTTATTAGCAGCAAATAGTACATCAACAATTTGACCATAAGCAGCCAGTGTTTTTGTTTTTGTTACCTTAATAAATATGCGAGACTTTTCTGCTTCAGTGAATTGTACATCAGGACCATAAAGTCCACGATAGTTGCGATAAGCACGAAGCCATCTTTCTTCATCTTGATAGCGATAGTCTTCTGCCCGTTGATATCGGTCCATAATAAATGGAATAATGTTGGATACTTCAGCGTCCTCAACCACAGTATCCTCTGTATCTTCAAGAGCGATAGCATCATCTTCAATCATCATTTCATCTTCGGCCATAATGTTTCCTTAATATCCAAATGTAGAATCTGCTACCGGCATACCTGTCGATGGTCGCCCGTGCGGGTCGTAGTCGAAAATAGAGAACCGGGGTCGGGACATAATACCGTACCGGAGTGCGTCATACAAATGGTCTTCAGACTTTGTGTCAACGTCTTCTGGATTTCTTTTGTCCAACGGGATGGACGGTAATTGACCGATGACATTTGTACAGCTATTAAAGAATACAAGTCTTGGTTCCTCTGTAAATTCGTCTATCTGTAGTCTACGATGTATTTCGTTCTTACCTGCTACACGGCTACCACGACTACGGTCTGATGGTCTCCAGCGACAGCCTTTGCTAATCATTTGCTCCGCAAGAGAAGGACCAGTATCGCCACGCTTGTGCCAAAGACTGCTATCCAAAACACCATACTTAATGTTGCCATCTTCTGCTTCCAAATCCAGTATCATATCTGCCAAGTCTGTGGCCAAAACCTTACTGACGTATAACTCTCTGTAGACGACCAGTTGTTCATCAGGCGCAACGGCAAACCAAATAACACCAGAATAACTGCCGTAACCATAGTCACATGCACGAAACTTGACCCAGTTGTTAGGGATACGAAAAGGCTCCACAACGTGAACATCCCGATTAAACTCAGTAAACGCTGCACCTTCTTTGATGTCCCAATCGCCTTCAAGAAGCTGCCTACGCTGCTGCTCTGGAAGAGAGAGAAGCATGGCTTCATAGTCTCCTGCCGCAGATAGGTACGGGTTATCAGAAAGTCTTGCTGGGATGAACCGTCTTTTAAATAGAGATTTTCCAGCCTTGCTATGTCCTGCTGGGTACTTGAGTACTTCTCCTGTTTCAATGTCGGTTGCATCAAATGTCCTGTTATACGGTGCAGGGTCAATAAACATCTTCTTGACCCACTGATGTCCCCGTCCACCGGGGTTAGTCGTAGCCCTCATAAAGATAGGCAAGTCTGGTGCAGTGGACCGTAGACGAGAACGCATGTAATTCCATGCATATGGTGTGGCCCACTGAGTTAATTCGTCAAACCCTATCCAGCTAAATGCCAGACCCTGATAACGCAAGACATCATCATCCTTATCCAGATATGACATCCACAACCTTGCGCCAGATGGTGCAGTCCACTGCATCTTACGTTCTGACCACTTAATACCCGGCCAGATTTTCGGGTACAACTCCTGCGACTTAAATATCAGTTCTCGCAGTTCTTCTGTTGTGTGTCGCAACAGTAGTCCACTGAACTGTGGATGACCCATATATCGCAAGGGGTCTGCCAACATGGCGTAGCTTTTACCACCACCGGCACTACCTCCGTATAAAACTTCACGTTCACTAGCAGCCAGAAATTGGGTTTGTGGCCCTTCGTTTGGCTTGAACAACACATTAGCGTGTTCTTCAATGCTGCTAGTTTCATATGAAACTTCTTCAATATCAACCGTTGGCTTTGGAGCCTGTTCTTGTTTCTTCGATTGCTTTCGCTTTGGCGATTGCCGTTTCCGCATACTCTGCCCACTTGCGGAGGCTTTTAGCTGTGTTCTTACGCTGTCGCTCATGTGCTAATCGTTTCCTTAATCCTACGTGTGAGATGTATCTGCCACTATTTGATGTAAGCCAGTTTGCTACCTCACGGTAAGAATACTGATTGACGTACTTACGTGCCTTCTCTAACAAGTCCAGTTCAACTGGGATAGGGTCAAGAATGTCGGGGTCTTCTTCGTTCTTCTTATAGCCAAAAGGTACAGTCCTCGCAATGCGTGGTATCTGTATCCATTCGTTTTCTTCTTTAATGTCTGTGGGCTGTGGCAGTTTCCACTTGCCTACGCTTCTAGTCATCGTCTTCCACAGCAGCTTTAGGTGGCATAAGCATAACGCCGCCGCTTGCTTCTACCTGCATCTTCTCTGTCTTTACCAGACCTACACGGTCAAGCAATTCTTTAGCAGCGGACATCTTATCACGTATGCCTAGTTCAGTTGGGTCATACAAAGCGTGTGTCATCGCCATCGCCGCCTTCGGCGCATTACGTGCCATGTACATTTGAGTCGCCTCAAGTATCTCTTCTTTAATACCCTTAACAATTTCTGCAGTACTAGAAGTGTCAGCATATCCTGCCATCTTTTTAGCTGCAACCATATCGCCGCCAGCTTCATCAAAAAGCACGGCAAGAAACTTTTGTTGTTTGTCTGTTAGCTGTCTAGCCATTAAAACTCACCATGATGCATTGCGTGGGCTAATTTTGTACTACGTGATTTTACTTGAACTGCCCACCTGCTGTCAAGCATTTCTTTCGCCGCTATGTCAAATTTCTTTTCATGGACGGCGTTCCACATTTTTGTAAACTTTCGGAGACGGGGTACACCCATATTAAATGCCATGTCCATCAGTACAAGTTGACGTACAGCGTCTAACTCCTCAACGCAAGGGTGCGCACGAACCAGTTCCTCTTCGACTATCTGTACGTCATTCTTTGCAAGGTACATGGCATCAGCTTCAGTAATACCGTACTCATAGACAGCATCCATGCTAGGAATATCCATCCAGTCCAGTTCTTCCTTTGTGATACCACGGTCCTCTAGGTTGCGTCCGATACCAATTGTATCAATACCAAGCGTATCTTTGTACACTTGAAGGCGCAGACCTTCGTGTGCTATAAGTTTGTTTACAAAGTTTTCAGAGTTATATTTCATTTCTCATGCCCCATCCATACCGCAAATGCACCTGTCATGGCCCCCGTGACTACACTCACTAGACCCGCCTGTGCGTTGGTAGGGTCTGGCAATGTCATAAACCACTCCACTACCCGCCAAGCGGATAAGGACATCATAATCATCATCAAGCGGGGCAGTATCTTCCACTTGAGTAGTCTTTCCATTGTTACTTCTGCCACGATTAATCCTCGCCTGTTTTTCTGTTGTTCTGTCGTGCATACTCCACATCTGCAATAGGACTACCCTTTTCCAAATAACCTAGTAGCACTGCGAACACCAAAGCTGGCAGCAACGATAACACCAAGGCTATACTGATACCATGAAGGCATTGCTTGGAGTTGGGCAAATCCATTTGCCACTACTTCTTCCATACCCGGAATGAACGCAAGAATGAGAGGTATACTGAACAGAATAGTAAGCCACTCATCTTTCCACGAAGACTTACTTCCTTTAGCCATTTCCAAATCCCAGTCAAGTTCGCCAGTAGCTTTCTT
>Ga0099800_1198_pt2 | contig 14116 bp, 8 predicted proteins | sample Uncmet6_SortRC_1_FD_89868 | JGI IMG/M metagenome (GOLD analysis project Ga0099800, IMG submission 89868) | Marine eukaryotic communities from CALCOFI LINE 67, Pacific Ocean - CN11_C50_N6_SortRC_1 | ecosystem: Environmental > Aquatic > Marine > Oceanic | place: Pacific Ocean: Monterey Bay | collected... | reverse complement strand
CCCCAATTTCCGAGTTTCCATCCCCGATCAGCCTGTCTACCAGGACTCGTCGACAATTGAACACCGGAATATGAAGACCGGCAACCGCTGGATATACCCCCCCCCGTATACTTCTTCAAACATCCGCGAGGAAACGTTTCTCGGCAAGAGTGCTGAAATACTGTTGCTTGATAAACAAGCTTGAGCGAGAGCGGTGATTGACATCAGTTTACCCAGATTTGGCCTATCTCATGGTAGAAAAAACTCCGCGATCTTACAAGGTCGGCGAGTGGGTCTGGTCCCTATACGAAGGCGATTGGTGGGAGGCAGAAATAAAGAATATTGATGGTGGTGCTAAATATACGGTTTATTATCATGAGTGGGGCTTAATCCATGATGGGCAAACGTCAGAGTCGCTGTATCCATTCACGAATGAGATGGAAGTGAGCTCGCCAAGTTCATCAAAGCTGGAGACCAACAACGAACAACCTCGCCAGTATCAGTCTTCGCTGACGAATCGGCCCACCTTGACGAGAAGATCTTCACTTTCTCCGTCGTCGAAGCGAGCATTCAAACAGAAGTCGCGAGGAACAACCGCCGCAGAGTCCAACGCCGATAAAAAATATTACATTTTGTTCCTCCTCGCAAAAGGCGCCAAGGCAGCGGAGCTCGAGTACCTCACGCCGTGTTCTGAGACGGACTCTTCTCCCTCAGGGGGGGGTCCCAGTATCGATGTTTGGCGTATGTCTGAAGCAGGAATTCTTCACGGTAAAATAAGGGACGGGTCTTTCGTCTATGGCTCTGTATGGCCCAAGAACCCTGAGTACCTCGACCTCGGCGAGGACTTTGTTCCCGTGAACGATCCATTGACGGGTATTTGCGATATTTACAAAGATGCGGAGCGGGTGGGGAAACTGCAGTCACAGGCCACCACGAAGCTCCTTCCAATGAAGTGGCTATCGAAATTGAAGCCAAAAGAACTGATTGGATGCACTGTCGTAACCAAATGGGACAATGATACTGTCCACGATGCAATTGTCGAGCGGCTGAATTTAGATGGAAATCTGACTGTGACGTGGTTGGACGGAGCTCCCGCTTCAACAGCCAAAGGGGGGCCTTCTACGAGCAGCGTATCTCTTAAGCGGGTCCTGACTTTGAAGGCAGGAGTACGCCGCCGCTATAGGATCAAGAGCCCTGCTCTGAAGGCTCCAGGGTCGCCGGTGCACTATCAGACTACAATAAATGGCGACGAAGTGTCGAGATTACCAGGAAACGGAACCATCGACGGAGGTACTGTTATCTTAGGCACTCGTATCCATGTTGGGGATTCCGAGTACGTCGACCTTGGGGAAGGCGCTGTTCCCATGATCCCAACTAAAGACAGTAAGCAACTGCTGGGCCAACGTAAACTGATCCCGTTTGAATCCGTTGAATTGGTAGATGCCCAATCGATGGTAGGTTATCTTGTCAAGGCCAAGTGGGCAGACGGAAATATTTATAGTGATATAGCTGTCGATCGTGCTGTATCAACTGATCTCCTTGCTGTAAGGCGACTAAGTGTGCTGGGCTTCGCCGCATCGGGACCGGAAGGACGCAGCAGTTCTTTTCACGTGTCAAATGTGATCAATGTACTAGAACAACTTTCCGAAAAGGACATTAAAAAATCAGCCTTGTCAGCGAAGCGGTCTCTAAGGGCCCTGTCGTTTCGTAACACAAGAGCGGCATCACAGGCAAGAGCGGCATCAGATACCTATGACGTAGATTTCAATTCGAAGTCGCTTGGGCTGAAAATTGCCCCGCATGATAATCACGGTCTACCCACGGTTCAAGCCAATGATCGGGCCATAGAAAATCCTTATCCACGCGTTGGTGACGTTGTTATTGGAGTGAATGGAATAATGCTGAAGGATAACGATGATCCGTATTCGGCATTGTTTGAGTTGATCAAGGGCGCTGGTCGGCCTGTGAAATTGACCTTTAAGCGCCATGCTAACGAAGCGCAATCTTTTGTGAAGGGAGTTCCCGATGTTGAAGCTATCCCGGCAGTTCAGAAACTTCCTCCGTGTCAGCCATCTCCAATTCTGGCGGGGAGGTCACAATCAAAACCAGGCTCTGCAGTCGATGGGACTCCGCCTCCACCTCCGGCGAGGGCAGGGCCGGGATCGGACTCTGAGTCGGAAGGAGACGCAGTTGCCTTCGCAGAAGCTGATCATGATGAAATTGGTATACATCAACATGCTACTACTTATTTGCTGCACCAAGGATCGCCGAGTGCACCGGCTAAGTCGAATTCGGATTCGGATTCATCTAAGACAGGTGCAACAGAAGACTCGAGCACAGAAAGAGACTCTGGTTCAGGCTCAGATATATCTTATGTGCCAGGGCCAGGCGTTGCCAATGGCGTCACAGGCACGGACATGAGCTCAGGATCGGAAGAATCCACTCCGCCAGCGCTAGGCTTTGCCGAAGACGTTGAAGGCACGAACTCGGGCTCGCACCAAGACCCTGTCGATGGGCTGTCGTCGAAAGTTAGCACGCAGTCGCCAGTCGATTTGACGTTACCGCCGCCGCCACCGCTCCTTCCGCCCGAAGCCTTAGATAGTGAGTTTCTGCCGCCGCTTCCAGCCTCGAGTTCCTTACGTCAAACTAATTTGCGGGAGAGTTCTCTGGCACTCTTTGAACGCGGGCATCTTGATAAAAAACAGGGTACTCCGACAGATAACAAACAATGGAATGAAACTGATTACTTCGCTCTTATAGACAGCATATACGCTGCAAAGGCGCCAGGCAAAAGGCAGACCGTAGCTGCAACGCTTCAAACGTGGAAGGGGCACGAAGAGCAATTACTTGAAATGCTCCAGGCGAAGTATGGTAAAGTTGAAGAAGACATGTTGGTGCGACAACAGCCTTCCGACAATGGCGAAGCATCGGTGCCTGATAAGAATGAGGCTTGTCAGCCCGAAGAGAACAGATCGTTATCCGATGAAGAAATTACAGATGATGGGGAGCGCCAAGGAACCGAATATGAAGTGGCCTTCGTGAACGACACACTTGGGCTTGTCCTGCAACATGACGAAAGTGATCGGCCCATCGTTATCGAGAATAATAATTCTTCTGGTACTCTACCGAATGATGGGGATTTGGTTGTAGGCGTTAATGGTGTTCGGCTGCATATCCATCACGATCCATATCACGAGATGATGACCCTTATCACGGAGGCAGGGAGGCCTCTCTCACTGACATTCCAACGTGGCAATCTGGCAGAAATCAAGCTCGCAAAGGATTTGGCGGCAGCATACGAGAAGGAATTGGCAGAAGAAGAAAAAGAGCATCTCCGAGGAGAGGCCGAGGCCGAGGCAGCAAGACGAGAAGTAGTTCACCGCGCAAAGAAAGAACGTGTCCAAAAAGAGGCTGAAGATGAGGCAGCGAGGCGAGAAGCGATGCACACTGCAGAGCTTGCGGCGACGATCTTCATAGCGAAGGTAACGGCCAAAGCATTCGATTTGCTTTCGAAGGTTTCGAAGGAGAAACAAGCTGCGTTGGAAGCACATAACCTAGTAGAAGCGAGTCATATTTTTGATGAAATTTTCCTAGGTCTGACATTGGAATGCGCGGAGAGCTCCCTGCAAACGTTGCGTTTCGAACAGCAGCGAACATTGAATAGTGTAGCAAATGATGTTTCTATGAAATGCCTGGAGGATGCTAAGCGCGATGTGGACGAAGCTGAGGCGATTCGTGCGTATGCGTATTTCAAAAATACCGAGAAGATTGCTGTCGTAGCGGCTCAACATGCAGTGGATAGTATGCTAGAGGGCTGCGTGTCGCGAATGCTACGCGTCGTTATGGTGAAGAAGAAATTCGAACGGAAAGTAGACATCGAATCCCAAAGATGGGTGTCAGTTCGGTTCGTTCGTCGAATGCTCGGGGTGGCGGTCGATCTAGCGGAGGCTCATTTACTGGCTTCACAACAAAGAAAACATGCCAAAACTTTCCTCAAGAGGCGGGTGACTCCACAGGGTGGCACTAAGAAAAGGAGTAGGCGGGGTAGTACCTTCACAAAGCATGCTTACTTGCTCAGTGGTATGGCCGCGAGTTATACCAGTAAACTGCCAGCAATGGATGAGCTCAAAGTAGAAGCGGATATGGCGAATTTGGTGTCGACGATGGGGATTGCAGGTGTGAAGTTGTTTGAGTTGCGCAATCGTGAACAAGGCCTGCAAGCGCGAGTCAAGAAAGTTGAGGAGCAGCTTGGGAAGCATGAAAGTGACTGGGTCGAAGACGCGGTTACGGTGCTGCACTTGTCTGGGACTAAGATCGCCGCTACAGCGGAACGGGCGCTATTGTCTCATGATTTGGAAACGGCTATCCACGCTCAGCATCAATATATGAAAAAATTGACTGGCACCGTCAACCTACTTGAAGAACAGGTGATTATTTGCAAAGATGCCACAGCGGAAGGGGATGCAGAGAGCGCTGTGGGGGGGGGGGGGTGAGCACATCAGGCAGCTATCGGCAGGCTATGACAAGGCGAGGGTGCGCCAGCGAAGCCTAGCGAAACAGGTTGAAAGCACGGTGCTCAGATTAGAAAAGGCGAGGATGGCGTTAAGAGAGCTGGACATTGACAACTCTGCTGCTGCTGAAAATGCATTGAATCTGCGGCAGGGCTTCTGCGAGAAGATGGCACGTTTAGCCGACAACCACGCCCAAATGATCCGTCAATCATTCCGAACTGGCATCGATAAACGCGTTAATGGTGCACTTGACCGAGCTGAGGCACACCAAGCATCTATAGACACGTTTTGTGGAGCGCGATGCCAAAATGTATTCTTGGCTGCGCTGAACGCACACATGAGTCGGGCTTACGATGCTTGGAGGCCGCACTTCGAGGAGGAGGCAAAGAAACTAGAGCAATTGCAGAGAAATATACAGAAATTCGATGGCGCGAGAACGATCCAGCGGCAAATATCGCACGAAGAAACGTTGAGATTAAAGCAGGGCCGCGAAGAGGGCCGGATGAATAGATTTCAGCAGCGTTTGCGATTCGAGAAATCCAAACAAGATATCGATTTTCTTCAGTATCACTATAAAACCCTTTACCACGAAGCAATGGCAAGAAGTCTACCCTCCCACGGAACCGAAAATACGATATATGGCACGCCATTATTGATAGTCTACCATAAATTGCTTCGCGACGAGTACGAGTTGAAACTCAGGACATTTACGTTAGCGGCGACAGACCACCAGGGATCGACGCAGCGTCATCTTGAATTCTTAAGAACTGAACACAGCGCTGCCAGTGATCTTTCTCTTTCGAAAAAGGCTGAGATCTTGCACCTTTTGAGTAAGCAGAATAGGATTACGATGAAGTCGCGCATCACTTCTTTCGTTACTGCCGTAGAATAGCAGGCAAGCAACAACCGTAACCAAGAATCCAAGAATCAAGCAGGCACCAGGTATGGACAGCTGAGGGAGCAAGGGTTCTCGCAAGCAAAAAGAGAAGGGCACAAAAGGCCGCAGCCGAATAGGGAAAAGGACCACTTAAGGCATATACTTGCGCAGTGCTACTGAGTGATTCTTGTCCCGAATCTTGCTGTGCCTGCCTTGCTTGCCAGCAACCGCGTCGAACACAGGAGAGCGCAAGCACCGCCGCGGCGGTGGAGTGGCTCCAGTGTACATGAAGCCGATCGAGTACCCCAGGGTGGCTTGCTCCGCCGATATCAACAGGAACCGAAGCGGTCGCCTCGCAGGAATCGGCAGGCGCAGCGTGGCGATGAGCTCGTTGGTTCGCATCATCGTTGTCTTCAGGGCGGGGGCATGCCTGCCTCACCAGCCGCCCAAGTACGCCCGCAGCGACGAAGAGGGCCGCGGCGATGATAGACGCTGACCGCCCGCCTGCCCGCTCAGCCGCCTGCGAGCAAAGGGAGCGTGTGGAGAGCAACAGGTGCAAGCAAGCAAGCCGGGTTTTGGTGGAGGCGAATATAACATACACAGCGGAGATACAATAGGGGGGGTTGGTGTTGTTTCTCCTTTTGGGTTCTTCTGGCGTTCTTCGATCTCGGAGTTGTTGTCAATGGTAAATCAGTCAATAATTATATAATAATTATTTACAGCACGCCCGCCGACCGCCGATCTATCGATCGATCGGCCTTTCGACCTTTCGACCTTTCGGCCTTTTATCGCAAGAAGTTTTCTATTTGCACGTGTTGGCTCCGCGCAGGGCCCAAGAAAACCCGAAACCGGAATGGGTTTTTTGAATCCGAGCGAAGCGAGGATTCAGCATCCTGCCCGCCGCAGGCGCTCAAAATTTTGAAATAGCACTTTTTACGTGGAAATTAGTTAGAGCCTCTGCTGCCACGAGGAACCCTAGACGAAAAAAAAGAAGATTTCTCTCCCTCTCTTTTTTCCCTCCCCTTCTCTCTTCTCTCTTCTCTCCCTCTCTTTTCTCCCTCTCCCTCCCTCCCCTTCTCTTTTCTCTCTTCTCTCCAAACCGAAAACCGAAACTCGCCCCCAAGTCAAAGTTGAAAATGCCTCGAAGTCGCCGACATAGCGCTTCACTTCACGAAAAACCGGCGGCTTGACAGCCCATACCTCGTGGCAGGACTCCTCCCAAGTCGAAACATCCTCCGCACCAAACCGCCGGGGCTTGTCTCGTGGCAGCGCCTCTTCGACAGTAAGTATCTCAAGATACGCTGCGCTGCGCTGGACCAAGCTCACGAGCCGCCTCAACTGCCGAGCCGGCGCCGTCTGCGCTACGGCCGGTTGCAGTAGATGCTGCCGCGAATAATCGACAGCATTAAAGTAACAGTGCCCACTGACATACGGTGCGTCCGGGACTGCCACCAAGCTGTTCTCTTTCATGAAGGCTTTGTAGACCTTCTCCTGGTCGACCTTCGGTGCCTTGGTGACCTTAGTCACCACCAGGTCGTCATCGGAGTCGGAGTCGGCACGGGTAGTTTTACGAGACCGCTTCTTCTCCTTGGAGCCTGCAGCAGGGACACGACTACCAGAACGAACTGCTGCCTTCTTTGCGGCCTTGCCCACTTTCTGTGCCGTCGAGGATGTGGAAGAGGCCAGATTTGCTCTCTTCCGGTAAGAGCTGGATGATGAGGGTGAGGACAATGGATGGCTATGGTACGTCGCATTTGTGAGGAGCGCAGTAGCATTGGATGCATTGTTGACCGCGGTTTCGCGGATCTCAGCGCCGCTCTTCTTCTGAGAGACAGCAACTGATTCGACCCAGTCGTCCGTCTTCTCGTCCTTCTTCACATCCTTCTTAGGCGGCATCCGCAGGATGTCACCCGATGTGGAGGAAGAGATGGAGGGGAAGAGAAGGAGAGAGTCCCTTCCAATGCTTCGTAGTCCCGCCAACTGTATTCAAACAAATAACTAAAGACGGCGGAATTATTTCCAAAGGGGTCAACACCAATAACTAGGAAATGTGCCCAAAGATGAACGATAACCATCGATAAGACCAGGAGAAGGAAAAAACCCGTTTTTAGGGTAACTCTTTAATACGAAAACCCGAAAAAACCCGGTCCCAGGGCCTTCCTAGTTGATATTGAATTGTTTTTCATTTGTTTCCACTAGCAAGGCCGTGGGACCGGGTTTTTTCGGGTTTTCGTATCAAAGAGTTACCCTTAAAACGGGTTTTTTAGGGTTGTTAGTTAATGTTTTATGAAAATTAGGTACCATTTTCTCTATAAAAAAGATCAAAACAAAGGTGGTTGACAAAAATTGACTCAAAACATCAAATTTGAGCGACAAAAATCTTGGCGACAAAATCTTTTATTTAAATTATTTGGTTATATTAAATGGGCGACTTGGCGGGGCTCTCACGGTCGCTATATCGCGGCTGTCTGAGTTCTAGCTGGGCTCTGTCAGTGAGGCGTTTGCCTGCCTGAGGTCAAAAGGGGAAAACCCGGAAAACCCGGGGTTTTCTTGGGCACTGGCTCCGCGTGCCTCACTTCCTTTCGATAAACGCCGCCCCACGGGTTTCGAGTCTATTTCCATATGGAAGGTTGTATCGATAGGTGGTAGTCCTAAATCGTCTCCGAAAGGGTTCAATGCGAACCGCACTAGCCTGAAACTGTTGAGTACATCTCAAGCTGAGGCGCTAAGAGATTGTATGATCGTGATGGTGTCTCTGGATGAGTTGGGGGATTGAAACCTATTACAAAAAACTTAGACACAAAAACCGTTTATTAAGGACCTCAGCTGGAACAGCGGCCCGGAGGTGCTTTTGAGCTTTGCTTTCAAAAAGATTAATTAAATTTAAGAGTTTTGACACAGAAAACAACCTTTCCTATAGCCCAAAAATTCTCCTTCACGATTTTTCAAAACTGGATCTACAACACTACTTTTTTAAACCGCTTTTATATTGGCAGTTTCGTAGTAAAATTTAATATTCAAAGTGGCTGTCGAACTTAACATATTTGATATTATTATCGCCTAAATGTGTGCCGTAGGGAAGGATCTCTCAGTAAAAGCGACTGGGCTTTTCTTTTTGCTTGCTTTCTAAAGCGTGGGTTTTTTATATCCAGGAACTGATAAAATCAATCCATTTTGCATTCGCAGACAAGCCGGTTTAATTTCCTTGTGAAGTCGACCCCCCCCCCCCCATTATTTCGACTTTTTATGACCCGGAGCTCGGCTTTTTTATTCGGTTAAGTTAAACACCCGCATAAAAATTGGAGAGTTTCAGTTCAGTTCAGTTTCAGTTTCAGTGGTGTGAAGCCGGGCGGCGTCAGGAATCTTCCATGACGAAACCCTTTCGTTACCTGTGATCCCGGTCCGGCGGTTGCTGGTCCAGAAATAACCGCGGCAATATATACCCAATATTCACCAAGACCCCCCCGCCCAGGTCCTCTTGGGGCCCGCCGCCGAGAAAAGAGACTTGGACTTAATACACCGATTAATTTTGTGGAGTGATTCAAATCTTCTAACAAATTTTCATTCTCGAAAACTATAGGATATCTACTGAAAAAAGCTAGTAGGAGCCCCTAAGTGGCACTAGATAGGCCTGATCCAGACCAAAAAATGGAAATTAGTGGTTAAAATTAAGAACACGCCCTAATACTAAAACGGAAGGGTTAAATACGCTGGGGGGGATCAAAGTCAATAGAAACGCGAAAATGAATAAAAGGGAGTACTCCTAATCTTAAAACCATAAATTCTCAAATCGGAGTTACGCATAGAATTATTTGGCACTAGAAGGGCCAAAAATCCGTAATCTTTTATTTATTTGAAGAATGGGTTTTGATTGGTGCTAGCTTCCTAGTTCAGAAAATTTGGGGGTTTTAGATTTACTTTTCTCTTTCTCATCTTAAATGTGGGTTTTTATTATACGCCAGTAATTAAAACCACCCAGTGGTATTTGCGCCCCTTGTTAATCTTAAAGAGAAGATCTAAACGGCTGAGAGCACAGCTCCGCCATCAATTTTTGGCCAACAACACTAACACACCACGTCGAACACCCACATTATTCAGATACACTGCCTACAATGTCGCTCTCTAAGATGAACCAGCAACGCCCGCGCGTGGTCGCCACCTCAGTCTATGATTGGGAAAAATACACGATGATGTACTTCCTGAAAGGTTCGCTTGCTGGCGGCATTTGCTGCAGCCTCACACACGGAGCCCTCACCCCTGTGGATGTGGTGAAGACTCGGATCCAGCTGGAGCCTGAAGTATACAACAAAGGTATGGTGGGAGGCTTCAAGCAGGTGATCGAGGCCGAGGGGACAGGTGCGCTCCTTACGGGGTTGGCCCCGACCGCAGTGGGCTACTTTATCCAAGGTGGGTTATTTGGCCTACATTTATGCCGCCACAAGAAAGAGGAGGAGTCCTGTGCGGCTTCGCTCTTCCGACTCACACGCAGGAATAATCCGACGAGGAAATGTGTCACAATCACTTTCCAAGATGGTTCCCACACCTTTGTTCGTATTTTTACAACACCGTTCTTTTGGGTGTGAACCATTTTTTCAGGCTGGTTCAAGTTCGGCGGCGTGGAGATCTTTAAGATCAACCTCACTAAGTCTTTCGGAGACCAGGCGGCATGGGACAACAAGACAAGCATTTACCTCCTTTCGGCGGCCATGGCGGAATTCATCGCCGACGTGTTCCTATGCCCGCTCGAGGCGTGCCGCATCCGGCTTGTCTCAGAGCCCACCTTCGCGGACTCCCTGCCAGCCACGGCCTCGCGCCTGATCAAGGAGGAGGGCGTGGTGGGTGGCTTCTACTCCGGTTTCGTGCCCATGCTCTTCAAGCAGGTACCATACACCATGGCGAAGTTCGCGGTGCAGGGCAAAGCCGCCGAGTCTCTGTACGGCGCCACTAGCATCAATCCCGATACATCCGGAGCCGCTGCCAAGATGGCCGTTGCGCTGACCTCGGGCGTCATTGCCGGTGTGGCCGCTGCCATTATCTCCCACCCAGCGGACTCGCTCCTCTCCAAGGTCAACAAGGCTGGTGCCGGCGGCTCGGGCAGTATGATGAGCCGCTTATCAAATATTACGGCCGAAACGGGGTTCTACACTCTCTGCACCCAGGGCCTCGGCGCCCGTTGCGTGATGATCGGCACTCTCACTGCCGGCCAGTTCGCCATCTTTGACACCGTCATGGACACGCTGGGGGCGTCCAAATTCCATTTCCATGCCCCTCACTAGAGCCTCCTTTGAATTCCTTGAGCGACGGGTGTATATTTGAGGTAATCAACGCGAGTACAGCATGGAGTACAGGCCCCAGAGGCCCCCTCGCCGGTAAATTTTTTCGGTTGGCGAAAAATCCTTAGTGCTTTGTAAGCAAAACATAAAACATCGCTAAGATTACGGAATATCCTGCGCTACTTGAAGTTTTCGGGGAGCGATCAAGGAAAAGTGGGTTGTGGTTGTGGTTGTGGGGTACTCTGTGGTTGTGGTGCAGAGTGCCATCGTTGGGATATCAAGAGTCGAGAGGAAATGAAGATTTAATAGATATTTTAACTAGGATTATGCTATATCTAAGTAATAAAGTATTCAATATTCAAAACCCATCTTTCAGTAACTAGCAAGAGGCCATTTTCTGAGGAGGTTTCACAGGGGTGTCGGGCTCATCGTCAACTCTGACACGCTTGGTCTGTGCCTCCGGCGGGCGACGAACGATGGCAAACTCTATGCGTTATGGTGCACGATGCAGTACCCAGAGTACATCCTCTCCTCTCCCTGCTCCCAAAATGGAAAAAAGTCTTGCTCATTGTCAAACTCTGCGCCCTTGGTCTGTGTCTCCGGCGGGCGACGGACGATGGCAAACTCTATCCTCTATGGTGCACGATGCAGTATGCAGTATATCGAGTCTCACCTCTCCCCCCTCGGCTCCAAATAAATCAAAGTTTATTGGGTTTCAAGATTTATTGGGTAATAATCCCATTACCTGTTAAAATTTTCGGACAAGCACGTGATCTTTACCCCTGATGACGCCAGTTGGTTCGTTGGAACCGTCGTTTGACTGTTGTTCTTACGAATAAAGTTATTCCCACCCGCGGGCCGATGACCGCGCGGGGGAGGACGTGGAAGGTTTTGACGAACTGTCAGTTAGCGCGCGGAAAGAATCCCACTCTAGGAAGAGTTTTTTTGTTGAACACGGTGCCTTTTTTTGGTCGATTTTTTGACTCGCGAAGAATTTCTTTTTTTACAGCTGTATCGAAATCACGATCGGGAGAGGATATGAGAGAGCTTCGGCCCATTCTCTCTCTCTCTCTCTCTCTTCTACGTAACGACACTGCGATACGATGTGAAGAGCAGCTGATTAAGCATTGAATGACGTCTCTGCTTCTTCTAGCACGCGCTCAAGCCCAAAAATTTTCCGCTGCGCGGCGACAGCCCCCATGTCACTTACTCTATCACTATGCTCTCTCATTCTCTTTGTCTACCTGGCAAGCACGCCGTGCGGAAAAAGTTCACAACAGCTGGTGCACATCGAAGCTGAGAAGGGGGATACGTGGCCCACCGCGGTTCATTTGAGCAGGCAAGAAGGAAAAATGTTCCCGCTGCGCGGGTGGCTGTCTCTTTCTCGTTGCGCTGCGAGCAACGGGGCGAGCAGCAGAGCGAGCAACGGAAGCGCTACACAGGAGGGGTCACCGACTCCAGAGCGCTGAAACATCAATGCTGACTGATATGGGCATATTGACCATGCATGCTTGGCGATGGTGTCACCCAGCGCGGTGTGATAGAGGCGGACGTCAGACAGAGCCGAGGGAGCCGGGCTACTGCTGGATATCGATAGCACTTCAGAAGCCGCTGTGAGAAGCGATGCGGAAGCGAGATGTGGCAATTTCCATGGTTGAACACCCCTTATTATCGCGAAATTTTCCCGCTGACGCGGGTGCCATGTCCTGACCAAAAGCCAAAAGGAGCTAATTTTGCAACTAAAAGAAGGCAGATTCGGCGTTTTCTCATTGAGCTGAGCTCGGGGGTCTCTCTCCGCTCGCTCTAGGTCGGGTAAACCCTGGGGTCGGCCAGCTAGAGGAATGTCGGTTTTGTCACAACCCGGCTCTATCGGCGAACCACGCGGCGCTTTAATGTGCGCTGAATTCGCCTTGGTGAGAGGAGTCGAATGGCGCTATTTAGCTGCCGTCTAAAATAAGTTCAAGTATAAAATGCGGCTAGAAGGAGTCGACAAAAAGCCGATTTCCCGCGTCGTATCTCGGTCTGCTGCTCGTTTTCGCCTGATCCATGTTCTCGTAAGAAATGAAGGATGCGAGCCTTTTCAATGGCATCACAACGGGCTCCACGAAGTGAGCCAGGACGAGTTCGTCAGAGTTCGGTGGCGTGGTACCCTCTTAATGTCAAGTTCATGGGGGCCGTATTGGGTTTGGATCTCGGCTGACTGCGCCCGCTCTCAGCGCCGCGGGCTTTGTCAGAGTCGAAGGGGCGGCCGGGTGCTGCTACGGCGCCTCCGCGAGCGCCGTCGTCGTTGGCGGCGGCTTGGGCGGGGCCTTCGTCGCCTCCTCCTCCTCGTCGTCGGGCATCGGCATGCGTATGGATACAGCCCGGACCAACACCCTGACCCCAGGGTTTACCGTCGAGTCCGCGATCTGGGGTAGTATCTCGACTAGTAAATCCGTAGAGCACAGCAAAAACCAGAAAATAAACTTATAAATCCTAGTAATTCTTCCGAGTTGGATTTGTCTACCCAAAAAAGGTTGGGGTAATGGAAATGGTCCGACGATGAGTTAGGCCGTCCTCCGCTTTCCCGAACATTCAGTTTGCCTCCTCGTTTAAGACAATGACGGTATGTCTCGCTCTCAAACTTGCGCATCTAGGCGCTCACATCGATGGCACAATGACGCTCACAGGAAGGCCGAATCAAATTGGGATAGTTTGAGACGCGCTTCACCATATTCACTCCACGTACATCGAGCCAAGAGAGCGCCGGCTGTTCACCGTATCCCACCAAAGTACCGCTCACACACGTGTCTGGATAGCGTTTGAGCGCCACGTAGCCAACGAGCAGGGTAGGTAAAACAATTGGGTTGCTTGCTAGCTACCAAACTTGATGCTGTTGGTCGCTACTGAGCGCCGCGAGGCACAAGCACCACCCGCTCTGCACACCTCGCTTGGCTTCATGGCATTCGATTACGACACCATCGAGGGCCACGATGGCGCGGATTTGTCGTGGCAGCGGATTGGCTTCGACTCATTTGCGCAGGCAGTTTATCTTCTTCAAAAATAGATTGCATTAGCCGATACCGCGCGCTTGGATACAAAACCGCCCCCATTGCGGCTGACGACCGGGACATGGCCGATCTCGGGTTCGATATCGCGGTGCACTTGTATTTCCGTTCTGATTGCGGGTCCTGCCAGTGGACGCCGTCTACTGGCAGGCGGGATAGGCGGAATCTAAATACAAGTAACCCTTATCTAGACGCCCCCCCTACCCCCAGATCGCGGACTCGACCCTACGCTTCGATTGAGGGGTGTTTATAAATAAATAAATTAGTTGTTTATGCGCGCTGCCCTGGACCCCAATGGCGCAGATGCCTACTAGGCCGGCCGGTTTGGCTTGATCCCACTCTCTCAAGTTAGTACCCTCCACACGTGTGTGAGCGGTACTTTGGTGGGATACGGTGAACAGCCGGCGCTCTCTTGGCTCGATGTACGTG